>OIZF01001782.1_pt1 | contig 11740 bp, 13 predicted proteins | sample 1588471 | NCBI WGS metagenome assembly OIZF01 (sample SAMN03283279) | human gut metagenome | biome: human-associated habitat; material: feces | host: Homo sapiens | place: Peru | collected 2012
AGGATTGTGTCACGAAATAGACTCCGGCGTTCATGGCTCTACCAGCACGCACCAGTTTATTTGAGAGTGTTTCGCCCTGTGCCACATTTAAGAACGCCCATGCTTCGTCCAAGTCCACGATTTTAAAAATGCTTCGGTCTGAATGGATAAAGTCTAAGGCAAAGGTAGATATTACAATCAACATTGCCACCGATAATAATTCAATGGTCGTGTATTCGTCAAAAGTAGTATCTTTATCCGGCAGAACCAAATCCGCAACCTGTATGATATTGAGCTGGTTATCCAAACTGATAGTATTTTTCGCTGTTCCGTCTGAAAAGAGCAGGTGTGCAAAATCATAATTTGTAAAACTGTCAATATGATTTGCAATGTGGTTTGAAATAGGCGTATTTTCTTTCCGTAATTCTGTGATAACATTTAGCAATCCTCTGTGTTCACTTTCTGATACTTTGCTGATTGCACTGATAAGCACAGGGAACTTGTCTCCATCACGGGTTGAGATACCTGTTAAAAATGTTAAAATTTCTTTTGCCAGTGTAGCTCCGTCCTCTTTATCTTTCATAATTACAAACGGGTCAAGAAGCCCTGCATTTTCCTTGTCGCTGGTGAGATTTACAATGTTGATTTCCTCTGCAATCTCCGGCAGTGTTTCTTTCCAGTTCCCACGCTATAGCGATAGGTAACTCTTTGATGTTATCTCCGAGTTTTCCCCCGCTTCACACCGTACATGAAACTTTCGCTTCATACGGCGTTCCATCATATCCAAATAGATTTATAAGTTATTTCCCAGTTATTGTCTGGTATCCGTAATTCGTCCGTATTCTGTTCAGTTTTTTCTTCTGCTGACTATTAAGAACATAACCTTTTAACAGTGATTTTGCTTTGTCTGCTGATTCTGTTAGGATTGCCTTTGCAATGGGAATTTCCACAAATGCCAGATTAGAATATCTATCAAGGTTATCTCCTTTGTCTGATTTGTGAATACATATCAGAGTGGACGGAGTTCCTCGACGATTCATTACATAGCAGTTGCCTTGTTGTGCGATATATGCCGAAATACGATTGTCGTTAAACTCTACGCTATCGGCAGGGTTTTCATTTTCCAACAATTCCCGGATTTCTTCCTTTGTCACAACTACAACGTCATCATGCACCTTGTTTCTTCCTTGCTTTGTAAAATTACAAATATCTTGCGAGAAATTCATAGGATTTTTGTGTTGTACTCCTTGAATCGGCAATAGCGGATTATCCGCAATCATCACTATTTTTGTTTTTGGTCTGATTCCTTTTGTCTTGCTCTGAAATTCTGAACTTGTACTTTCAAATGGAACTGATTTTGCAATGTTCCTTAAACGGATTCGTATGGTCGGTAAGAGAGCGTAACTTACTTCTGTCAGGTTGTTATATACGTTAGTTGCTATGCAGTAGTAATTCTGCATACCGATAACTGTCAGATTATATCTGCTGATATTGAAGCCAGTCGTATGTCTGGCTATATCTTTTACCTTTAACTTTAAATTTGTTTTCGCTTTCTTTAATGCTTTTTGGTTCATATCTGTTTTGGCAACATAACCGTGTTTCGTTCTTCCTTTTGGGATGACTTTGATTTTGAAACCCAGAAAATCTGATGAATTTTTCTTCAGATTTACTACCTTTGATTTCTCTGGACTGATTTCTAATTTCAGTCTTTTATTAAGAAAATCTACGGTACTGTGGTAAAATCTTTGTGCTTCTCCATAGGTTGAACACATGATTTTAAAATCATCAGCGTAACGTACAATAAAACCGCTTTTCAGTTTGGTATATTTCTTTGCGTATTGAAACCACCCATTTTTACTGCGGTTCTTCGGCTGGAATGTTTCCCACTGACTGCTTACCCACCAGTCTAATTCATTAAGGACTATGAGGGAGAGCAGTGGACTTAACAGACCGCCTTGTGGTGTTCCTTTTTCTGGGACACCCTCGCCGTCAATTTCAGCTTTCAGCATTTTGCTGATAATGCAAATCAATCTTTTATCCCGAATACCAAGTGTCCAGATTTGTTTTAATAGTTTTCCATGATTGACATTATCGAAAAATCCTTTAATGTCTACGTCAACACAGTAATGATATTTTGATAAATTTATCAGTGTCGTTACTCTGCTGACTGCATGGTGGGCACTTCGATTCGCACGGAATCCATAGGAATGATTATGGAACTTTGGTTCGCATATCGGCTCTAGGACTTGCAGGATACATTGTTGTACCAGCCTGTCCCAGATACACGGAATCCCCAATGGACGCATTTTATCGCTCCCAGCTTTTGGAATGAAAACACGTCTGACTGATTTGGGGCGGTAATTGCTAAGGCTTTCCCGAACGGTAGCAACAATCTCAGCATTGCTGAGTTGTTTTATATCGTCTATCGTCATTCCATCCGTTCCAGCCGTTTTACTGCCACTGTTTGATTTCAGATTACGGTAAGCTAAACAAATATTTTGTTCCGAACCAATAATTTCAAGTAACTTATAAAAGTTATTACCGTTCTTGCTCTGTGCGTATAACTCGTCATAAATATGTTGCATCTCATAATACTCGTTATAGCGGAGCTTGTTTTTCTTTAGCATGGTCTGTACCCTCCTTATTTGCAGGAGCAAGTACATCTCTTAGTCTTACTCGAACCCATACCATTTTTCTTAGTAATTCTATTCTTCATATGACTAGTGGCTATCCCTCCACCGCTTGTTATCACGGTTTCATAGGTACTGTGCCACCACTCTCACTGACATTAACACACCTTATATCATTGCTAATCTCACAATAACTTTCTGATGTGAACACTTCACAGACAGTAAAATCTCCATGTTGTCAGCTTTCAACGTTCCAAACACACTATCTGTACATATATCCTTAGGTTTCCTCTATAAGCCTGCTACCTTGATAACGCCTTTAACGTTATATGGATTTTCATAAATGCGGAGTCTTACTCACCCACAGTAGCGACACTGTTTGTGTCACTGGACATTTCTATCCAGCCCCGATATAGACCTGTACATTCAAGGATTCGTCAGTAGACCTCTCATCTACATTCTAACCATAGATATTTTATAGACTTCCGGCATATAGGACACAACGCCCACCTCTGGGAATCTTTCGTCAGCATTATCTGTTACGGTGTCTGTCTGCCGACTTCACCGAGCTTCTGACAGAGCCTTGTTTACTCAAGTTTCTGCCAGTCGGAGTATTAAAGTAGCCTTTCAGGGCGTTACCCCGTCATTCGACTATTCGTGTGTTTAGTTCTCCAACACACATTAAATATTGATTTAATGAAGTGCTGTGCCTACTCTTTTCAAGTAGGAACGTTTCGCACCACTTTTCGGGTCTAGGATAACTGCCTGTCCACCGAACAGGACGGAATAATATACTAGCAGGTTATTACAGAATGATTTTCCACCGCCAAGCGAACCTACAAAAGCAGAAGCCAACGCATTTGTGACCGTACCTTTTACCCCTTGACTGGCAAGGGACGGTTGCAGGTAGACATTTCTTCCCGTATCCACGGAATATCCGATATAGATTCCTGTATTTTCTCCCAACATCTGAGTAGCACCGAAACCAAGTCCGGCTAAAAAATCGGATTTCACATACTGGATATAATCATTGATATAACGCTTGCTGGCTGGAAGAAACTCTCCATGCAGTCCCATCATATCTCCGGCAGGGCGAACCAGCTTCACATTCAAATCATCGTAAAAGTCCTTGACTTCATCACAACGGCGTTTCAGTTCGTCAAGATCGGGTGCAGACACCCGTATGACGTAACTTAACTTATACATACTTTCCTTGCTCTGGTCTAAATCTGTTTCCAGTTCATCGACACTGTCTAAGGCTTCCACCACATTGGAACTTGTTTCATTTCCGGCTTGATAGGCGTGATTGTCCAAGTCCTTTAATTCCTTTTTCTTGTTACGGACAGTGGTTAAGGCTTTCTTATTCCCGACAATCTCAACATTCATGGACGTATCCACAGGGAATGTGAACTGCTGTTGCTGGAAATAAAAGATTTCCGATGATGGGAAGTCCAGTTCTCCGACAATGGCATTGACCGTAAAGTAGGATACATAGCTTTCGCTGTCCTCATGTTCCAGACGCAAATATCGCTGGCTTTCTTCCACCACACAACGGGTAGGACGGATAAGGTCATAATACTTAATCAGTGTTTCTCTTTTTAATTTTCTTTTTGGCAGAGGATACACATAATCTTCATAAGCTATCCCGTCCCTGCCGTAGAGGTGTTCCATCAGATAGGCAAAGTCTTTGGCTTCCAGTCGGCGGATTTTGAACCTACGGGAGATTTTGTTTTCCAGTAATTTCTCCATCTTCACATAACGGTTGATTTCATCATTGCTCATAGAAACAAAGTCGTTCATCAGCGTATGCCTTACCTCATTCAAAAACTCACGGAATGTCAGAAATACCGATTTTTTGATGTTCTTCAGATTGACTTCGTCCTCTGTGACCATGAGCTTGAATCCCAGAAAGAAACGGTAATCCACTTGATTGTCGCCTATCATGGATACAAGGGCTTCGGTCTGGTCGTCTATCTTTTGGATTGCTACCTCACGGAGCTTTCCAGTGACCAGCTTCTTTGACTGTTCCTGTATGCTTCGGATTGAACTTTCAGTTGCAATCTGCAACGCATGAATCTTTCCCTCACGGGACTGTGCGATAAGCTGACGGAAGCTGTCATGCACAAGGTATTTCTGTTCTGGGGATAAGAATGAATAATTGTACGGTATCAGCTCATAGTAGGCGAACACCTCATTGTCCTTATTCCAGACAAGGTTATTGTCGATATATTTAATCGGGAACATAGGTCACACTCCTTACTGCCGTGATAGTTTCCTCAAATTTCTGCTTATGCAGGTTCACGGCTTTTCCGGCATAAGTCACTTTGGGACGCAGAGCATACAGCACCATCGTCTTGATGTAACTGTATGGCTTTTTCCCGTCAAAGGTTTTCTGTGACATAAACCATGTAAGGGCAACGGGAATCCCGAAATATTTCAAAAACTCACCCTCAATCATGGAAAGTGGCGGTACATCTGCAAACAGAATGATGATAAATTCCGTCAGCACGAACCATGTAATCTGGGTAAAGGTCACAGGGAATGGCAGGTTTACATCATTGATGGCATACAGTACCTTTTCCACGTTCCAGATACTTGTATAACTTCGGATTTTCTTCACTTGTAAATGCTCCTTTCTTCATTTTCCTAACAACAGGGACAGCCGGATTTTCCAGACTGCCCCCAAGAGAAAAGCTGACAGTAGCACCAGTGGAGGTGCTGATCTGCCAGCCCTTAACGCAGTACCTCACAGATACCAGCGTTTGTTGCAATAAATGTCCCCTCTATATCGAGGTCACGCCCGTAGGCTTCGTAGTCGATATAGTTCTGTAAAGAGGACGGGATTTCTCCGAGTATCTGTTCTTCATCAATCAGATAGTAGGCTAAATCGGTCATCGTTTCACAGCCGGAATACAGAATGATGTCGTCCTTATGCTCCACCAGTTCTTCCAGACTTCCATAGCAGGATATAAAACTGTCCAAGTCGTCCAGCAGGTAATCCGGTAATTCTTCCAACTGCTCATAGATACGGTTCAGTTCTTCGATGGAAATGTATTCGCTAATCTCCATCGGGAAGTTGTCCGTATCATGGATTGCGTATTCTTCGTACTCTGCATTTAAGCCGATACGTTCTGCAATCACTTCTTCGTCCAACGGAAAAGAGAACCAGTCCCCGACCAGTTCTCCCTCATTGTACTTGCCAAGATTGGCTATATAGACTTGCATATCATCAATCATAAGCGGTTCACTTCCTTTCGGTTGTATTCATAAAATCTGCCATGCACACACAGGAAATGTTCTGATGTTTCTTCCATATCTGAACAGTTCCAATGGTATGTAATATTGCAAAGTCCGGCTTCCAGCTCTTGCAGGTTTGAAAACCATTCTCTTTGAATTGCAGGTATATCTTCGGGTGGGATTTCACTCTCCGAAATCGCAAGGCAGATATTGTTTAACAGGTCAAGGTCTGTATCTTGCAGGATTTCAAAAGGAAAATCATAATCACTGATAAGATAACGGTCACTGTCCGGCGGTAAGCCAATGGATTGTTTTAATGCTTCTATGTTGCAGGGAAGTGTAAACCATGCACAGCCTGTATCTTTTTCCTGTTCATCAAGATTGATAACAAATACTTTCATTTCTGCCATAAGCAATACCACCTGTCAAAGTTTGAACATACCATTGTTGCAGACTGCATAACGTCCTTTTTCTTCCAGTTCATGGGCGTAGGCTTCCAGATTAAAGTATTTCTTTCCTTTTTCGGAGAGGGCAGAAAATTCAATGTTATGTTCCAGTCGGTAACGGGCAACGTCCATGATACTGTGACACTCTGGATAAAACCGAAATTCTTCTGATTTCTGCAATAAATTCTCAACACCGCCACAATAGGGAATCAAGTCATTGTATGCCTGTTGAACTTCTGGCGGTAACTCCGTGTAAGCAAAGTACAGCTTATTCAATCGTCTGACGCTGGTTGTTCTTACAATATCGCCAGCAAAAGGGAGCTTCATATCTGTGATTTGATAGTCTTTGCTGTCAGCTTCCACACCGAGCAGGTCACGGAACAGCTCATAATCAATGGGTAAATCAAACCAGCGAGAGGTTTTATCCTCTGCTGATTTGGTCGTTTCAATCAATACGCTACATTCTTCCATCGTAATTCAGTCCTTTCTTCTAATTTTGAGTATGAAAAAAGCAGTCGATCATAACTGAAAGACTGCTTAACTCTAAAACAATATTAAAGCGTTTCTTCTTTTAAATTCTGACTCAAAAGGGATTTTAACTCTTTTACATCATTTTCAGACAAATCATTTTGATTAACAAGAACCATTTCATTCTTTATTGTTCTGATATATATGTAATTTCTGAAAATCCCCCAACATTTAAAGGCGTTCCAATGATTAGTCCCGTTACCGATATCAGAACTAACTGTAATACCATCGGTATCAAAACAATATTCACGTTTTCCCGAAGTCAATTTATTATCCATCTTTGAATGAACAATATTTATTACTTTTTTCTGAAATGTGTTAGCTCCGTTTATGATAATCCAGATAAAGAAAACCGAAAATAATAATCCAATAATACCATATCCAATACGACTATTCATAAAACAAAGAATCGTATATATTAACATTATGACAGCCATCACAGACGATAACCCTGTTGCAAATTTACGTTTCTTTACATTTTTATCACTGGCTAAAACGATTTCTTTTAAAATATCTTGTTCTTGCTGTCCGATTTCAATACTGTATCTAACCATAATAAGAATCTCCTTTAAACATTTTAATGATATTAGTATATTACCACAAGTTTGTGTTCAAAATGTGGGATTCTTAATTTTACGCTCCAATAATCTTATTGAATAACTGTAACAATACGTCTTTTACGCCGGACGCATTGAATACAAGACCAACGGCTACTAAGGCAACTACCAAGAATCCGATAAGTTTGGAAAACTCACGCTTGAATCCCAAGTAGATACCGATAACAACAATCGCCATCAGCACAAGGCTCTGTGCGTTGCTTAAAAACCAGTTATAAAGGTTCTGTCCAAAATTCATGCTTTCTTTTCTCCTTTCAGTTCCATCATTTTTCGGTCAGACTGTCTGCCAGCCTGTAAAATACACATGGCAACCACGCCAACTGTTCCCCCTAAAGAGAAGAACAGGAAGTCAAATAATAATCGTTGCATTTTTCAATTCTCCTTTTCTAAAATCACATCTTCGGTAGATGTGGTCTGTTGTTCGATTATCTTGTAGTGCTTTTCCGTCAGTTTGGTTGATTTACGGATTTCTTTCAGATAATCAATCCCTGTTTTCGCTGTGATTGTTTCCAGCATTTTGAGTGTCGGGTCAACCTGCCGTTGAATCCAGCGTAGGGTTCTGTCCAGTGTGTAGGGTTCGGGTTTGGTCGTGAGCTTTAACGGCTCTCTGTTTTCCCCGATGAACCACGCCCAGCGGACAGATAATTTCCAGTCACTCCGTTTCTTGTCTGCTTCCTTATCCACAAAGCGTACATAACGGTTGATAATAGAAAATGCCGTCCGTTCAGCGTCATAGTAAGTCAGCAGGTCACGGACAGCATAATAAGCACGTTCATTTTTCAACCGTATTTCAAATCTGTTTTTTATCGGTGCTTCCTCAATGGGAATCCCAAGTTTGATGTACTGCTCATAGCTTTTTTCATAAACACAGAAGTACACCTCACTTTTCAATGAGCCGATATAAAGTGTATAGCCCATACCAGCCTTGTCCTGTTCCTCATGCTTGACCAGTTCGCCGGAAGCATAGGACTTAAAGGAACGGAACACCGATACACATTCCTCATTCCGGCATTTTTCGGTCAGTTCTGGAATATCTAACATTCCTGTATGGTCATTGATGGCAAGGTCAAGGCGTTTCATCACACCGCCGTCCACAAGAGCGTCCATAAGGAAGTCATACCAGCTCCGTTCCTGTGCCAGCAGATAACTTTCAAACTGGCGACAGCCTTTTCCTTTCAGTTCCAGCAGGACACCTTTTTCTTCATCGGGGGAAGTGTATACGAAAATATCTCCGATGTAATAGTGTTCCGTGTAGCTGTAATGCCCGAAGTCCTCATGTATCATGTACTGGATATTGAGCTGTAAGATGTCCTTAATGATGTGTCCAATATCCAGTGTTGGAAACCGTATCCTCACATAATCAAACAGCATGGTAAGCGGTGCTTCTGGATTGAATTTTTCCAGAGATTCCAGTAGTTTCACTTTCATTTCCTCTGTGACCGCCACCTTGCCGGATTCGATACGGCTTAAATGTTCACGGCTGATTCCAGCCATGACCGCAAGTTTCGTCTGGGATACACCGTACTGCAAACGCCTGTCTGCAAAATCCTGTATCCACTCTGTATCATTCAGTGCGATACCCCCTTTACGAAAAAACTGTGACATTTTTTATCCGATGTCACAGCAGTAAAAAAAGCTACCAAACGCTTGATTTTAGCCAAGAATCGGTAACTTTTGTGTATGTTTCCTTGTGATTTGTGCCCCTCTGTTAGATACCGAGGGGCTTGATATATGCTGGCGTGGCTACCGCCACACCAGCAAGGCTAGTCCGTACCTGTGGCTTTCGCTTCGCACGCCACCTGTCCGTCCTGCCTTATGTGTGCAATCATTCCATTTCCAGAGTAAATTTTTCTGGATTGTCCACAATATTGTATGAGCCGTCTATCTGGTTCTCCTGCTGATAGGAAAAGCGAAATGCCGAGTTGCCGAATTCAGCGTCTTTCTGGTTCTTGTAGACCGTAACAGAAAGTGCGTGGGGAATCTGAATATCATAACTGAAACGGACACTGTGAAAAGAATTGTCCCTGCATTTTTCAAATATTTGTTCCGCACATTTCTGTTGATCGGTCACGACCAGAGCGTTGAGTATGACCGACACCCGTAGCTCATAATGGTTATCAGAGCCAGAGCCGGACGAAGAAGATACGTCCATCTGCCGTCCCCATTGCAGGTAAAACAGGATTCCTGCCAAGAGCAGAAGTATAGTGATTGCTATAATTATTGTCCGTTTTCTTATCATTTTAATTTCCTCCGTACACCTGTATTACAGTACAAGTGTAGAGCAAAACAGCTTATTTTTCAATACAGCTATATTTATAATTTGATTAAAAGACGAGGTAAACAAAAATGACAGTATACATGGATTTAGAAAATCTTCTCAAAGAAAAGAATATCAGTAAAAACAAAGTCTGTGAAGCCTGTAATTTACAGAGGACACAGCTCAACAACTACTGCAAAAATAAAGTAACCAGAATCGACTTCTCCATCTTAGCAAAGTTGTGTGAATATCTGGACTGCACACCTAATGACATCTTGAAATTAAAGTAAGGCTTCGGATTGTTCCAGAGCCTTTTTTTCTGTTCTCCTTTCTGCAAGTTCCCCAATCGTACCCAAGAAATCATAGCCTTTGGGTACAAGGGGAGTGTAAAATTCTGATATGACACTTGTTCCCACATCACAGTATCCACGCCCTCTAATTCGCTTCTGGAAAAATTGTTTTTTCACATCACTTCCAAAGAGCATACCGTAACCAAGTTCACTCATGCGACCAAGCCCCACACGGAAGTTAAAGTTATCTCTGATACCGTCCCCGAAATACTTTGCGTCTGGACGCTGGCAAGCCACAATCAGAAAGTAACCAGCCTGTCTGCCGAGCATGACAATTTTCTTTAGCTGGCTTAACAGTGCGGTACTTTCCTTTGTCGTGAGCATTTCCAAGAACGCCACATATTCATCAAAGATAAGGAATTGTGGAGCAAGCCCCAGATAAGCATAGTTTTCCCCTGTGCGGTAGTTCGGGTGCAGTTTCATTTCTTCCGAGCGTGTGACCATGCCCTCATAAAAGGCATTGACGCACTCAATCATATCGTCTTTCGTGTGGTAGACATTTCCCATGACCGTTCCCAAATCTGCAAGGTCAGCGTTCTTCGGGTCTAACAAATACATAACCGCATTGCAGCGGAGCAGAGCTTCAATGATAGTGAGGATAAAGTAAGTTTTACCGCCACCAGTACCGCCAGCAATCAGCATATGAGGGAGCTTGTCATACTCCCACCAGACATTCTTCATCAGACGCAGGCTGCCATTTTCAGCTTGTACCTCGTTGATAGTGATTCTATTTGCGATAGTGTCATAGAGCAGCACATACTCCACATAACTGTCCTTTAATTCTTTTGATACCAGCTCACAGTACAAGCCTGTTTCCAGTTTCTTTTCCAAGTGTAGGAGCTGGTCTTGATATTTCCCCAGTGTGATTTCTGTACGGATATACAATAGTCCGTTATCCATACGGTAATACAGTTTTGGATAATAGGTGATTTTTTCTTTCTTTGTACCTGCTGGTAAATCCTTAAAAAATCCGATGTCCTGTGTGGTTTCCGATTCATACCAGCCATTTTCAAGTATCATCTTTGCCAGCTTTTGACGGTGAAAGAGCTGTTTCACCCTGTCATACTGGAATCGCTGATACAAAAGGGCAGCAATCACACAGACTAGAACCGATACTATAACTGTCACTATCATATATGGCGTGACTGTCAAATGGACGCTGCCATCTTTTAGAAAGCTAACTGATTTCCAGTCCGTTGTTAGGATTGTTTTTAGGTTTAGCAGTATAACCACAGCAAGGAAGAGCAGGAGCAGCGAACCAGCAGAGAAACGAAAAACCAGCGATTTGTCGCTGGCTCGAATACGGTTTCCTCTTTTTTTGTATAGTGGCATATAAAATCCTCCTTTCCATGAAAAAAGCAGCAAACCATATAGATTTACTGCTTATCATTTAAACATCATACTAGTATTTTAATATGCTCTTTTTAAAACTGTTTCAAAGACTTCTTGAAGCGAATTACAAGTCACTTCCTCATGGCAATCATAATATTTGTATTCCCATGTATCTAATGAAATATCTGATTTCAAGATAGAAATGGAATTATCAAAATCGCTAATAACTTCTCTAATCTTGTCGAGTATAGAATCGGTTGCTTCGGACTCTTTTAAATATTGAACAGTATATATTTTTTTATCAAGCTCAAAGGCATTATATATACGAAAACCATTTTCATGTTGAATTTCAAATACCCATAAA
>OIZF01001783.1_pt1 | contig 11736 bp, 7 predicted proteins | sample 1588471 | NCBI WGS metagenome assembly OIZF01 (sample SAMN03283279) | human gut metagenome | biome: human-associated habitat; material: feces | host: Homo sapiens | place: Peru | collected 2012
TAACCCAGGGCGTTGCCCTGGGCTAAGAGCTTCTGCCCTTTCAGGGCGTGTGGGGAAAAACTTGCGAAACTTCTACTTCTAATATAAAAGCCCGTCTGCTAATATAAAAGCCTGACTGCAGGAAAAAGCCGACAGCAACCTGCCATCGGCCTGTTTCATTAAAGACTGCGGTGGTACATCTTCCTGATTTCTTCGTTTATGAAATCTTGAAAACCAGGACTGTCTATAATCTCGATATGGCTGTACAGTCCCAAGACAAAACGGGCAATACCCAAGTAGCTTGCCACATCCATAGACAACAGCCAGTACTTGGGAGCTTTTCCTTCATTATTATCGGTTTCATCGGGCAATTCAACGATGAATTCGGCTGATTTGGGATATTCCTCAATCATCAGACTATATGCCAGACGGTCGAGTTTCAACCTGACAGGCAACCGCTCATCACCACTAAACATAAAGAGATCGGTAAACATCTGACGATGCTTGGCCTCGTTGCCCCACTCCAGATCGAGCAGGACAACATTGCCCATACGCGACACCTTGAACGTCTTGTTCATCTTGGAACTAAGTTCATAGCAGCGCACATCATTATTGTTGTTCATCATAAGGAAAGGCTCCACCACCCGGTCGCTACAACTCTTGCTGTGAGGCGAGGAATAACCTTCTATCTTGACAAGCCGATGACGCTTGATGGCATCGTAGAGCACGCCGACATGATGGGCAGCCTGCTCGCGCAACTGAGGATTGGCAAGGATGTTGAGGTCATAGAAACGGTCCAACTTGCGGCGCAGTCGCTCCACGATGGCATTATTGTCTTCCACCTTATTTAATATAGAGAGCATGGTGAGGGCTTCCTCCTCGGTGAAGTTGATGGTTTCGAAAAGATGCTTGAAGAATGGCGACTCCCTGTCAAGACTGTATATCCTGCCATTCTTCTCCACCTTGAAGCCCCAGTCGCGGAAACTCTCCAAATAATAATACAGCATACGTCGCGAAATGCCCGCACGCTCGCAAAGAGTATCCACGTCATAACGATGGTTCTCGGTAAGGAGAAGCATCAGGTTCATTTCTTTTTCCAGTTTGTCGTGTCGCATAAAGCCTGAATGTGATAAGTTGATGAGTCGGCAAGAGGCTGAAGACTGCTTTTTATGTTAATAGAGCTTAACAGCCACTCACTTTTAACATAAGAACTCAGAAAGTGAACATATATTGCACAAAAGCCTCCTAATTTTGCCCTCAGAAACAAAGAAAGACCAGTAAAAGGGCTTTCATACAGTAAGAAAACTATAAAACAATAAAGAATTATGGAAAAGAATATCACATTGGGCACTTCAGCCGACATCAACTTCGTAGTAAACAGCATCAGCAACGGCAGCAAGAGCGTTGTGGACGGCAGTAAGAACCTGATAAGCAGTATCAAGAGTTTGCTGCAAAGCGGCAAGCAACCCATAGAATGGCTGCAAAGCTACTATTCCATCATCATGGAAAAGGAAGTGAGCATGAAGCAGACCCTCCTCCTCATCGCCACCCAGTTTACATTCGTACTGGGCATCCTGCCTGCCGACATCAATCTGGCATTAAGAGCCGCTTTCTTGGGCAGTTTCGCCTTCTGCCTGCATCTGTGCAAGAAGAGTTTTCAAGAGGAAATATAAATTGATTTCATTAACCGTCACTTAATCCTTGAACTCAAGTGAAAGCTCACCCGAACCCAAGAGATTGTAGCTCATGCGGTGATAAGGCGTAACCCCATACTCCCTGATGGCTGCCCGGTGCTTCTTGGTGGGATAACCCTTGTTGCTCTTCCAGTCGTACTGAGGATATTCCTCGGCAAGGGCATCCATATAGTCGTCACGATAGGTCTTGGCCAGAATGCTTGCTGCAGCTATCGCCATATACTTGCCGTCGCCTTTCACTATCGTGGTATGAGGCAGATCATGGTATGGCTTGAAACGATTGCCATCCACGATAATAGCCTCTGGACGAACCTTGAGCTGATCGAGTGCCCTGTGCATCGCCAAGATACTGGCATTGAGGATATTGATCTTATCTATCTCCTCGGGAGTAACGATTCCTACAGCCCATGCCACGGCATCACGCTCTATCTGCACGCGAAGAGCCTTGCGCCTCTTGTCTGTAAGTTGCTTGCTGTCGTTGAGTGCTTCATTCTGATAACCAGGAGGCAGAATGACAGCAGCGGCATAGACACTGCCAGCCAGACAACCACGACCAGCCTCATCGCAGCCGGCCTCTATAAGGTCCTTATAATAATGACTTTCCAACATCTTCTAAATGGTGTTTTACTGAATAATAAAAACTATTTGATGCAAAAGTAGTACAAATAACTGACTCCAACAAATCCTGATGGATTATTTTTTAGGATTACGTATGAAACTATAGGTAAAAAGGGCGATGAAACCAGTATCTTTGCATAAGATAAGCGGCATCTCAGCATAACATTCAAGCAAGCTTGATGTTCTGCATTCGATTTGCATTATCTTTGCCAAAAACTAATCACAAATAAATATGAAACAAACGATTTGCATTCTTTTATCAGCGATCGCTATCTCGCTTGGCTGCTCAGCAAAGAAGCAGACGAGCACTTTCCCCGACGGAACACCCATCTCTTCATGGTTTGCCGACACAACAGGTGTGGAACTGAAGGACATGGGCAAGCCCTACATCATTACCGATTATGGAGTGGTAAATGACTCAACCATCATTCAGACCCAGAAGATTCAGGAAGTCATAGACCGTTGCCATGCTAATGGTGGCGGAGTCATCGTGGTGCCTGCAGGCACTTATCTTACAGGATCACTCTTCTTTAAACCTGGCTGCAACCTGTATTTGGAAGAGAACGCCACACTGAAAGGAAGCGATGCCATCACCCATTATCAGATAGTGAAGACTCGACTGGAAGGTCAGACCTTAGACTATTTTGCTGCACTCATCAATGCCGACCATCACGATGGATTCACCATTGCCGGCAAGGGAACCCTCAACGGCAACGGACATAAATTCTACGATGAGTTCTGGCTACGCCGAAAAGTCATCAAGAAGTGTACCAACTTGGAGGCACTCCGCCCAAGACTGGTCTACATCTCCAACTCCAACGACGTGAAGGTAAGCGGCATCAGAATGGTGAACTCTGGTTTTTGGACCAACCATCTGTACAAATGTAAGCGTGTGAAATACCTCAACCTGTATATCTATGCACCGACAAGCGGCTATCCTAAAGGTCCAAGCACCGACGCCATAGACATCGATGGATGCGAGGATATGCTGATAAGAGGCTGTTGGGTAAACGTGAACGATGACGGTGTGTGTCTGAAAGGCGGCAAGGGAACCTTCGTAGACAAGGACAGCACCAATGCTCCCTGCCGCAACGTCATCGTAGAGAACTGCTATTTCAAGAAAGCCGGAGGAGGTGTCACCTTCGGAAGCGAGTGCTACGATGCCAAGAATGTGATTATAAGAGACTGCCAGTTCAACGGAACCAGCAACATTCTGCTCTTCAAGATGCGCCCAGACACACCACAGAGATACGAGGATGTACTGGCAGAAAACTGCACAGGAGTAGTTACCTTCGGCATCAGAACCCGTATCTGGACCCAGTTCTACGACAAGAAAGACAGAGACGACATGCCCCGTTCGGTCATCAACAACGTGAAGATGAAGAATATCAAGGTGAAGAGCACCAAACAGTTCTACACGATGATACCTTCCGAGAACTACGACTTGGGCAGTTTCTCGTTCGAAAACATCGATGTCACCGACCCTGTAGGAATTATGGACACATCGGTATTGGGCAGTTGCAAGCTCAATAAAGTGAAACTAAATGGTAAAGCCATTAAGTAGTTTTTTTAGAAGGAGTTAAGAAGTTAAAGGAGTTAAAGGAGTTAAGACAACAGTCTATTTGGATAAGACGCAGGACATTAGTCCCTTACCTACAGAAATAGACGTTACCCACTAAGCATTTGTCTTAACTCCTTTAACTCCTTAACTCCTTTAACTCCTAAAGAAAATCTCCTTTAAAAACCATCTTAACTTCTGTACTGCGATGGCGGCATACCAAACTGCTCCTTGAAGCACTTGCTGAAGTAGTACGGATTGTCGAAACCTACAGCATAAGCCACCTCCGACACATTCTTCTCGCCCTCCTTCAACAGTTCGGCGGCTTTTCTCAGTCGGATGACACGGATATACTCATTAGGTGTATAACCCGTAGTTCCCCTTACCTTTTTATAGAAAATGGTGCGTCCCAAGTGCAACAGTCCTGCCACCTTGTCGACAGAAAGATCTTGTTCGCCAAGGCGAGAATAGACGATACTGTCAAGACGCTTGACAAACAAGCTGTCCTGCTCGTTGCTGAGCATGGCAGAACGAATCTCCTGTGGCTCCTTGCCAAACTTCTGACGAAGTATCTCACGCTGGTTGAGCAACTGCAGAATGCGAGCCATGAGCAACTGCGGGCTGAACGGCTTGGTGATGTAAGCATCGGCTCCCGACTCTGTTCCTTCGAGCACATTCTCGTCAGTACTGAGGGCTGTGAGGAGAATGATGGGGATATGACTCGTCTCAAAACTGTTCTTTAGACGTTTAGTAAGCTCGAAGCCATTCATTCCAGGCATCATCACGTCGCTTACTATCAAGTCGACATCCAACTCCTTTGCCATGGCTATACCCGCCTTGCCATCCGAAGCCACCTTCAGGTCGAAACAGCTCTCCAGTTCAGAGAGCAGGAACTCACGTACATCGTTGTCGTCTTCTATCAGAAGAATGGTACGACGGTTGAGCGGAGCAGATGGTGCAGAAGGCACAGCATCAGTTGTTTTTTCTTCCTGCCCGTCCCGTTGCTTTGCCAAATCGGCCTTCAGGATAGGGCTGTCCTTTACCAAGAAGTCGGAAGCCTCGTAGCAGTCTTTCTGCAGAGGTATCGTGACCACAAAGACCGAACCTCCGCCCTCGTTCTCCTGATAAGTTATCTCGCCATGATGCGTCCTCACAAGTTCATGGGTAAGATGGAGTCCGATGCCAAAGCTCTCGCCCGTATAACTGCTCTGCATGAATCGGCTGAAGAGCTGTTCTCGCTTCTCCTGCGGAATGCCCACTCCCGTGTCAGCCACACGGATGGTCATCACATCCGTGAAAGAGAGGGTTACAGAGATGGTTCCCTTGGCAGGGGTGTACTTGAAGGCGTTGGACAAAAGATTGAACACCACCTTGTCTATCATCTGCTGGTCGAGGAACATCGCATGTGCCGGCTCCGACGACTCGAAACTGTAAGCTATCTCCTTCGACTCGGCTGCATCGTCGAACATACGGCAGATGCCCTTGACAAACATCACGGCATCAGTCTCCTGCAAGGACAACTTCAGCTTGCCTGCCTGCATCTTACGGAACTCCAAGAGTTGGTCGATGAGTCGCAACATGCGCTGCACGCTCTTGTCCATCACCCGTATAGTCTTCTCCAACTCTGTCTGCCAGCGGTTGGCTTTCATGATGCGTTTTTCTTTCTCGAGCGAGCCTTGCATCAGGGTGAGAGGAGTACGGAACTCGTGAGCTATATTGGTGAAGAAAACCAACTTGTAGCGAGTGAGTTCCTGCTCCAGACGGATTCGGTTGCGAAGCACATTCTTGTCGTGCACAAACTTCACCACCAAGATGATGACACCCAGGACAAGCAACACATAAATCATTATCGCCCAGGACGTAAGATAGAAAGGAGGCTTGATGCGAATAACCAATGTACTCTCCTTACCCCAGGTGCCATCCGATGTACATGCCTTGACATGCAGAAGATACTTGCCAGCTGGCAGTTTCTGATAAGCCGCCCAGGGCGTGGACGAAGGTTGGCTCCATGCCTGGTCGAAGCCTTCCAGACGGTAGGTGTACTTCACATTGCGCACATCGGAATAGTCGAGCGTAGAGAAATGTATGTTGGGCGAACGCTGCTCATAGGTCAGCGTTATCTCATCCGAATAAGGATAAGAGGTGAAGACGACATCGGTGAGCCCGCTGACATGGCTCAAACGTGAAGGCTGGATAATGGTAAGACCATAGTTGCCACCCAGCACCACTCTGCCGTCATCAAGACATACTGCCGAGTTCTCATTATATACATTGCCCATAGGGTTGCGTGAGAACATATAGTTTTCAAACGACTTCTTGCGGGCATTCCAGGCTGTCACTCCCTGCTGGGTAGAAATCCAAAGATTGCCATCAGGTGTGTCCACCACCGACTGAACCAAATTGTTGACCAGTCCATTCGAGGTATTGAAGACATGGAACTTAGGCTCTGTCTCACCATCACCCGGCTCTACCTGTACCAGTCCATCACCCGATGCTGAGAGCCACAGTCGTCCCTGTCGGTCGACAATTACATCGCGTATTTCATAATCACGCACATAGGTCTTATATCGGCTGGCATCCTTCACAAACTCATCGACAGGAATACGGATAAGACCTCCCGATGTTCCGCACCAAAGCACGCCATGCTTGTCTATCACCATGCATCTCACCTCGTTGAGCCCCACGCTGTCGGCAAAGAATGTCTTCACACCATAGCCATCCTTACGTGGATAGACAAGGCTCAATCCCTTGCCAAAGGTTCCTATCCACATGCGATGTTTGGCATCGGAAGCCATACAGAACACGTTCCTGTCCTTAAAGTCGAGTCCTTTTGCTCCATAGATTCCCTTGCCACGGGTGCCTATCCAGGTTTCACCATTAGGCATCTGGACTATACCATAAACATTCGAATCGAAGTGGCTCTTGCCCAACACCTGGCTCATGTCGGCACTATAGTGGTAAAGACTTCCCGCACGGGTGCCCACCATGACTGTGCCGTCATTCATTTTCTTCACCATTCGAACGACATTCGAAAAGTCCATATTGCCCTCGCCATTAGGATAAATGCGTTCCACACCCTTGTCCATCACCTGGATGTGCGACACGCCTCCGTATTCTGAGCTTACCCACACTCCATCGTGACGGTCGGCAATAATGCCGAGAAGATAGTTGGAGGCTATAGGCGACTCTCCCAACTTGTCTGCCACGAAATGCTGGCTTTGGGTCAGGTCCTGATTGAACACAAAAAGTCCCTTGCCATAAGTGGAAATCCAGATGAGTCCATGATTGTCCTCTACGATATGAAATCGCTCATGGTCGATATAATTGGTGGTTTGCTGAGGGAAGAGACTCAGGGGTACGAGCTTGTCCTGTCTTACCAAGCGCAGCACGCCCGTCTTGTTGTATATCCACTTTCTGCCTTTGTTGTCAGTCAACACCCTGCCATTGGGGATAAGCCATTCGCCCTCACATTCCGCAACCTCTCCCGTACGCACATCGATAGAGAAAGAGCGGCGGTTGGTAAAAAGTATCCATCTGTTGCCCATGAGCAAATCGCCGGTAGCTACCTCACCGTCAACATAGGCTACATGGGAAAATCGCTGCAGCTTGCCTTGTCGAAGAACATAGACATCGCCCTTATCCGAAACCATCAGCATCTTATGATGGAAGGGGCGCGTACGCGACATTCTCATGCCCTTGGCCATGCAGGACAGGCGACCTTCGGAATAAAGGAAGACCTTGTCCGTAGTACAAAGCACCACATTGTCTTTGTCCAGACTGTCTATCAGAGGGACTTGGGAAGAACCTATTTCAGCCTGGGCAAACCTACGTGTCAAGAAAGAACCACTGCGATAGTCTACCAACATGGCTCCATCTTTGGCTCCCCAAAGCCAGAACATTCCGTCACAGACCAGCTTCCACTTAGTGAAATGAAGCTTCTCTACGTCCTGACAGTACTTCTCCTCCTTGCCGTCCACCATATTCAGGCAAGTTAATCTCTCAGAAGAAGAATACACCCACAACTTCTTATAGGTAACATCCTCCAAAGCCTTCTTCGTACGACCGATTAAAGCAGAGACGCCAGTACTGTCGTTGTCAAAATAGGTTGTTACCACGTTACCGTCGTAACGGGCAAGTCCATTATACGTGGAAAACCACAGAAAGCCCTTCTGGTCCTGTTGCATATCGCTGACGACATTAGAGGGCAATCCTTCCTGAATGGTTACCCTCTTCGCCTTCACCTCTATGGGAAGGGAAAGAATCTCGGCATGCTTCTCCGCCGCTATCTGTGCCATAGGCTCCGTGCCAACGCCACGCTGTCCGCCATCATGGCAGGAACTGGCGAGCAAGGCAAAAGCCGCCGTCATAAAGAAATTACTGTATCTCATTATTCAGATTAGTTCTTAACACGGTGCAAAGATACGCCAAATACTTGGAAAAACCACATCTCCCTACCACAAAAATCACTTCACCCTACCACAAAACCATGGAAAGCCTATCACAAAGTTCATGGAAGACTGCTTCAAAGCATGAGACACTACCTGTATTTAGTCAAATATAAGCTATATTTCATTGTATGTGACTTATATTTAACTAAATAAGGGTTAGGCGAAGCAGTTGGAAGCAGACTTCTCGGAAGTTTGTCTCTATAAGAAAAGATGAAGAACCTGCTCAACAAGGGCAAAGGTATCTTCAACCTGCTGAAATAACGCCATTCATAGCATAAGAAAAGGGACGAGCTCATCACGAGTTCGTCCCTTTTTTACTAAAAATAATTCTTATTTACCGAAATGTATGTACTGTACTAAAAACAATCTTTACTTGTAAGCAGGATGCTGCTGACCCTCAAGACCTGCATTTACATCAAGAATCTTAGAGGTGTTGAACGGCATCAGCTCTGTCATGTTCTTTTGCAAGCCATAGAATACACCAGAATTACCTGTAATCCAGGCATTGTTGCTTGACACTCCAGTTACGTCCTCTACACACAGGTTACCCTTCTGCTTGATAGAAACGATACTGAACATATTAAGGATGGTGTAAGAATGCTCTACAGCACCTTCGGGCTTGTTAACAGCACTATAAAGCTTGCCATCCTTTTCATAGAGCTTCACATCCTTAAGTGAACCCTTGCTACTTGAGTTCAAAATCTTCAGAGTCTTGATCTGGTCGGCAGAAAGACCCAAAGCCTCAACATCAGCCTGTGAAAGGTCGATATAGCTCAATGCGATGGTTGGATCCTCAAACTTAGGTGTGGTAGAGAGATAGTAAGCACGATAAACTGGTACGTTGGCAAACTCGCCATCACGCTTTGCCAAGTTTACCAAGCGCTGCTTCTCTGCCATCAGCATCTCATACTGCTTACCCCAGCGAGTAAGGTCGGTACGACGCAGACCCTCGTTGGAAAGCTCGAGCTTACGCTCCTTCTGGATGAAGGTGAGGAAGTCGTCATGGTTGGTAGGAATACCTGCAGCAGCCTTGGCCTCATTGCCACGGAAGGCACGCTTGCGGACTTCCTTCACTGCATTGATGGCCTCCTGAGTAGGACCATTGTTCACCTCGTTCAGAGCTTCAGCATACATCAACAATACGTCGGCATAGCGAAGCAATGGGAAATTGATGTTACGCTTACTGTTGGTTGCGCCCATCTCCTTCTTCCAGTTGATGCGGTACTTGCCCACACCCATACCATTGTAAGTATTCATCTGATACTTATTGCCCTTGGCACTAAGCACGATGCCGTAGTTGCAGACAGACACATCACGACGCTGGTCATCCTTGTCATAATCGAAGAAAAGAGTTGGGTAAGCCATCATCTGTGAGCCACCCTTACCCATACCACCTTCAGAGTTGTCGTTTCCTGAAGTTGGTATACCATTGACATAACCTGTTCTTACATCGGTAGCATTCTCGCCATACCAACCATACTCCAACATAGTTTCCTTGTTGTAAGTCTGGTTGCCCAAATCTCTGAACAACTGGTCATAGTTGTCGAGCAAGCCATTCTGACGCTTCTCGATAACAGCCTTGCAGGCATCAGCTGCAATCTGATAAAGTTCCTTCACACGTGCAGCATCGTCACGGCGTGCGATGTGAAGAGTAGAAGCATCGTAGGTGTTGAGGTCCCAACGCAGAGAGTAGCCAGCAGCATAGAGAGCCACACGGGCCAAGATGCCATAAGCAGAGTTCTTGCAGAAACGCTCAGGTGTAGAAGGAGCATTGGCCTCACCCTGCCATGGCAGGAGCTCTACAGCCTTCTGCAAATCGGCAATGCACTGATCATAGATCACATCACGGTCTGTACGTGAAGAAGTGAAGGTTGTCAACTCAGATGTTGGAACTGTTGTGAAAGGAACGTCGCCATAGAAGCGAATCAGATTCCAGTAAGCATAGGCACGGATGGCCAACGCTTCGCCAAGGAGCGCATTCACCTTACCCTTCTCGCTCTCAGAAACGCTCATACCGGGCAACTTCTGAATACAAACGTTGGCATACTCGATGGCTGCATACATAGAAGTATATGTATTGCTGAGCATACCTGTGACGTTGGTGAAGTTGTAGTTGGAAACGTCATACTTAGAGTTGCTTTCTGTTGAAGCACACTCGTCTGTACCCTCAAGCAGCTGATAGCCCAGCTCCTGAGTATGGAGACTGGCATAAGCACCCACTGTGGCAAGTTCTGCACGGGATACTGTCTCAAAGACAGAACCGCTGTCGGCAGATGACTCAGATGGCATATCCAACCAGTCCTGGCAAGATGTCATGGTCAAAGCTATGGCCGTAACACCTAATATATTTAATATCTTATTCATATATTACTCTTGTTAGAATGAATTGATTAGAATGTTAAGTTTACACCTACTACCCAGCTCTTAGCACGTGGGTAAGAAGAATTGTCCACACCTGGAGTCAGGGCACTTCCTGAAGCAGAAACCTCTGGGTCATAGCCTGAATAACCTGTAATAGTGCAGATATTGTTCATCGTCGCATATACACGAGCCTTCTGCAAGTAGATCTTCTTCAACCATGTCTTAGGGAATGTATAACCCAAAGTGATGGTGTTCAGACGAAGGAATGAACCATTCTCGATATAATAGCTGCTATGATCGGAGATGGCATACTTGTTATTGGAAGAAATATTCCACATACGGCTGCCATTGTCCTCACCTGGGTTCAGCTCTGCCAAACGAGCAAGGTTGGTAGACTCCTTACCTGTGAGTGGGTCGATGAGGGTGTATCGGTTAGCCATGTCTGAGATGGTGTTCTGGTTGGCCAAGTAAGGACCAACAAAACGCTGAGTACTCATGTTGAACACATCGTTGCCTACAGAGAAGTTCATGAAGACGGTCAGGTCGAAGCCCTTATAGGTAAAGGTATTGTTCCAACCTCCTGTAAAGTCAGGAGCTGCATTACCAATAACGGTACGGTCGTTAACACTCCATACAGGGTTACCATTCTTATCTGTTTCACCTGCAAATGTCTTATACTTCACATCACCTGGTTTCACAGCCTTGCGGTCGAAACCTTTCAGGCTGGCAATACCATCCTTCAACTTGTAAGTTCCATCCTCGTTCTGGATAAAGTCGGCTGTGGTGTAAAGACCATCATATACCAGACCATAGAACTGTCCGAGAGGTTTGCCCTTCTCGATCTTGAAGCCCATACGAGACTCGTAATCCTGGATAAAGTAGTCAGACTCACTGCTGCCACCATAGATATCGAGCACCTTAGAGCGGTTGAAAGCCACATTGAAGTCTGTTGACCATGTGAAGTCCTTTGTACGAACTGGTGTTGCGTTGATAACAATTTCCACACCACGGTTACGGATAGAACCTACATTCTGATACTGTGTTGTATAACCTGTAGAAGAAGGAATCTGGTTCTTGA
>OIZF01001789.1_pt1 | contig 11697 bp, 11 predicted proteins | sample 1588471 | NCBI WGS metagenome assembly OIZF01 (sample SAMN03283279) | human gut metagenome | biome: human-associated habitat; material: feces | host: Homo sapiens | place: Peru | collected 2012
AGAGGGTCTTTCTCAATTTTGTGTAAAGTCCAGACAGCTATAAAACAAGAGCAATTTTAATGTGAGGCGACAGACGGCGAAACTGGCTGTCGCCTTAACGTAAGAGGTCAATAGTCCCCCGGACACAAGCGAACACTCCGTTGTGAGATAATAGATTCTAAGAAGTCTCAGAAATCTAAGAAGTCTTAGAAGTCTAAGAAGTTTTAGATTATCGCATGAGATTTATTAGAAGTCTCAAAGGATGGAGTGAGAATATGGCAGGCTAGTATCGCGGTTTAAAGAAGCAGCATTACCTGCACCTCATCAAGGAATGTGCAAGCAGCGGGAAGAACAAGTAGCAATGGTGTTCTGAAAACGGAATCAAGTATTCCACGTTCATGCGCTGGCAGACTCTATCCGACATATGCATCCGGATACTGCTGCATATGCAGATGTATGAGATTTGATCTGAATGATTTTGGATTTTAAAAAATGAAGTAGAGAGGAAGCAAATATATGCCATATCCGTTTCCTAATATGCACCCTATTGACTTTGGAGATGTGCATTCTTCCGAAGAAGTAATTAAAAGCACATGGAACGATTTTCGGGATGCACTGAAAAATCGGGAATTCACCTACGAAGAAGTGTCAAAAGCAACCGCTAGTGGATTCCTAAAAGTTTTCGATGAGCTTTTCATGCTTTGTACAGATCGTTTTGAATGCTCACTCAAAAATGTGAAAAGAAATTCATATCTTAAACGGGGTTCGATTCTTGCAGAAACAGAAGCAGTTGACTATGAACGTTTTCTTCCCAAAGCAGAATTTATAACGCAAAATAATCGATTTAGTCCAGTTGGTGTTGAGTGGCTCTACTTAGCAGTATCACGCAGAGAAACATGCGCTGAAGAATGTACTATTAAAGAATGCAGAGCATCTTCTGGAAACAGATTCGGAATTTGCACATTTTCTATTAAGAGAGAATTTGAAAATAAAAAAATCATTGATTTGACGTTTGCAGATGACTTTACATACGAACAAATCAATTCTAGGCTCGAATGCGCCTATAAGGAAATTCGTAGAGAGCGATTAAAAAAAAGCAGGAGAAGAGGTAGGGTGGTTGCAACTACGGTAGCAGAAAATAATAAGCTAAAAAATGCAATAGAAGATTGGGCATTTAAAACTTATTTGAAGTTGATGTCAGAGCAGATTTTCAAACCCTTAGAAGATACAGATGATAGAAAACTTATGTATGCGCCATTTCAATGTATTGCACAGTATTTTTTAGATAAGGGATATAGTGGCATTAAATATAAGAGCACCGTGTGTGAAAGTGCAAAGGATATCGTGCTGTTTGACAAGACTTATGCGCATCCAGTTGGAGATATAAAGGATTTTATAATTTGAGAAATATCCGAGCTGAAGTCTTTAATCTGGAGATACTTTATCAGCTATTGGAACAATCGGAGGATTTGGACCACCAACGGTGGTCTTCCTCCTATGATCAAGCGACTGAGATACTATGATTCTCTACGTATAGCAGCATAGTCCATGATGTCCTTGAGAAAAATGTGTCAACCAATCTTGACAACATCACAATATGCCGTGTGGACAAAATTCCAGAAGTTCACACGGCATATTCTTGAGCACGATATATAGTTTGTGACGGAAATTAAAACGAGGTGAAAATTAGTGGGTAATACACGCGCGCGCAAGCCCGGCGGCGGTCGGAAGAAGTTGAAGCCAGAGTACGATGCCGGGAAGAATTTGAAAGATCAGATGGACGCTGCTGTGGCACTTTATGATTCTGAGCTGTCCTTGCAGGCCATCGGTGAGGAACTGGGATTAAATCCAATAAAGGTACGGAAGCTGCTCATCACAGCCGACGTGTATGAATCGGAAGTGGCGGAGAAGGTGCGGGATACCTTTGATGAGTATCGAGAAACACAGAACTATAAAGAAGCAATTCTCTCAACCGCAAATGCTCTCCAGCTCTCCAAAGCCTCCGTTACCTCGTACCTGCCATATCAGAAAGGCGTGTACTTCCCGAGTACAGCAGAAAAAGAAAAAATCAGTGTTGGAGCAGAGCGGCAGCGGAGATACAGAGCGATGAAACGGTGGAGGTCTGATCCGACAGAAGAAAACTTCTGGAGTGTGGTTGTGGCTTATGCCGGTGTGAAATTTAAAACTTACTCTGGGCTGTCATTTTCTTATGAGGTACGGAAAGGTAGGAACGGTGAGTACACAAAAGAGCTGTGGATCGACCGCCGGGAGAAGAGTAAAAGTTTGGCGTGGAGTTCTATAGTGTTGGCACTGGGGAATATTATAAAGGTGGGAGAAGTGGTAGACCGACCGAAAGCTCTGGGCGATATCCGGGGCGTGACTTACATATATGGGATGTTCTATCGGTTCGGACTAATCGATGTGCCGGATGAAGCAAAAGAAAAGATGAAGAAAGCGTTCAGCAAATCGTCCTGACACGGATGCCGCAGAGGGTGTGGAAAAGAAGAATCACCCAATGTTTGAGTCACTGCGTGACCCGGAGATTACACAAAAAATCCGCCTGCGGAATGAACCACAGGCGGCTGAAATCACATTATAGCTTATTCAAAAAGTCTTCCAGAACACGGTTCCACTTTTCGGGGTACTCATAGAACATCAGGTGACCGCCCATGACGTAGGTGTCGTAACCGGGAAGCTGTGTTTCGACAAAGGGCTTTGCAATGTCCTGCCAGTGTTCTGCAATGAACATCAGGCTGGGCATCGTTGCACCGACATCTTTTGCGACTTCAAGATAGTTGGAGAACACAGCGTCGCAGAACAGCTGACGGCAGATCCAGTACGGCGTGCGGCCGGAAATATCCAGCAGATACTCCAGCTCATCAGGCTCCATCTTATGCTGGATCATGACGCCAGTCGCATATTCGCTGAAGAATTCACGGCAGCCCTCAGAAGAAGTCAGCACCTGCGTGGCGACCTGAGACAGCTCTTCAATCGTGCCCTCAGTCCACCACTTCGGGTCAGGGGAGAGCGGGAGCGGAGACATATCGATAGTCACAACGCCGCGCAGCTTGTCTTTGCCGAACTGCTGCACGTAGCTCCATGTGTCAAGGTTGCCCGTGCTCCAGCCAATCAGGACAATATCTTTGAGACCCAATGCATCAATCAGACCAGCTACATCGCGGCCGTGAGTCAGGTAGTCGTTGCCATCCACGGTTTTGGCAGAATAGCCTTGGCCGCGAGGATCGATAGCAATGACACGATACTCAGAGGAGAAATACTCCAGCTGGTTCTTGAAAATCTCACCAGAGAAGGTCAGGCCGGGAATGAAGACCAACGGTTTACCTTCACCTTTTTCCAAGACATGTACCTCCACACCGGGGGCTACAGTGACATACTTGCTTTCAATCGATCTTTTGCCATGAGAAAACCTCCCAACAAAACCTATAAATCGAATTGGCTTGTCTGAATTATATATCTGGAAAAAGAGAAAAGCAATAGCTTGATAGAAACTGCACTGCTGTAATCTACAAAAATTTTCAGTGCATGAATATCAGTAACAGTTACACAATGTTAAAATAGCAATATGTCCACGATGAGCAGGCGCAACACCTGTCTGCCGCAGTATTTTTACTTTATAAGACATCTCTATGGATGACGGTAAGGTTCGATTGTAAGCGCTCAATAAAACCGTGGCAGGTCAGAAGACTGGCGGTCACTCCATGCGGAATGCCGCCTGCATCTCTTGACTCCAAGGCAGGAGCTTATTCAAGTCTAGCAGATTCTTGGGTGTTCGGTATATCGTATCCAGAAGATGTTCCAGATACTCGTACACCCGCAGCCCGTTGAACTTGGCAGTATTCATAATTGAGTATGCAATCGCTGTGGCTCTTGCGCCGTCCTGTGTATCGGAGAACAACCAATTCTTCCGGCCAATCACCACCTGGCGTACGGCGCGCTCGGCTGCATTGTTGCTAATTTCAATGTTTCCGTCATTCAGGAAAGTACACAAAGGCTCTTTCTGGTTGGTGGCGTAAGTACATGCCTTTTTGAGATTTCCGGAAGGTGACTGGATTTTGCTCAACTTTTGGAAATATTCCTCCACAACAGGTTTGCTCTTCAGTTGACGTTGCTGTTTACGTTCGTCTGGCGTGAGATTTTCAAATTCGCGTTCCAATGAGAAGAGCTTGCTGCAAAGTTGGAACATCTCCAATGGTACAAGAGCTTTTTCCGTATAGCCCTTCGATTTGGCTTTGTCTAAGTCGAGCTTTTCGGCGCTTGAACCCTTTGCTCTATAATCAGATGGAATTGCTTCATACCATTTGCGCCGCATATGCGCCCAACAGCCGGCTCTTGTTACGCCAGCAACTAAGTTGTAGCCAGAGAACGCATCAGCAACCAACGTGCCTGTAAAGCCCTTGAGAAATTCTGTCGGGCATTCACCAGAGCGATTGTCACGGTACTGGAAGCAGGTGATTGGGTGCGGATTCAGTTTATCCGTGGTATAAACCCACATTTGAGATTTTGTCGTAGGCTTCTTGCCAGGTTCCTTAAGTACCTGAATTGGCGTTTCGTCTGCGTGGATGACGTCCTGCTTCAGCAGTTCGGTGCACAAAATGTCATACACAGATTTCAAATAGTTGTCTGCCGTGTAGATCACCCAGCTTGCCAGCGTGTTCCGAGACAGTGCAATTTCGTGTTCCTTAAAGTACCGTTCCTGCCTGTACAGCGGGAGGCCATACAGATACTTTTTAGTTATCACATCGGCAATGAGGGAGGGCGAAGCGTAGCTGTGAGGATAAAATGCCTGCGGCACATCCGCTTTAACCACCGTTTCTCGACTGCTGCACGCTCCTTTCCGCTTGCTACCATAGCACTTTCGGTAGATGTTAATGACTTTCAGTTCTTGACGAGTAGTATGTAGTTCGCGCCGAACACGTTCCTGTCCAAGATATTCCAGCGGTTCGCCATTAGCGTCCAACCGCTTTTCTACGGGAACGTCATAAACTACGTCCTCATTCGGAAGAATGTCGAAAATCTCATCGTATGACCTTTTGGACTTACGAGTGTGCGCAGCAACCTTAACTTCCTCGGTTTCTTTTGCAGGAACTGTGCCGGGGAGAGCTTCACCGAACAAGCTGATTTGCTCGGCACCATCCATGAGATAGACGGTTTTCTCGCTGCGCTGACCAAAAATCATCCGTTGGAGACTGCGTATAATTTCCCGTTGCCGTTCGATTTCGGCATCCCGCTCAGCGATAATTGTGTCCTTTTGCTTAATGATTTCATCGTGGGAGTCTACTTTACTTTGCAAAGCATTCATAGCCTGCATGAGCATTGCAACAGTCTCTTGCAGCTGGTCAACTTGGCTTTGCTGGTTCATATTTCGGCTCTCCCTTCACGTGATTTTTCGTTTTTAATTATACCATATTTGGCAATATTAAATGCTACAAATCTGTGAAAGAAACCCGTGGAAATCAGTTGAAAACTTTCCCTAAAAAAGCGTTGGTTGCGGTCCTTTTTTGAATGCGGTTTTCTGGTCAATACACAGCCCGTCCAGAAGCCATGTGAGCTGCTGTTTTGTTATCTGCCGTACCTCGCTTTGATTTCTGGGCCACTTAAATCCCTGATTCGCCATTCGCTTGTAAAGGAGGATGTATCCCGTGCCATCCCAATAGAGCGCTTTTATTCTATCGGCTTTGCGGCCACAGAACAGAAACAGTGATTGTTCATCCAGCTCCATACCGAATTTTAATTGGACGATTGCGGCCAGACCGTCAATTTGCTTGCGCATGTCCGTATAGCCACAGGCTATATAGAAATTTGTTATTTTGTTCCACTCGATCAGCATAGCAGTGAAACAGCCCTCAGAATTTCAGAGATGTCCTCTGCCCGTGATCCGGCCGGGATTTCAAGCATGCTACCCTTGAATTGAAGACGAAACACATTCTGAGGTGGCGTTGGCTCGGCGCCTTGCGGAGCAGGAAGTAACGCTCTTTGCGGCACCTCGTCCGGCGCGCTGTTAATATCCACTTTTACAAGTGCTGCACCGTTACCGTCCGGCGAGGATACGCTGTCTAGCAGGGTTTGGCGCACCTGTTTTTGCCAGTAGTAGAATTGGCCTTCGCCAATACCACGTTCCTTGCACCATGCGTTGACTTTCATCCCGCTGGCTTTCTGCTCCTTGATGAGTTCGGTCCACTGCTGAAGCATGACCTGACGTTTTGCTTCCGATATTTTCATGGCCTGTCCTCCGACGCTGAGTCAATCTGCTTTATTGCAAAGTGACTCTGAAAACTTTCAAAACTCTGAAAACTTGAACATTAGTCGGCTCAAGTTTTGAATGTTCACTTCAGCTTAAAAGTTTACCACGGAGGCTGGGGTGAAGTCTAACCACCGTTTTATTGAGCGCTTACCAACTTTTATTGTACAACACCAGTTTTCATAATGTTATCCTCCGTTTTTTGTGACTGTCCGACAGAAGTTGGCCGCAGGAGCAAACAAAAAGAGCACTTCTCAGATGATTCCAAGAAGTGCTCTTACAGCTTTGTTCAAGCCTTGTGCGTTTTTATCTGAAATCCGTCACGCTTCATAACGGGACGTGATTCTTCAGGATTTTGCTGTCAAATTGCTGTCAAAGCGAGGATGGCACAGCTTTTGCAAGAATTTCAATATGAAAATCTTTCGATTTATCATCCATTTTCTTGCTAATTACTGGTCGATGGGCTTCATCGTGGGGACAGGTCAAGGAAGGCTCACAAATAGCTTTATTTCCCTTTATAAGCCTATCCATGCGGCTTCCTTTTTCCCTCTCCCGTACGTCACCCTACGCAACTCTCCACAACTTACCGGCAATTTGGTGTAAAAGTGGTGTAGTAGTTGGTGTAGTGGATTTCAAACCGAAATGCCCAGTTTGCCGTTCAGATTTGCAAAGGAATGGGCTTTGGCTTCCTTGGTGGCTTCTGCGTAAATCTCCATCGTGGTACTGATGTCCCGGTGTCCCATGATGTCCTGAATGATCTTCAGGTTGGTCTCATTTTCGCACAGCCGGGTGCAGAACGTGTGCCGGAGATTATGGCAGGAGAAGGGCGGCAGCAGCTGCGGTTCCCGCTTTTCCTTTTCGGCCTTTTCCAGTTCGGCTTCGTTGTATGCCACGCTGATGCGCTTGATGGCGCGGTTGACTGTCTGCGGGTTCTGCGGCTGGCCGAAGCGGTTCAGGAATACGAAGTCCGAGATTCCGTCGATCTCGTATTCGCACACCAGTTCCAGCTCCTGCTGGTTGGCGCGTTCCTGCTCCAGTGCCTTCTGCACTTCGGGCAAAATCGGAATGGCCCGCTTGCCTGCGGCAGTCTTGGGCGTGGACATAGTGAAGTAGCAGCCACCCACCTCGTGGTCATGGTACACCAGATTGTGCTGGATGGTGATAAATCCACTCTCGAAGTCGATGTCGCTCCAGCACAGGCCAACCGTTTCCGAAATGCGGCATCCGGTGCCCAGCATGAAGGTGAACATCGGGAGCCAGTGCTGGAACTTCGGCGTTTTCTTGATGAAGTTCAGGAACGCCTGCTGCTGGGGCAGGGTCAGAGCGTGGCGTTTGGGCGTTTCGTACTGGTGAGCGGCTTTAATAGCCGTCAGGACACCATCCGTGGGATTCACACGGATGTACTCATCGTCCACCGCCACCGCAAAGACCTGATGGAGAACATTCTGGATGGTTTCCAGCGTGTTCAACGCCATCTTGCCATTGCGGACGATGCCATTGTAGTAGCTGCGGATATCCGACTTGCGAATGTCCTTGAGCTTCATCATGCCGATCTCATCCCGGACGAACCGATTGTACATATAAACGTAATTAGCGAAGGTATGCTCTTTCAAACCCACCTTGTTCTTACGCCACAGTTCAAACAGGTCATTCAGGGTCAGACTACACTCCGGGATGCGGATGCCCTCTGCCAAGTCGTGCTGGATCTTCTCTTCCTTTTCGCGCAGCCCCTCCAAGGTTGCATCATAGATGGTGTGGCGTTTTCCGTTTTTCGCAGTCCAACGGTACATATACAGCCCATCACTCTTGCGATAAACCTCGCCATCCTTCAGAACACGGCCTTTATTGTCTTTACGTCTTTGCATATAAACTCTCCTTTTCATTCACAGAATGTTGAAAAGGAGCCTTACGCCATGAGTATACCATGACGCAAGACTCCCTGCAACATCAAACGGTCAATTTTCTACACCACATCAGATCGAGAATGCCTTGTCCAGATATTCGTCCAGCTTACGGCGTTTGATAAGCCGTTTGGTTCCGTTCCAAAGGACGAACTTGCATTCATCGCTATCGGTCATTGACCGCAGTTTATTGATACCGATCCCAGAGTAAGCCGCCGCTTCCTCCAGAGTCAGATTACTCTTTTGCCAAATCGGAACTTCCTTCACTTGCACCTCCAATTCCTTGTAACCGGGTGTCGGGGCAGAAAGTGCCAGCTTTCTGCCCCGAACGCTCCCGATGAGGTTCAGATTTCCGAGTGCCCCTCCTGTGTGCGAGGTTGTGTCGTTGGTTTGTTTTGTGCCTGTTCTGCCCACAAACGGCTCAACAGTTGCAGAACGGAATCCCGTGCTTTCTCCTTGACCTGCTCCTTGCCTTTCTGTCGGACTTCCGGTTTCAGCAGCTTCTCTTGCAGGTGGGCGGCGGTGGTCTGCATGGTCTTGAGAAACTTGTCCAGCACGGTGTCCAGATGCTTGGCGGTGTACTCCCGTGTGGATTTCGGAGCCTTTCTCTCCGGGGACAGAACCCACTTCTTCGTGTCCTCGATCATCCGCATATCTTCCTTCCGGGTCTCGGTGCGTACTACATCGGTCACGACCTCCACCGCTTTGTCATAGGCCGCAGCCGAAACTTCATCGATCAGCGTTTCCATGTCGTTGACCTTGAGGGTCAATTCATCCAGCTTGTTCTGCTGGGCGGCAAGCTGCTCCTTTTGCTTGGCAAGGATGAAGTCCTGCTTTTCCAGATATTTGCGATTGCCGTACTCCGCTTCTTCCTCCAATTCCAGTCCATGCCGTTTGGCGATTTCAAACAGCATCTTCCGGCAGGCTGCATCAAAGGTGACTTTGCGGTTGTTGCGGCGGCTGAGGGGCTTGTCCGGGTCTGGCAGATCAAAGCCCAGTGCTTCCAGTGCCTTTTCCTGCTGGGGAGCCACCTCGCCGTACTTGTTCTCACAGTCGAACACATGACGCTCATGGATATGAGGTGTGCTTTCATCCAGATGCAATGCCCAGTCCAGCACATGAACGTGGTCGCCAAACTTTGCCTTGAACTCCTCGATGAACTCGGTGACGATATTCAGCAAGTCCTCTGCGGAGGCGTGTTCATCCAGCGTTCCCAGCTGATAGATGGTTTCTTCCGGGCAGGTCTTGCGGCTGGACAACAGGTCGGGAATAGAGCGGTTGCGTTCCATGTGCCGGATCTTGGCGTTCCGCTCGTTTTGGCTTTCGATGAAGGCCGTGTAGTGGGTCTCGTAGAATTGCCGTTCCACATCCGAGAAGGTCGCCGCCAGATCATCCGGGTTGGGTGGAGTGAGAGCCGAACGGAAACCGTGGAAGCAGTCCTAATAGATGTTGCCCTTGGCTCGTTCCGGGTCGATGTGCTCACTGTTGGCGAGGTTGAAACTGCGGTCATTGTGCTTGGGGTTATAGGTGCCGTGGCTTCCGGCTCGTCCGTTGTGTCGTGTCAGTTTCAGATAGATATCCCTCCGTTTCAATAGCTTGGTGGGGAGAACGCAGCAGCGAAGCTGCTGGATCTGCCGCCGTTTTGCGCCAGATAATACCCAGTAGGATATGACGCACAGCATCATATCACTGGGGCAAAGGACTGCGTCCTCTGCACTCCTGCACCGGGCAAGCTGACAGGCAAAGATTTGCGAATCCCTGCCCACAGCTCGTCCGGCCTTTTCAGTTGGCCAAAATGACCAACTGATTTTGCCTGTTTCCAAAATGGTAACAGGCAGATAAACGGGCTAATAACAGCCATCTCACCCTGATTCCCATTTTGGGGATTTGGGCAGAAACTGGTAAGTGCCGCTTTCCGGCATTTACCACTACGGGTTGGTTGGTGGTCGTTTTGACCACCAACCAAAGCCCCCTATATGACGCGTTTTCGGCTAATCGCTGCGTACGTGCGTACAGAGAAAAGGCATCTGCCGCGTACGCACGTACGCAGCAAAACGCCAAAATTCTCCTTTATAGGGGGGTTATACCCGCCAGACATTGGAGGTAAGGTCGGGCTGCACAAGGGCTTCAATGCCGACAAAGCCCCGGACACGCCGCCCGGACGAATTGACGATGTTGTTGGTGGATTCCAGATTGTATCTGCGCTGGTTGGCGATCAGTGCATCGCTGAACCCTCTGGCCTTGATCGCATTCAGGCTGTTCTCCTCACACCACATTCGGTAAACCTCATACAGCTCTTTCGAGCTGGTGCAGGCATCCGCCTTCAGGCGGATGTAGCCCTCGGATTCGAGGAAATCGAACACATTGTTGTTGTCCCGCTTCACCAGTTCCCGGTTCCGCTTGGCACGATCGCTCTCGGTGAACTGAAAGCCGTTCTTCACCAGCCGCTGCAAGCCCTCAAATGCCCACAGCAGGATGCCCTTGACCTCTGCCGCCATCTTCTCGGCAATGTCCGGGTCATCTACACGGGACTGGGGCTTGTCCTTGGTGGTCAGAATGAGCTGACGGCGGTAGAAACCATCCGAGCGGTCATACAATGCTTGCAGGTCGCCATTGCTGAACGCCAGCAGGCGGGCATACATCCAGCCCTGATAGCTCTGCTTGCCCTTGCGCTCCAAGTCCATCTGCCCCTGTGCGGTCACGATGGACTTGACATAGTTGGTCTGGCGCAGGGCTTCCATCCGCATATCATCGTCCACGCAGAGCAGAGTGTGTTCGAGGTCGGCGCGGGCGAAGCGGTTCTCCGAGATTTTGCCGATGCTGCCATCCTTCATGTTACAGCCAAACAGCCGGGACAGCACCACGCCGATCTGCGATTTGCCCTCGCCGCCGTTGCCCTTGATGACCATCATGCGCTGCCCCTTGTTGCTGGGGATCAGGCAGTAGCCGATGAACTCCTGCACCGTGGGAATGTCCTCCGGGTAGAGCAGGTCGGACAGAAACCGCAGCCAATGGGTGGGCTGTGGAGCTTTCGGGTCATATCTGACCGGGAGCCGGTTGCGGACGATCTCCGGCTTGCCCTCCTGAAAGGTGCCGTCCAGATACAGGGTGCCGTTTGCCAGCGCAATGCGGTCAGTGACAGGCGGGAAGTCCTCCACCTGTGCCGCCAGTTTCAGCACGTCCACCACATTGGTGACCTTCTTGGCAAGGTTCGCCCCAACGTATTCACGCATCATCTCGAAGATCTCGCAGCGCAGGGGCATGGTATCGGTCATGCGGCCATCCGGGGTGAAAAATGCGCCATTCGAGTAAAGCAGTTGGTGGGTGCTCAGAAAATCGTCACAGAACAGGGATTCGTTGAAAAAACCTTTCTTGAACCATGCAGGGGTAAAATTGCTCATAGGCATTCCATCCTTTCATTGGCGTTACGGAAAAACGATGTGGTCACTTTGACCACATCGTTTTACTCCGCAACTGAGAAATCAACGTCCTGCCGTTCTCCCTGCATGGCTTTCCTGCCCCCTTCCGGCGGCGTTTTCCGGCTCTCCCGCTTGGGGG
>OIZF01001791.1_pt1 | contig 11689 bp, 8 predicted proteins | sample 1588471 | NCBI WGS metagenome assembly OIZF01 (sample SAMN03283279) | human gut metagenome | biome: human-associated habitat; material: feces | host: Homo sapiens | place: Peru | collected 2012
GGTTCTCGGCCTGCAATTCCTCAATATTGGAGAACTGGATCTTGGTCAGCTTGGTCACGCCGTCCACCAGCAGTGCCACTTCCTCGCCAAAGGCGGCTTTCAGGTCGTCCAGCGTGGTGGGGGTATCCTCCACTACGTCATGCAGCAGGGCGGCGGCGATGCTCTCGGAGTCCATGCCCAGATCCAGCACCAGCCGGGCGACTGCCAGCGGATGGCAGATATAGGGCTCGCCGCTGCGGCGGCATACGCCGTTGTGGGCGTTGTTGGCCAACTCGTAGGCTTTTTGGATCATCTCCATATTGTAGGCTTTGCCGCTGGCCTGAATGGCCTCGCACAGCTTTTCCCACGTTACGATCTCCGGGCGCACCTCAGAGGGCAGCGCCCCCTCCGGTGCGTCTGCCAGCAGTGCCGTAGCGGCTACGGTGGCGGTTTCCTGCACCGGCTGGTGCAGATGGGTCTTGGCAGAGTAGCCGTCCTCGTCCCGTACCGGAGACGGGACCGGTGCAGTATTTTTCTTTCCCTCAGGCATTTATAGTTCCTCCAGACATTTCAGGATGGGGGCATCGGCAAGGTTCTTTTTGCCTGCTGTCGGCACCAGCTCCCAGAACTTTGCCCCGCCTTTTTCCGCTGCGGTGATCAGCCCCACCTGCTCTAAGGCGGCAACTGCCACCAGCGTTTTGCCAGTCTGTTCCTCCCCCAGCTTTGCGCACAGGGGCTGCAAGTCCTCGGCGTGCCAGCGGCGGGACTGCAGCTCCCGGTACACGGCAATGATATCCGTGCGGGCAGGGGCGATCTGTTTCTTTTGTTCTTCGGTCAGGGGGGTGCCCCGGCGCAGTGCCTGCACCAGTGCAGCCTGCCGCGCCAGCTCTGCGCCCAGCCCCGCCGGGTGCAGGTCGATGATGCGCCCGGAGAGCTGTGCCCCCCGGGCGGACTCGTAGACAGAAAGGTTCAGTGCCGCGTCCACCACATCGCCCAGCGCGTAGGGCAGCTGCTCGGCGGGCATCCCGAACCAGACGGCGTACAGGCAGCTATTGCCCTGCCGCAGCCGCAGGCGGCTGTGCCGCCCCTCCGATACCGGGTATACGCCGTCCACCACGGCGCTTTGCAGCAGGAACACCGGGGTAGGGTTCTCGGCTCCGTAGGGTGCCAGCTGATCCAGATGGCGCACGCTCTCCACCGTGATGCGGTCCAGATGGATGGTCACGTCACAGGTAAGGGGCGGGGTGTGCAGCACCGGGCACTCCCGGGCAGCCCACTCGTTCAGGCGGCGGCGCAGCTCGGGCAGGTTTTCTTCCCGGACGGAAAGTCCCGCCGCCATGGCGTGGCCGCCGTAGCGCACCAGAAGGTCGGCACAGGAGCCGATGCAGGTGTGCAGGTTAAAGCCCTGCACGCTGCGCCCGCTGCCCTTGCCCTCGCCGTGCTCGTCGATGGTGACCACGATGACCGGGCGTCCGGTGCGTTCCACCAGCCGGGACGCCACGATGCCAATGACGCCGGGATGCCAGTCCCGTCCCCACAGCAGCATGATGCGGTCATCCAGCCGCTCGGGCTGCTGTTCCAGCAATTCCTCGGCGGCTTTGAAGATCTGCTGCTCGGTCTCCTGCCGGTGAGCGTTGATCTCGTTCAGCTTGTGCGCCAGCTCCTCGGCTCTGTCCGGGTCCTCGCAGAGCACCAGCTGCAAGGCGGTGACGGCGTTATCCATGCGGCCTGCCGCGTTGATGCGGGGCGCGATGGCGTAGCTGATATTCTCGGCGGTGATGGGCTTGCCCGCAAGGCCGACTTCCTCTAAAAGTGCCCCAAAGCCGGGGCGGTCGGTCTGCTGCAGCTGCCGCAGCCCGGCCTTGACAAGGGTGCGGTTCTCCCCTACCAGCGGCATCACGTCCGCTACCGTGCCCACAGCGGCAAGGTCGCCGCAGTAATCCAGCATCTCCTCCGGCGGGCAGCCGTCCAGCGCGGCACAAAGCTTGAAGGCTACGCCTGCGCCGCACAGACCCTTGAAGGGGCTGTGGTCGTCCTCCCGGCGGGGGTCCACCACGGCCACAGCCTTGGGCAAAGTCTCCGGCGGCAGATGGTGGTCGGTAATGATCAGGTCCATGCCCAGTGAAGCCGCAAAGTCGGCTTCTTCCACGGCAGAAATGCCGTTATCCACCGTCACGATGAGGGTGCAGCCCTTGTTGTGCATGGACTGGATGGCGTTTTTGGACAGGCCGTAGCCGTCCCCCTCGCGGCTGGGCAGCATACACTTGACGGTCGCGCCCATGCCCTTGAGGTGCAGGTACAGCAGGGCGGTAGCGGTCACGCCGTCCACATCGTAATCGCCAAAAACCGCGATGGTCTCGCCGTTGTCGATGGCCTGCCAGATGCGCTGACAGGCGGCGTCCATATCCGTCAACAGCGCAGGGTCGGAAAGTTCTTCCTCCCCTGCCAGCAGGGTCAGCGCTTCGGCGGGGTCGGTAATGCCACGGGCGGCAAGAATGCCCGCCAGCAGGGCGTTTTCCTTCTGCTGGGCAGCCAGCACGGCCTTATATTTTTCGTCTGACCACGGCGCTTCGTCCATGGCCTGCTCTTCCAGCTGTGCCGCTGCCTGCTCGGCAATGGCGGCGGTCAGCTCCCGCACAGCGGTGCGGTCCAGCGGTTTTTGTTCCCAAGCACGGTAGGTCATTCAAATTCCCTCCCGGTCAGGCCATCGTTGGCCAGCATTCCCTGCAAAGCGGCGATCTCGGAAGAAATATCCATGGCTACGTCCGAAAGCAGATTGTTGTACAGGTTCTCATACGCCTGATTCAAGGTATGCAGAATGCCTGCGATGTCCCGGCGGATGGTCTCAGCATTTTCGCCCTGCTGCCCCTGCACATCGTTATAGGTGTGCAGCAGCTTGAGGGTGGTGGGGATATAATATTCCGCAAAACGGCGGGTCTTGGGCTGGCTTTCCGGGTGTGCTTCCAGCCAGTCGCAGATGGCGGTAGTGGTCTTGTGCATGGCAGCCAGCTCTTCCCGTGCCTGCGCGTCCTGCATGAGCTGCTGTTCTTTTTCCAGCACGGCAGCAAAGCGGCGGGCGGTATCGAGATTGAGCGGAGCATCGCCGGTTTCCGCCTTTTCCGGCTGCGGCTGCGCGGCGGCTGCGGCGGCTTTCTCCTTGGCGGCGCGGTAGTCTTCTGCCGTCAGGTAGAGCGTTTCAGTCTCATCGTCCAGCCATGCGTTCAGCCAGCCCTTATGGATGTAGCTGCGCAGCTTTTTCAGCGCTTTTTTCTTGGTCTGGTGGGTCAGGTCTGCCAGCATTTCCACCGAAAGCCCCTTCTGCGTGTTCAGCTTTTCGGCTGCATCTGCCAACGCCCCCAGCTTTTTGGAAGCGGAAAAGCGGCTTGCACCGGCGGCGATCATCGCGCCAAAGCCGCAGGCGACAAGGGTCAACACATTGCCTGTGATCTCCAGCACCGTCGTGGCCATGGAAGCGCCGGTGGTAAAGGTATAGGTCACGCCCTCCGCGGCCGTGGCCACCGTGTCACCGATCATGGTCTCCGTAATAAGGCCGGGCATCACGGTTTCCGCTGCCACGATGCAGCCAATGCCGCCCAGCCCGAAGATCACAGCAAAGGTGATGCCCACAGCCAGCAGGGTGCGGCCTGCGCTATATCGTTTTTTTGCGCTGATACGAATACTTTCCACCGGGGTAGGCTCTGGCTTTGCAAAGATTTGCCGGAACCAGCCGGGCATCCCGGTGGGGTCGGCATCCGCAGCACCTTCGTTGGAGGTCTGCCTTGCATCCCCGTAAGGGGAGCTTCTGCGCCCCTGCCGGAAGGCCTTTGCGGCCTCCCCGATGCCATAATTGGCTGCATGGACAGCGGCTTTGCCCACATCAAAGGCGCGGTCACCGATGTCCATACCCCTGCCCTCAAAGCCGTGAGCAAAGGCATCGGTCATGGTATCGCCAAAGGCGCGCAGCTGGTCTTCCAGCTCCTGCTGTACCTGCCGGCCTTCGTTATTTCGGTTATCGTTTTCACGATCGTACATCAAAATTTTCTCACCCTTCTGCCGGTGCATACCGGCTGATGATGGCGCGGGCTACCCGCAGGCCATCTACGGCGGCGCTCATAATGCCGCCCGCATATCCTGCACCCTCGCCGCAGGGGTAAAGCCCTGCCAGCTGGGTGCACACAAAGTCCTCTTCCCGCTTGAGCCGTACCGGGCTGCTGGTGCGGGTCTCAAGGCCGGTCAGGATGGCGTCCGGCGCAGTGTAGCCCGCGATCTTGCGCTCGTAGGCGCGCAGACCCGCCCGCAGGGTATCCGCCAGCTCCCCGGGCAGCAGTGCGCCCAGGTCTGCGGCGGTCACACCGCGGTCGTAGGTGGGCTGCACGCTGCCAATATGCAGCTGCCCGCGCCCTTCCAAAAAGCTTTGCACATTCTCTGCCGGGGCGGCATAAGGCCCGGCGGCACGACCGGCGGCATAGGCTTTTGCTTCCAGCTCCCGCTGGAAGGCGATGGCGCGGCGGGGGTCGTTGGCAAAGTCTGCCCCGCCTACACTGACCACCACCGCCGCATTGGCGTTTTTGCCGCTGCGGGCGTGGTAGCTCATACCGTTGGTCACAACACGCTCTTCCTCACTGGCCGAAGCCACCACCTGACCGCCGGGGCACATACAGAAGGTGTACACGCACCTCTCGCCGACGTGCTGGGAGAGCTGGTATTCGCCCCGGGGCAGCGCCGGATGCCCGGCAGCCTCGTGGTACAGACTTTTTTCGATCTCGCTTTGCAGGTGCTCGGCGCGGAAGCCCACACTGAAGGGCTTGCACTCCAGCACAAGGCCGCTGTCCATCAGCATGCTAAAGGTATCCCGTGCTGAGTGCCCCACCGCAAACACCAGCGCCTCGCAAGCAAAGCTGCCATTTGTAGTAGCGATGCCCACAAGTCGTCCGTTTTTTCGCTCCAGCCCGGTGAGCGCGGTGTTGAAGTGCACCTCTCCGCCCAGAGACTCGATTTCTTTGCGGATGGAGGTGATCACGCCGCGCAGCAGGTCGGTGCCCACATGGGGTTTTTGCTTCCACGCGATCTCTGCCGGAGCACCATGCTGCAAAAACACCTCGGTGACAAAATCACACAGTTCATCCCCGATGCGGGTGGTCAGCTTGCCATCCGAGAAAGTGCCCGCGCCGCCCTCGCCGAACTGGATGTTGGCGTTTGGGTCCAGCTGGCCGGTGGCGGAAAAGTGCTCCACCGCCTGCACACGGGCATCCAGCGCAGGGCCGCGCTCCAGCACGATGGGGCGGTAGCCCTGCCGTGCCAGCAGCAAGGCTGCAAACAGCCCTGCCGGGCCCAGTCCGCACACCACAGGGCGGTGCGCAAGCGGCTGGGTACCTGCGTGCAGGGTAAAGTCTGCACGGCTGTGCAGGGCAGCGTCCGGGCAGCGTGCCGCAAACGCAGCTTCCTCCCCGGGCTGCTTCAAGGTGACCGCCACGGTATACACCAGTTTGGGCTGGCCATGGCGGGCATCCACCGAAAGCTTTGCCACGCCAGTGTGCTCTACCTTGCTGCGGGGCACCCGCAGGGTGTGCAGCGCCTTTTCAAATGCCTGCGGCTCCACTGCGGAGAGGGGCAGACGGATGTTGCGAACCAGAATCATTTGTTGTGTTATCCTTTTACTTTAGTTGCTTTCAATGCGGCACTGCAGCACATAGCTGCCCAGTGCAAAAATCTTGCCGTTGGAGGGTACATACAGTCGGCAGGCAATGTTCTGTTGGCCGGTAGCCACGGCAAAGTCCTCGGCGTCGATCTCAATGACCACCTGCTCGGGGGTCAAAGTTTCCATAGCGCCCTTGGGGCCGCAGAGGATCACGTTCATCAGCCGCTCGGTCTCCACTGTCAGCTGATAGGTGGCGGGCAGGTTGACCACCTGCACACAGCTGGAGGGCAGGTTCATGGTCTTGGTCTCCAGCCCGGAGCAGTCAAAGCTGACCGTGATGGTGGAGATATTGTCCAGCAGATAGATATCTGTCGGCAGCTCGATGGGCATCTCGTACACCTTGTTCAGGCTGAAGGTGGAAAGGTCGATGGTGCCGATGGACAAGGTGGACAGTGCATCGATCTTTTCTGCCGGGCCCGCTACCTTGAGCTGCTTGCAGCTGAGGGCATAGCTCAGCACCGAGTTATCAAACCCGCGCGGCGCGTTGATAAAATTCACCTTCACCGGCAGGGTCGCCGTCTTGTACACTTGCAGCGTCACGTCCACATTGCTCTCTTCCAGCGTGGTGTACTGGAACTTGACCTCCTTGCCGCCGCTGGTGTAGAAGCGCAGAGGGGTGTTCAGCGTGACCGACTCGGTCAGTTCGCTGCTGTAAGATGCCTCGGCGGTGCAGGTAGCCACCTTGCTCAGCTCGCTGCTGGGGCCGGACAGGGTAACAGTCTCCTTGGAGACCTCAGTACTGTAAAGGATATAGCCATCCGCAATGCGCAGATAGTTGGTGGTAGCGGTAACAGGCAGGGTCTTTTCCTCCACCACGTCAAATACCACATCCACCGTGTTGTCATTGCCTTCCATGGTCACGGTCACGCCATTGAGCAGACCGTTTGCGCCGCGCACCAGCAGCCGCAGGGTCTTTTCGCCGCTGTCGCGCACGCTGGACCAGTCCGGGTAGACCACAAAATCCGAGGCGCTGAGCCCGCCGATGGTGTAGCCATCGCCGGAAAGCTTCAGGTTCACGGTCTTGTCCTCGGCACTGACGATGCTCAGGCCCCGGGAGGTATAGGCGGCGGAATCGTAGGTGTAATCCACCGGCACATTATAGATGGTGTTGGTGGTGCCGGGCTGAACGATGATGGTGACCACCATCCATGCAACGATGGCACCCAGCACGGACAGCGCCAGCCGGACGCGGCGGTCATCCAGAAGATTTTTCTTTTTGCTGACGGCAGGCTTTGCGCCATTCGTCTTGTTCGGCTGGTTGCTCATTGCTGCTCGTCCTCCCCCTTCTGGCTGATCCAGTTCCACAGCTTTTTCGCCTGCTCCACCCAGCTGTCGGCGGTGTTCTTTTCCACCGTAGACTCCTTGGGGATCATCTCATCAATGAGCCGGGTATACAGGCTCTGGCGGTCAAAATGACGGATCATCACACCATTTTTGGCCATGGAGATGATGCCGGTCTCCTCGCTGACCACAATGGCGATAGCGTCGGAGTTTTCCGCAATACCAAGACAGGCGCGGTGGCGGGTGCCCATATCCTTGCCCAGATCCAGATTGTTGGAAAGGGGCAGCACGCAGCCCGCCGCCTTGATGCGGCCGTTCTCAATGATGGCAGCACCGTCATGCAGGGGGGTGCCCTCGTAGAAGATGGTGCCCAGCACCTCCAGATTGACCGCGCTGTTCACCGGGGTGCCGGTGCGCACGATCTCGGAAAGGTTGGTGTGGCGTTCCAGCACGATGAGGGCGCCGGTCTTGGTCTCAGAGAAGCGCTCGGCTGCATCGCAGATGGCAATGATGGCGCTGCGCCACGCGCCCTTGAGGCTGGGGTCGTTGTAGCGTCCCTTTACGTTGAACAGCTTGGAAGCCCATTGGTCGGTCTGACCCATGCGCTCCAGTGCACGGCGGATCTCAGGCTGGAACAGCACCACAAGGGTGAGCAGACCGACCTGCAGCAGCGAGTTGAGCAGCCATGTAACGGTGCGCATATTCAGGGTGTTGGCTACCAGATACACGACCATGACCAGCAGCGCACCCTTGGCCAGCTGCCCGGCGCGGGTGCGGTTGATGATGCCCAGCAGCTGGTAGATCAGGAACGCGATGATGATGATATCCAGCAGATCGACAATTTTAAAGGTCTGAAAATTTGCGATGATCGCATTCAGTGTCATGCGTGTGTGCCCCCCTTACACAGCTTCGATCAGGGCGACGGCGTGGGCGGCAATGCCCAGCCCCTCGCCGGTAAAGCCCAGATGCTCCTCCGTGGTGGCCTTTACGCTTACCGCCTCTACCGGCAGGCCGAAAGCCGCTGCCAGATTGGCACGCATAGCCGGGATATGGGGTGCAAGCTTGGGACGCTGGCACAGCAGGGTGGCATCGATGTTCTCAATGCGCCAGCCATGCTCCTTGAGGATCTGCGCCACGCGGCGGGCCAGCTTCAGGCTGTCGGCACCGGCATACTCCGGGTCATTGTCCGGAAAATGTTGGCCGATATCCCCCAGCGCCGCTGCGCCCAGCACGGCGTCCATCACCGCATGTGTCAGCACGTCTGCATCCGAATGGCCCAGCAGGCCTTTTTCAAAGGGGATCTCCACCCCGCCAAGGATCAACTTGCGCTGCTCTACCAAACGATGTACATCATAGCCGTGTCCAATACGCATTTCCGTTTCCTTCCTCTGTGCCGGGCGGGGCAGATCCTCCCGGGTGGTGATCTTCAGGTTTGCATAGTCGCCCTGCGTCAGCTGCACCGGGCGTCCGGTCAGCTCAAACAGGCTGCAATCATCGGTAACAAGGCGGGCGCGGGTCTCGTCCAGTTCTTCCAGCGCCGCAAGGTACGCTGCACGGTCAAAGCACTGTGGGGTCTGCACCGCATACAGGGTGCTGCGATCCGGGGTGGCGTGCACCGCGCAGTCCGGGGGCACGGTTTTGCCATCGCCCCGCGCGGCGGTCTTGATGGTATCCTTCACCGGCACCGCCGGAGCTGCTGCGCCGCACCGGGCGGCAGCTTCCAACGCCGCCGTAATGACCGACGCACTCACAAAGGGGCGGGCGGCATCGTGCACTGCCACCAGCTCTCCGTGCGCTGCCAGCACACCGTTCTTTGCGCTCTCGGCGCGGGTAGCCCCGCCCGCTACGATCTGCACAGGCTTCGGGCAATCCGCCGCCTGCTGCGTCACAAACTCCCGGTTTTTGCCCGCCACCAGCACAAGCTCAGTGACCTGCGGGCACTGAGCAAAGGCGCGGATGCTGCGGTGCAGCACCGTTTCGCCTCCCAGATCAAAGCTGAGCTTATCAAAACCCATGCGGGTCGAGCTGCCCGCCGCCACCAATACTGCCGATACAGTTTTTTCCATCTCTTCCACCTACCCTGCCGCTGTGCCGCACTGTACGCCCACAGCTGCTTATAATAAACCATGTTTTATTATAGCGTATCACAGCGCAAACTTCAACCGATTTTACACAGCAAAAGTGCATCTGTGCTGCATATTTCCTCTTAAGCCTTCACCCCTTGGGGGGAAGGTGGCGCGCAGCGCCGGATGAGGGGTCATTTCCCACAAACTGCCTGTTTGCCCGCACCCTCATCCGTCTGCTCACTGCGTTCGCATCCACCTTCCCCCGACTGGGGGAAGGCTTTTACCACTGCAACGCTCCGATAAACACAAAAAGGGCTGCTACACAAAAACGTGCAGCAGCCCCGCAGATGCTTTGAAATGTTTTTACTTCAGGATGGGCTCAATGGCGGCAGCCAGAGCGTCCTTCTGTGCCTGCGCCTCGGCCAGATCCTTGCCCAGTGTGGTGAAGTAGGTCTTGATCTTCGGCTCGGTACCGGAGGGACGCACCACTACGGTAGCGCCATTTTCCAGCGTGTAGATCAGCACGTTGGCAGCGGGCAGACCAGTCTCTTCCGGCTTCTTGTAGTCGGTCACCTTGACCACCTTGTGGCCGGCCAGCTCCACGGGGGGCTGGTCGCGCAGCTTCTGCATGATGGAAGCCATCTTCTCCATGCCGGTCAGGCCGGGGAACTCGAAGCTGTCCACCTTGTTCAGGTAGCGGCCGTACTGGGCGTAGATCTCTTCCAGACGTTGCTTGATGGAGGAACCGATGCTGCGGTAGTAAGCAGCCATCTCACAGATGAGCATGGAGCCGATGACGGCGTCCTTATCGCGGACGTAGGGGCCAGCCAGATAGCCGTAGCTCTCCTCAAAGCCGAAGATGAAGCGATCGACCTCACCGGCAGCCTCAAGGTTGGCGATCTGGTCACCGATCCACTTGAAGCCGGTCAGCACATTGCGCATCTCCACGCCGTAATGCTTTGCCACAGCGTCTGCCAGCGGAGTGGACACGATGGACTTGACTGCCACGGGGTTCTTGGGCATGGTGCCCTTCTCGATACGGCCTGCGCAGATGTAATCCAGCAGCAGAACGCCCATCTCGTTACCGGACACCAGCTCATAGCTGCCGTCCGGGCACTTCATGGCGATGCCCACGCGGTCGGCGTCGGGGTCGGTAGCCAGCATCAGGTCGGCACCGGTCTTGGTGGCCAGTTCCAGACCCAGCTTCAATGCCTCGAAGATCTCGGGGTTGGGATAGGAGCAGGTGGTGAAGTAGCCGTTGGGGTACTCCTGCTCGGGCACGATGGTGATATCGGTGATGCCCATATCGTTCAGGACATGGGTGACGGGAACCAGACCGGAACCGTTCAGGGGGCTGTAAACCAGCTTCAGGCCGGCAGTCTTGCACAGACCCGGGCGGACCTGACGAGCCTCGATGGCATCATACAGAGCCTTCTTGCAGTCGTCGCCGACAAAGCGGATCAGACCCTGCTCGACGCCCTCTGCGAACGAGATGTACTTTGCACCGGTCAGGACATCGGTCTTCTGGATCTCAGCATAGACGATGGCAGCTGCGTCATCGGTCATCTGGCATCCATCGGGGCCATAAGCCTTGTAGCCGTTGTACTTGGCCGGATTGTGAGAAGCCGTGACCATGATGCCGGCATTGCACTCGTAGTAACGGGTCGCAAAGCTCAGAGCCGGAACGGGCATCAGAGCATCATAGATGCGGACCTTGATGCCGTTTGCAGCCAGAACACCAGCGGCAGTCTTTGCGAAGATGTCGCTCTTCAGACGGCTGTCGTAGCTGATGGCGACGGTCTGGTTGCCGCCCTGGGTCTTGACCCAGTTTGCCAGACCCTGCGTTGCCTGACGGACAACGTAGATATTCATACGGTTGGTACCTGCGCCCAGAACGCCGCGCAGACCAGCGGTACCGAATTTCAACGCCACCGCAAAGCGATCCTTGATCTCATCGTCGTTTCCCTCGATCTTTGCCAGTTCCGGCTTCAGATCTGCGTCCTCAAGATCGGCTGCCAGCCAACGCTTGTATTCTTCCAGATACATGTTGCACACCTTACCTTTAATATTTTTTCGCGAAAAGAATAGTTTGTTAAACCTACTTATAATATAAGCGTTTCGGGGCTTTGTGTCAATTCTGTATTATGCAACAAGTTTTTGCTTTAAAAACCAGCAAAAGCAACAAATCGCGCGCTTTTTACCGGCCGTTCCGGGATTTCGGCGGTATTTTCGACCTCATCCACCGGCAGATATCCCACCCCAAGGTCATCCAGAACGTCCAGCCAATGCTCAAAACCCACGCCATTTTCGCATAGATACCGCATCAGCAGCATCGACCGCCGGAACTCCCCCTGTGGACAGATCACCTGCCGGATACTGCTTTTGCCATCCTGCTGGAGCCGAAGTTCCATCAGGATCCCCTCTTCCTCTACGCTCGCGCTGTACCACATCGTATGCGCTCTCTGCAGTCCTTCCAGTTCGGAATATGTACGGACATAACGGCAGTATTCTCTTCGACCCATAATTTTTCCTCCTTTGATGGGTTCTTTTTGGCAGATTGACATCCTTTCCGACGTCTACTATAATAAATTCAAGATAAAAATGCCGTCGAATCCTGACGTTCTATTCCATTTTTTACCACATCTTAACCAACGCAACTTTTGTT
>OIZF01001793.1_pt1 | contig 11687 bp, 9 predicted proteins | sample 1588471 | NCBI WGS metagenome assembly OIZF01 (sample SAMN03283279) | human gut metagenome | biome: human-associated habitat; material: feces | host: Homo sapiens | place: Peru | collected 2012
CAGTTCACGGGCGAGGCGCTCGTCCTCGACAGCCTCGAACAGCTCGCCGGCCTCGGGGACTTCGGTCAGACCGGTGATCTCAACAGGCGTGGACGGGCCGGCCTCGGTGATCTCCTGACCCTTGTCGTTGCGCATCGTGCGGACACGGCCCACAGCGGTACCGGCGATCAGGCAGTCGCCCTTGTGCAGGGTGCCGTTCTGGACCAGCAGGGTCGCGATGGGGCCCTGGCCCTTGTCCAGACGGGCCTCGACGACAGCGCCCTTGCCGCGGCGGCTCGGGTTGGCCTTCAGCTCCATGACCTCGGCCTCGAGAGCGATGCGCTCGAGCAGGTCGCTGATGCCCATGCCGGTGATGGCGGACACGGGGATGCAGGCGACGTCGCCGCCCCAGTCCTCGGGCACGATCTCGTACTTGGTCAGCTGCTCCTTGACGCGCTCCGGGTTGGCGGTGGGCTTATCCATCTTGTTGATGGCGACGATCAGCTTGACGTTGGCGGCCTTGGCGTGGTTGATGGACTCGATGGTCTGGGGCATGATGCCGTCATCGGCAGCAACCACCAGAACGGCGATATCGGTCATATTGGCGCCGCGGGCACGCATGGAGGTGAATGCCTCGTGGCCCGGGGTATCCAGGAAGGTGATGAGGCTATCGTTGACCTTGACCTGATATGCACCGATGGCCTGCGTGATGCCGCCGGCCTCGCCTGCGGTGACGTTGGTCTTGCGGATGGCATCCAGAATACTGGTCTTGCCGTGGTCAACGTGACCCATGACACAGACCACCGGAGGACGCTCTACCAGATCCTCCTGTGCATCCTCTTCCTGCGTGAACAGGCGCTCCTCGATGGTCACATGCACCTCGTGCTCGACCTTTGCGTGGAACTCCTCTGCCAGCAGAGCTGCGGTGTCGAAATCGATCACATCGTTGATGGCGTGCATCTCACCCATCTGCATGAACTTGGCAATGACCTTACCGGCCTGCTGCTTCAGGCGGGTAGCCAGTTCGCCCACGGTGATCTCGTCAGGGATCAGCACCTTCAGCTGGGCGTTGCGGGCCTTTTCCAGCTGGATGCGCTGCAGACGCTCGAACTCAGTCTCGCGCTTGCCCTTCTGGAACTGCTGGCGCTGGCGCTGGCCGCGCTGGGTGAACTTCTGCTTGTTGCCCTGCGGAGTGGGCTTGCGGCGGTTCTCGGTGTTCTTGGTGGAAGCCAGATCATCGTAACGGGCATCAAAGCGATCCACGTTCATATCCACAGTGCGGGTATCCACGGTGACCTGATTGTCCTCGCGGCGGACAGAAACTGCCTGTGCGGGGGCAGCAGTAGCCTTTGCGCCGGTCTCGCGTGCCAGTTCGCTGAAGGAAACGGTCTTTTCCTCGCGCTTCTTATGCTGCTCGGGCTTCTTGTCGCCGTGCTTGCCGTTATTGTTATTATTATTGTTTGCCTTGGGCTGCTCGGCCTTTGCGGCGGGCTGCTGGGGCTTTTTGTCAGCCTTGGGAGCCTCGGCCTTCTTTTCAGCTTTCTTCTCGGTCTTCTTCTCAGCCTTGGACTCCTCCTTGGGAGCCTTGGCGCTGTTCAAAAACTCGTCCAGATTTGCCACGCTGCCTGCCTTGCTGAACTTCTCCAGCAGGTAGTTCAGCTCGTTCTCCTCCAGATCGGAGCTGTTCTTCTTGCCGGTGCTGCCCATAGCGGCCAGCTCATCCAGCACCTTCTTTGCAGAAAGGTTCAGATCCTTTGCAAAGTCACTCACTTTATATTTTACGGTCATTCGCTCATATCCTCCTCATTTTTGATTGCTCCGCAGTCCGACAGGCGGTCGAAGCAGAGCTTTGCGAGGTTGCGGTCGGTCACCGCGTAAACAGCCACGGGCTTGTGACTGATATCGGCCAGCTTATCCTGCGTCAGCGGCATGGTGAACACATCCACCAAGTCCCCCACGGCGTAGTTCAAACGCTGCAAAGTCTTAGGGCTGATGTCCGATGCGGTCATCACCAGCCATGCCTTGCTTTTGACGCAGGCCTCCTCCACGGCATCAAAGCCCATGGTCAGCGCACCGGCCTTGCGGCACAGGCTCACGGCCTGATACAGCGCCTCCTCCGGGGGCAGCTTGGGTTTTGCGGGGGCGTTATTCTTTTTTGCCATCGGCTGCTGCCTCCTTTGCGGCTGCGGCCAGCTGTACAGCCAGCGCGTCGTATACCTCGGCGGGAACCGGCTGCTCAAAGCAGCGTTCCAGCGCCTTTTTCTTTTTTGCCTTGGTCAGGCAGTCCGGGTTCGGGCAGAGATATGCGCCGCGTCCCGGCTTTTTGCCTACCAGATCAATGCTGATCTCCCCGCTGGGTGCGCGCACCACGCGCACCAGCTCCTTTTTGGGGCGGCTGGTCATGCAGCCGATACACTGGCGGGCAGGGATCTTTTTTTGTGCCATCCGGTTTCCCTCCTTCGGCAGATGGTGCCGGGCTTATTCAGCGTCTGCTGCGTCCTTCTTGGGCTCCTCGTCCTCGCCGTAGTAGCCGCTCTCGGGGCGGATATCAATGTTGTAGCCAGTCAGGCGGGCGCACAGGCGGGCGTTCTGACCCTTGTTGCCAATGGCAAGGCTCAGCTGCTGGTCGGGCACGGTGACGCGGCAGGAGCGGGTCTCGCCGGGCAGCAGCTCCACCTTGACCACCTTGGCGGGGCTCAGGGCTGCGGAGATGAACTCCGAGATATCCTCGCTCCACTTGACGATATCGATCTTCTCGCCGCCCAGCTTTTCCACAACAGCGGCCACGCGGGCGCCGTGCTCGCCGATGCAGGCGGAAACAGGGTTCACGTTGGGGTCCTTGGACCAGACAGCCATCTTGGTGCGGGCACCGGCCTCGCGGCTGATGGCCTTTACCTCCACAGTGCCGTCAAAGATCTCGGGCACTTCCAGCTCAAACAGGCGCTTGACAAGGCCGGGATGGGTGCGGCTGATCATCACGCGGGGGCCGCGCTCGGTGCTGACCACGTCCACGATGTAGACCTGCAGGGTCTCGCCCTCGGTGTACACTTCGCCGGGCACCTGCTCGTTGCGGGGCAGAACAGCCTCGCCGCCCTTGCCCAGATCCAGCGCAACGATGCCCTTCTCGGTATCCACGCGGGTAACGGTGGCCTGCACGATGTCATGTGCGCGGGACTGGATCTCGCTGAGCTGCTGGTTGCGCTCGGCCTCGCGGATGCCCTGACGGATGACGTGCTTTGCGGTCTGGGCGGCAATACGGCCAAAATCGCGGGTCTTGAGCGGGGTGATGATGCGGTCGCCCACCTCGTAGCTGCTGCGGATCTTGCGCGCCTCGGTCACACCGATCTCGGCGTGCTCGTCGTACCAGTCCTCGTCTGCCACGATATCCTGGATCAGTGCCACATCAAAGCGGCCGGTGTCGGGGTCGATATCCACACGGATGTGATCCTCCTCGACCTCATAGTTCTTCTTGACGGCAATGATGATAGCCGCCTTGATCTTTTCGATCAGGTACTCTGCGGTGATGCCGCGCTCATGCTCCAGCATGGAGAGCGCTTCAAAAAAGTCCTTATTCGCTGCTGTCATTTTTCGGGTTCCTCCTATATATTTTGTTCTCTTTTCTCCATCAGAGACGGTTCTTCTCAGTTGAACAGATCCTCGTCGTCGCACAGCTGCACGCCGGAGGCTGCATTCACCTCAAAGGTCACGGGGCCGTTCTCGGTCTCCAGCGTCACGGTGCTGCCCTCGCGGCCGGTCAGGATGCCGGACAGCTCCCGCACGCCGTCAGCGTTGGGGCGGATGAGCTTTGCCCGCACCTTTTGACCCTTCAGTGCCTCGTAGTGCTCTGGGCGGGTCAGCTTGCGGCCAAGGCCGGGGCTGCCCACCTCCAGATAATAGCTCTGGTCGATGGGGTCTGCCTCATCCAGAATGGGGTCCAGTGCGTGGGACACCTCTGCACAGGTGTCGGTATCCATGGTGCCGTCCCGGTCGATGAGGATGCGAAGATACCAGTCCGGTCCTTCCTTCTCAAAAACCACATCCCACAGGCGCAGACCCATGCCTTCCACCGTGGGACGGACAAGCGCTTCCACTCTCTGCGCGGTGTTGCCGCCAGACTGCTTCGCCATAAAAAACCTCCAAACAAACAAGAAACGCGGACCTTGCGGCCCACGTTTCAGGTTAAACTATATCGTACTACTAGAATATAGCATACTCTTGCGATTTATGCAAGCATTTTCGCAATTTTTTTGCAGTTGCGCGCCCTTTGGGGCTTTTTACAGCACCCAGACGCCGTTTTCAAACAGCGGCACAGTGCGGCCATCGCGGCATTTACCGGTGATGCGGCTGTCCTCTGCACCGATCATCACGTCCTCGTGCAGGGAGGAGTGGTTCATGCCGCGGGCTGCCAGCTCCTCCTTGGAAAGGCCGGTGCCGCCCACAGTGGTGCCGGGGTAGCTGTCGCCAAAGGCGATGTGGCAGGCAGCGTTCTCGTCAAACAGGGTGTTGTAGAACAGCTTTCCGCTGCGGTTGATGGGGCTGGAGGCGGGCACCAGTGCCACCTCACCGATGTGGCGTGCGCCCTCGTCGGTGTCCAGCAGCTGACCCAGCAGATCTGCGCCCTCGTCGGCGCCGTGCTCCACCACCTTGCCGTCCTTGAAGGTAACGTGGAAGTTTTTGATCAGCTGTCCGTTAAAGACGTAGGGCTTTGTGCCGTAAACGATGCCGTCCACCTTATCCTTATGGGGCGCGGTGAACACCTCCTCGGTGGGGATGTTGGGCAGGAAGGGCACGCCCTTCTCGTTTTTGCTGCCGGCGCTCTCCCACACCGCCTGTTCCGCCAGACCCACGGTCAGGTCGGTGCCGTTGGCGCTTTCAAAATGCACGCTTTCCAGATCCAGGGCGTTCATCTTTGCGCCCAGCTCGTTCAGGCGGTCCAGATGCTTCTGCCACTCCCCTACCGGGTCGCCGCCGGTCACACGGCAGGTATCGAAGATCAGCTTCCACTGTGCCTCAATGGCGGCGGCAGTGTCCAGCTCTGGGAACATCTTCTTTGCCCACGGCTCTGCGGGCAGGGCGGCGATGGACCACTGCACCCGGTCGTTCATGGTGTACTCCCGCCACGGCTGCATAAAGCTGCGGTTCGCGCTGTTCACCCGGCTGATCTTGGCACCGTCCAGCCCGGCAAACAGTTCCGGGTCGTCCGCGATGAGGTGCAGCACGCACACACCGCCCTCGCTCTCGGCGTAGTCCAGATAGCGGCGCAGCTGCCAGCCCTTGTGGTCGGTCAGTGCCTCCTCGCTGCCCAGCTCCATGCGGATGCGGGTAACGGCGTCATCCTGCCAGTTCACCTGCACGTCCCGCGCACCGGCCTCGTAGGCGCTGCGCACGCACAGCCGTGCCAGCGGGGCACCTTCCAGCGGGCAGTTGATGATCAGGGTCTGCCCCGGCTGCGGATTCACACCCACCCGGACGATAAAATCTGCATACTTCTGCAGCAGTTCGTTAAAGTTTTCCACGTTAGAACCTCCTGTGGTGCATAGCCACCGTTGTTTTTTCTCAGTATACCGCGTTCCGGCGTTTCTGTCCACTATGGGCAAAGCTGCCGCTCACCCTTCTGATTTAAAAAAAGCGCGGGTCAGCTGCACCACCGTGCCGGAAAGCAGCAGCAACGCAATGAGGTTGGGGATGCTCATCAGGCCGTTGAAGGTATCGGCGATGCTCCACAGCAGACCAAGGTCCATGGTGGCGCCCAGAATGGCCACCAGAGCATACACCACAAAGAAGGGGCGCGCCACTTTGTTGCTCTTGCACAGGAACACCAGAAAGCGGGAGCCGTACAGACCCCAGCCGATGATGGTGGAAAAGGCAAAGCAACACAGCGCCACAGCGGTAAAAATGGAAGCCCAGCCGCCGTAGGTGGTGGTAAAGCCGGAGATGGTCAGCTCAGCACCCGCCGCTGCGCCGTAGCTGACCTGGGTGCCGCTGCACAGGATGACCAGCGCGGTCAGGGTGCAGATGACGATGGTATCGGCAAACACCTCAAAAATACCGAACATGCCCTGCTTGACCGGCTTTTTGGTGTCGGCGCAGGCATGGGCGATAGAGCCGGTGCCAAGACCTGCCTCGTTGGAAAAGATGCCGCGGGAAACGCCCTTTTGCATACTGACGAACAGACTGCCAATGGTGCCGCCGGTAAAGGCAGCGGGGTTGAACGCACCCGCCACGATGGATTCCAGCACATAGGGCAGGCGGGAGAAGTTGAGCACCACCACGCCCACCGACAGCACAATGTAGAACAGTGCCATAAAGGGCACCAGCTTCTCGCTTACGCTGCCAATGCGCTTGATGCCGCCCAGCAGCACCAGCGCCACCAGCACCGCCACAAGGATGCCCACGATGAGGTTGAGGGTGGGCAGAAAGCTGCCGCCCACCAGCCCGTATTCCAGCAGGGCGGTATCTACTGCTGCCACGATGGTATTCACCTGCGTTGCGTTACCGGTACCGAACACGGTCAGCACGCCGAACAGCGCGTACAGCACGGCCAGAAACTGCCAGCGACGGCCAAGGCCGTTTTTAATATAGTACATCGGGCCGCCCACCCACTCACCGGTGTCGCTGCGCTCCCGGAAATGCACGGCCAGCGTCACCTCGGCAAACTTGGTGCACATGCCCAGCAGCGCAGAGCACCACATCCAGAACACGGCACCCGGGCCGCCGATGGCGATAGCGCCCGCCACACCGGCAATGTTGCCGGTGCCCACCGTGCCCGCCAGCGCGGTGCACACCGCCTGAAAAGGGGTCATGGCACCGTCCGAAGCATCCCGCTTGCGGAACATCCGGCCCACGGTGGTGCGGATGGCGTAAGGGAATTTGCGGATCTGCAAAAAGCCCGTGCGGACACTGAGCAGCAGCCCCACGCCAATGATGCACACCATGGCGGGGATGCCCCAGATAAAGCTGTTCACCGCCTGATTGACGGCGGCAATGGTCTCGATCATATACTTCCACATCCTCTGTAATATCTTGCGCACTGACAGTTTTTGTCAAAACACGAAAATTATTTTACCGTACTTTTCCCGTAGTGTCAATGAAAAATAGGGACGTTATGAAACGCCCCTATCAGAAATTCTTATTTTTTATGCGTGACCGCCCGGCGGTAGACGATACCGGAGACCACCGCCGCCAGCACCTCGGTGAGCCAGAAGGCGTGCCATGCACCGTCTGCGCCCAGCCAGTTACACAGCAGTGCAGCCAGCGGCATGATGAAAACGACGTACCGGCACAGGGCGATGACCAGCGATTCTGCGCCCTTGCCCAGCCCCTCCAGTGCACCGGAAGCGGTGGTGGAGACTGCCGAGATGACAAAGCCGATGCTGATGATGCGCAAAGCAGTCTGCCCGGCGGCGATGGTTTCGGGGTTCTGGGTGAACAGTCCCATCAGCTGCCCGGAAGCAACCTGACAGATGACAGTGCCCGCCGCCATGATGGCAGCGCTCATGAGCAGGGTCAGCTGGAACAGCTTTTTCACCCGAGCGTGCTCCCGCGCGCCGTAGTTGTAACCAATGAGGGGGCGCATGCCCTGCACGAAGCCGTTGGCGGGCAGGTACAAAAAGGTCTGCAATTTATAGTAGATGCCCAGCACCACCACATAGCTCTGAGAAAAAGCCGCCAGCAGCCCGTTGAGGAAGGTGACCAGCAGCGAGGGCAGCGCCAGATTCAGGATGGCCGGAATGCCGATGGCGTACAGTCTGCCGTCCAGCGCCGCATCCGGGCGCAGACAGCTACGGCGCAGCCGCACCGGCAGCTCGGTGCGCAGGTAGACCACAAGGTAGACCACCACGCTGAGCACCTGACCGATGCCGGTAGCCAGTGCCGCGCCTGCAATGCCCATGGCAGGCACCGGCCCAAGCCCGAAGATGAGCACCGGGTCCAGCAAAATATTGCACACGCAGCCGGTGATGAGCGCAACCATGGACACCTTCATGCGGCCCACCGCCTGAAAGATCTTTTCAAAGGCCAGCGAGACCATGTTCACGACCAAAAACAGGAACACGATGGTAGAGTAGGTGATGCCGGCGGCGATCAGCCCCTCGTCCTGCGTAAAGCGGCGCAGAAAGCCGGGCATGATGGCAATGCTGACCGCCATCATCACCACGCCGTGCACAAGGCTGAGCACAAAGCCGTGGGTGGCGGCCGTCTCGGCCTTTTCGCGGTCGCCTGCACCCAGATACAGCGCGATCATGGCGTTGATGCCGATGCCAAAGCCGATGGCAATGGCGTTGGAAAAGTTCTGGATGGGGAACACCAGACTTAACGCGGTCATGGCGTCCTCGCTGATGCGCGCCACAAACAGGCTGTCCACGATGTTGTAGAGGCTGTTCACCAGCATGGAGACCACGTTGGGCAGCGCCATCGAGAGCAGCAGCGGCAGCACCGGCTTCTCCTTCATAAAAGTTTCGTTCATTGAAAAATTTCACCTGCTATCTGTAAAAGTTCAAAGCGTGGAAGGCGCAGCACCGGCCTGCAGCCGGTTTCCGGCGCACAAAAAAGCCACACAATGACCCTTGTGAGGTCATTGTGTGGCGAAAAGTAGCAATGTTGCTGTAAAAATCCACACGGTTTTTATGATCGCGGCAGCTGTCCGCGATATGCAGCCTGCGCACTTGCGCACTGCAACTCTAGCAGAATACCATATCCTCTGCGCTGTGTCAAGAGGTTCCGGTGTAAAAGTATGACTTTTCGTCCACTTGACCATTTTTTCAGCAGGCGCTACAATAAGGCAAACCGGCTCTGAGGGAGGGCATTATATATGAAATGGATGATTGCATCAGACCTGCACGGCTCCTATTATTATGCGCAGCAGCTGCAGCAGGCCTTTGAACAGGAGCAGGCCGACCGTCTGCTCTTTTTGGGAGACCTGCTCTACCACGGCCCCCGCAACGACCTGCCCCGGGATTACGCCCCCAAAAAGGTGATCCCGCTGCTGAACAGCCTTGCGCCCAAGCTGCTGTGTGTACGCGGCAACTGCGATGCCGAGGTAGACCAGATGGTGCTCAATTTCCCGGTGCTGGCGGATTACGCCGTGCTGCCGGTAGGGCAGCGGCTGGTCTACGTCACCCACGGCCATGTGTTCAACCTGAACCACCTGCCTCCCCTTGCCCCGGGGGATATTTTGCTCCACGGCCACACCCATGTGCCCGCATGGACAGACTTTGGACAGGGGAACCTTTACTTAAACCCCGGCTCTGTGAGCATCCCCAAGGAAAACACCGCCCACAGCTACATGACCTTGGAGGGAAGCACCGCCTGTTGGAAGACTATGGAGGGCGCGTGCTACCACCAGCTGCAGTTGTGATAATGTTGTGATATTCCGGTTTTTGCCGGCAAAAGCTGGAAAAAGCTCTTGACGAACCGCCCGAAATGCTGTAAACTAAGTACAACCTTTAAAAATAGAGGGAGCTGTAAGCTTTGTACTGAACGCAGGCGGTGCAAAGTATCGCAGTAAACCCCATAAGGCATCATAAAAAGACACCGGAGGCTTTGCATCAGCTTCCGGTGTTTTTTTGTGCGCCGCCGGGCTATCTTTTGCAGCGCGGTCATGCTACAATAGAAAGAAAACACGAATTGCAGGAGGAATTATGGATTTTTACGGAACCATCGGCCCTGCCTGTGCCGATGTAAAGCTTTTGCAGCAGATGGTGGAAGCCGGCATGACCGGCATCCGCATGAACCTTTCTCATGGTCCGCTGGCAGCGCACAAGGACTGGCTGGTGATGCTGCATAAAGCCGGGGTCAAAAAGCTGCTCATTGATCTGCAGGGGCCGGAATTACGCATCGGCCGTCTGCCGCAGCCGCTGTCCCTGACCGCCGGGCAGACCGTGCGTCTGGGCGCGCAGGGCATCCCCTGCCCTGGCGCGCTGGTGCAGGGTGTGCAGCCCGGGCAGGAGCTGCTGCTGGATGACGGCAAGCTGCTGGCACGGGTGGACACCGCAGAGCCGGAAGCACTCGTGTGCACCGTAGTGCGGGGCGGGGTGCTGCAAAGCCGCAAAAGTCTGGCAGCACCGGGGGCGGATATCCAGATGCCCACCCTGACCGCCGAGGACAAGGAGAACCTTGCCATCGCCGCCGATTGCGGCGTTACCGGGGTCATGCTGCCCTTTGTGCGCGGCGCTGCGGATATCCGCAGCCTGCGGCAGGCGCTGGCAGAGGCCGGTACACCGCAACTGAAGATCCTTGCCAAAATTGAAAACCTTGCGGGCGTACAGGCGCTGCCGGAGTTTTTGCCGCTGGTGGACGAAATCGTCATTGCCCGGGGCGACCTTGGCAACGCCATGCCCCTGTGGGAACTGCCCCGCTGCCAGAAACAGCTTTCTGCCGCCTGCCGGGCAGCCGGGGTGCCCTTTATGGTGGTGACCCAGATGCTGGACAGCATGCACACCCGGGCGGTACCCACCCGCGCCGAGGTGAGCGACATCTACAACGCCGTACTGGACGGTGCATCCAGCCTGATGCTCACCGGCGAGACCGCCGCCGGGCAGTACCCGGTACAGGCCATGGAGTATCTGGTGCGCACCGCCTGCACGGCGATGTGACAGGGGCTGATTCAGAATGCCCTCCGCTGCGCTCTGGGCATCATCAGAGGAAAAATTATTTTTTATTTGGGCTTCCGAAAAGTCTGCGGACTTTTCGGAAGCCCTTTTTCACGGAAAGAGGTCGTGACCGAGAGATATTTTTCCGCAAAAGGATAGCATCTTTTGTCTGCTTCCTGTATAATACAGGTAAAATCAACTGAAGTCAGAAAGGTTTATCGTTTATGGGCATCGTAGTCATCGGAGCTGTTTTTGTGGATATCAAGGGCTATCCCCTTTCCACCTATATCCCCGGCGGGCGCAACGCCGGACGCATCGAGCAGGTACACGGCGGTGTGAGCCGCAACGTGGTGGAGGATATCGCCAACGTAGAGCTGCGCCCCACCTTTGTCAGTCTGGTGGACGACACCGGCTCCGGCCAGGACGTCATTGACAAGCTGGCCCGGCACAAGGTCAACACCCGCTACATTCAGCGCATGCCGGACGGCATGGGCACCTGGCTGGCCGTGTTCAACAACGACGGCGATGTCTGCGCCGCCATCTCGAAGCGGCCCGACACGACGCCGCTGACCGCATTATTAAAGGAAAAGGGCGACGAGATCTTTGCCGACTGCGACGGCATCGCCATCGAGTTTGATCTGGAGAAGGACACCGTCAAGCAGATTTTGCACTACGCCAAAAAGTACCGCAAAAAGGTCTACGCCGCGGTCTCCAACATGAGCATTGCCATGGAGCGCCGCAGCCTCCTGCAGGAGATCGACTGTTTTGTCTGCAACCAGCAGGAGGCCGGGCTGATGTTCTCCGACGATTACGACCACCTGACGCCGGACGAGATGTGCGCCACGCTGGCCGCCAACGTGCGCAGCGCCAACATTCCCTGCATGGTCGTGACGATGGGCGAGCAGGGCGCCGTCTACGCCCGCACCGACGGCGAGAGCGGCATGGTGCCCGCCAAGAAGGTCGATGTCATCGACACCACCGGCGCGGGGGATGCCTTCTTCGCCGGGACGGTCATCGGCCTGACCTACGGCAAGACGCTGGCCGAGGCCTGCGAGATCGGCAGTCGACTGGCCGCGTCGGTCATCTGCATTTCGGAGAATGTCTGCCCGCGGTTCCGCC
>OIZF01001795.1_pt1 | contig 11683 bp, 9 predicted proteins | sample 1588471 | NCBI WGS metagenome assembly OIZF01 (sample SAMN03283279) | human gut metagenome | biome: human-associated habitat; material: feces | host: Homo sapiens | place: Peru | collected 2012
CTATTACATAAACTGTACCATCTGCTAATTTAGAAACCTATCATTCAAGAATGTATTGAGGAATTACAAAGTAATAAGACCTTTATTTTAGGCGCTATTTTAACAAAAGTAAATGTTAAAACACAGAAAAAACTATATGGATATAAATACGACTACTATTATTCGAATTATCACAATTAATGATTGATATTCATACGCATTTATTATTTGATGTAGATGATGGTTCTAAGTCATTAGAACAGTCTATCCAATATTTAAAAGAAATCAAAAAGATAGGAATGAATAAAGTAGTTTGTACACCTCATATAAAATTTGGAACTCGTGAGAAAGCTTTAAAAATCGTAAATAATTTTAAAATTTTAAGAGAAGAAGCTAAAAAATATGATATAGAGCTTTTTCTAGGAAATGAAATTATGTATTCCAATGAAACAGTAGAATTATTAAATCACAAAAAAATCACAACAATTCAACATTCTAAATACGTTTTAGTAGAATTTAAAAGAAATGAAAATATGGCATTTGATCAAGTATTATCGTTTTTAGAAGGATTAGTTGAAAACGGATATTATCCTATTTTAGCTCATCCTGAGTTATATATATATTATCGAGATATTGATAAAATGAAGAAAATTAAAGAAACTGGAACAATGTTACAAATTGATGCTACTAGTTTATTTCAAAAAACAAGCAATCATAAAATCAAAAAATTCACAAAAAAATTATTTTCTGAACGTTTAGTTGATATTGTAGCCAGTGATTCTCATTGTACAAAACAAAGAAATTTTAAAATATTCAAAAAAGCATATCTATATTCAAAGAGAAAATATGGACAAACATATACAAAAATTATATTTTACGAAAATCCATTCGAAATATTAGAAAGTCCTTTTTAAGGATTTTTTTTTGTGTTACAATGATATTAGGAGTTGATAGTATGGGAAAATATACTTTAGTTGCATCTTCTTATGATCCTATTCATAATCGTTTTTTTGATGAAGTTGCTATCAAATTAGTAGGTGGACCACAAAATGAATTGGTACAAATAGATAGATATACAGCTTCAAGTTCTAAAATTGAAATATTAAGAGAATTGAAAGAAAAAGGATTAATTCAAGATCAAGATACCCTTTCCATTCGTTATTTAAAATTGAAAGATTCTAAACCAGTTTATTATAATGTTGTTTTTGATAATCCAAACCTTATTCATAGTATGGAAAATTTAACAGAAAAAAAATACTATCATGACTTTTCAAAAGTTTCTTTATCACTTCGTTTTGATGATCCTTATTTTGAAATGGAGTGGAAACAATTAAAGAATTTAATAGAGTTAAAAAAAGTAGCTGAAATAGAAGAAAAGTATAAAAAATTAACACATCTAATATTTTTAATCCATCGCTACTTGAATTCTTTCTATGATGATGATTTAGTAAGAGAACAAGGATTAAAAGAAATTGAGTTAGAATTTAGTCGCTATAAAACATTTAGAGGTTGGATTGTAGAAAAAAATAAAAAGAAAAAAAATATTTTAACATCCAATAATTCAGCGAAAAAAATAAAAAAAAGAATAGATCCTATTTCAAAAGAAGCTGCTGAAACAGAATTTGAAAAAAGTTTTATGAAAAAAAATTTATTAGATTATAAACACTATTTATTAAATCAATATAATCAGAAAGATATGGATAAAGAAGAATTTATTGAAGAAGATGAATTAGAACAAATGGGATATATGGAAAATTATGATAAAAGAAAATAACCTACTAAATAATGTAATTTCCTTTTTAAGATATTTAAAGGAAGAAAAGAATTATTCAAAATTTACCATTATTAATTATGGAAAAGATTTAAAATTATTTCTCGATTTTTTGAATTGTGAAAAAATTAGTACATTAGAAAATGTTGATTATCCTATCATACGAAGTTATTTGAGCTTTTTATATGAAAAGGATTATAGTAAAAAAACAATTTCTAGAAATATTAGTACTTTACGAAGTTTTTTCAAGTACCAAAAATCGCAAAATATGGTTTCTAAAAATCCAATGACATTTGTTGAAAATCCTAAACTAGATAAAAGACTTCCGAAGGTGTTATACACAAAAGATTTAGAAACATTGTTAAATACTCCAGATTGTAATACTCCTTTAGGTCAAAGAAATTGTGTCATCTTAGAAATGTTTTACTCAACAGGAATTCGTGTTAGCGAACTAGTTAATTTAAAAGTATCAGATATTCATTTTCATGATAAAAGAATTAAAATTTTAGGAAAAGGTTCTAAAGAACGCTATGTATTATATGGTAGTGTTTTAGAAAAAAAACTAGCCTTATACTTGGAAAATGGTTATCAAAAATTAAATAAAAATAAAGTTGATTTTATTTTTTTAAATAAAAATGGAAATCCTCTGACTACTAGAGGAGTAGAAACAATTTTAGATCAAGTTTTAAAAAAAAGTGGTTTAAATTATCATATTAGCCCCCATGTACTTAGACATACATTTGCTACAGATATGTTAAATAATGGTGCGGATTTAAAAATTGTTCAAGAATTACTGGGACATGAAAATTTGGCAACTACTCAGATTTATACGCATGTTTCTAACGAACGATTGAGGCAAGTATATTTAAATAGTCATAAAAGATAGAATTTTATCTTTTCATATATAATTATTTTCAAATTTTAAAAATAGAGTGGTAAAATTTTTATTTGTGTATGAAATAGATATTGAATTTAAAAAAATATTGATTTGTATTTTTCTATTAATTTTGTTAATTTATCAACTGAGGTGAGTTGATGAAAAGAATAGCAGCCCTAAAACCTGGAGAAATTATTCCACTTAATATAGAAATGTCTAATAAAAAGTCACCAGAAGTGATGGATAGAAATGTAGTATATGTATGCGCAATTCATTCAAAACAAATGAGGTATGGAAAAAAAGATTATACAATGATTCATAAAACACTTCAAATTAATTTAAATAATTATTCTTTGGGATCAGATGAATTAAAAGAAAGTTATTATCTAACAACGGAAAAAGGAAAAATACTAACTAAAAAATTACAAATTGATATGGTAGATATGGTAAAAGGAAGAGAAATTTGCTATACTGATAGTGAAAACAAACTGGCAAGATGGTGTAAGGTGTTTACATCAACAAGTGAAGAAGAATTAAAAGAGGCTCTAGGGGATGATTTAATGGAACGGGGACCAAAAGAAAAATTGGTAGATGAAGTAACAAAATTAAGTAGCGATGAAGATGCCGTTATTTTGTATACCAAGTTGACAAGACAAGAATTAGAACAAAATACCTATATTGCAGAGGCAAAACAACGCGGATTTGAGGAAGGAATCGAACAAGAAAAGTTGAAAATGGCTAAGAAAATGCTAGAACAAAAATTTAAAATAGAAATAATCGAACAGATTACAGGACTAGAAAAACAACAAATTGAGAAACTATAGTTTCTCAATTTTTAAAAAAGGTGGTGATGAAATGATTGCAGAAGTATTAGTAGAATTAAAACTTAAAAATATAGATAAAACATATAGTTATAAGATACCATCGAAGTTAAAAAATTCTATCCAAGTTGGAATGCGTGTATTGGTACCATTTGGAAAACAAAAATTAGAGGGGTTTGTTTTAAAAATAACAGATACAATACCAGAATATGAATTAAAAGAAATTATCGACCAAATTGATGAAGAAACTGTTTTAACAAAAGAAATGTTAGAATTAGGACATTATATTGCAAAAAAAACACTATGTAATTTAATACAGGCCTATCAGACTATGTTACCTACTGCTTTAAAAGCAAAACATGGAAAAATAATTTCTAAAAAAATTAGTACTTATCTTAGTCTTTTACAAAAAGACTATGAGCCAATGAATTCTAGTCAAGAAAAAATAATTACTGCACTAAAAATAAAAGATATTAAAAAAATTGAAGGAACAAAATTATCTGTATCTGCCGTTCAAACATTATTAAAAAAAGAGGTAATTAGAGAGTACCAGAAAGAAGAATATCGTCTAAATAATGATATCTCAAAAGAAGAATCTCATGTTATCTTAACCAATCAACAAAAAAGAACACTAAATGAAATTCAGTATCACCAATTTGATCCTCATTTAATTTATGGGGTAACTGGATCTGGTAAAACAGAAGTATATATGCAAGCAATAGAAAAAGTTTTAAAAGAAAAAAAAGAAGCAATTGTTCTTGTCCCAGAAATATCTTTAACACCACAATTAGTTTCTATTTTTAAAAGGCGTTTTGGAAGTGAGGTTGCTATATTACATAGTCGATTAAGTGATGGAGAAAAATACGACGAATGGAGAAAAATAGAAAGAAAAGAAGTTTCTATTGCAATAGGGGCTAGAAGTGCAATATTCGCTCCATTTACAAATCTAGGAATTATTATAGTAGATGAGGAACATTCTAGTACATATAAACAAGAGAATACTCCAAGATACCATGCAATTGATATTGCTTTATTTAGAGCAAAAAAATATAATATTCCTGTTTTATTAGGAAGTGCAACACCATCAATTGAAAGCTTTACAAGGGCAAAAGCAGGAATTTATAAATTATCTATTATGAATAAAAGAGTAAATGAGATGCTTCCAAAAGTTACTTTGATAGACATGAAAGATGAAATAAAAAAAGGAAACCGTATTTTATCAGAAATTTTAAGAAAGAAAATAACAGAAACATTAAAAAGAGGAGAACAAGTTATTATCTTACTGAATCGAAGAGGTTATTCTACAGTATCTACTTGTAAAAACTGTGGTTTCACAGATAAATGTCCAAATTGTGATATTCCCCTTACTTTTCATCAAAGCTCTAATACAATGCGATGTCATTATTGTGGCTATGGTTCCAAAAAATTAACGATTTGTCCAGAATGTGGAAGTCATGATATTAATTCTTTTGGTATGGGAACAGAAAAATTAGAGGAGTATTTAAAAAAAGAATTTGAAAATTCTTCTATTATCAGAATGGATATCGATACAACGACAAAAAAAGGAAGTCATGAGAAAATTGTAGAAGATTTTAAGTCTGAAAAATATAACATTTTAATTGGAACACAAATGATTGCCAAAGGTTTGGATTTTCCAAAGGTAACTTTAGTAGGTGTTATTAACGGAGATGCTTCTTTAAATATTCCAGATTTCAGAAGTGCAGAAAGGACTTTTCAATTATTAAATCAAGTTGCGGGGAGAGCTGGAAGGTCTGATCTTCCTGGTGAAGTAATTATCCAAGGCTTTAATATTGATCATTATAGCATTGTGAAAGCCAGTCAAAATGATTATCTAGGGTTTTATCAAGAAGAATTAAATATCCGAAAAATATTAAAATATAGTCCTTACTATAATCTTTGTTTAATCAAAATAAAAGATAAAGACTATGATGTAGCCTTGAAAGAAGCAGAAAAAATTGTAAATCATTTAAAAAGTAAAAAATTAAAAGACGTTATTATATTAGGCCCAAGTTCTAGTACAATTCCTAAAATCAATAATATTTATCAATTACAAATTATTATAAAATTTAAAAATACAAAGCAAATAATAGAAGAACTCATTTTTATTCGTGATTATTATAGAAGTAGCAAAGTAATTGTTGATATTGATTTAAATCCAATAAAACTATAAATGTTACAAGATTATTGTAACTTTTTTCTTTACATGAAAACAAATGTTCGATATAATAAATTGAGAATAACAAGTTGACAAAAGTGTTATAATAAATAGTATTGAGGTGTTAATATGGATAAAATTATAATCAAAGGTGCGAGAGAAAATAATTTAAAAAATATATCAATTGAACTTCCTAAAAATAAGTTAATTGTAATGACTGGAGTATCTGGCTCAGGAAAAAGTAGTTTAGCGTTTGATACAATTTATGAAGAAGGTAGAAGAAGATATGTAGAAAGTTTGAGTGCTTATGCAAGACAATTTTTGGGAGGATCTGAAAAACCAGATGTCGATAGTATTGAAGGATTATCCCCATCCATTAGTATTGATCAAAAAACAACCAATAAAAATCCACGTAGTACAGTTGGAACTGTAACAGAAATTTATGATTACTTAAGACTTTTATATGCTAGAATTGGGATTCCTTACTGTCCTATTCATCATAAACCAATTACAAGTCAAAGTATTGAAGAAATGACAAATCAAGTCTTAAAGTTAGAAAATAATACGAAAATTAAAATTTATAGTCCAACGATTCATGGTGAAAAAGGAACTTTTAAAGAATATCTAGAAGATTTAAGAAAAGATGGTTATGCTAGAGTAAATATTGACGATACAGAATATGACTTATCTGAAGAAATTGAACTTTCTAAGACAAAAAAACATACAATTCAAGTACTAGTCGATCGTTTAGTTATAAAAGATGGAATTCGTTCAAGATTGTATGAATCTATTGAAACTGCTTGTAATTTATCAAAAGGCAGAGTTTATGTAGAAGTAATTGGGGACACTAATTTTATGATGAGTGAAACTTATGCCTGTCCTGATTGTGATTTTAGTTTGCCAGAATTAGAACCTAGAATGTTTTCTTTTAATGCTCCTTACTGCGCGTGTCCAGAATGTAAAGGTTTGGGTGTCAATTATCACATTGATGAAGATTTAGTAATTCCAGACAGAACTTTATCCATTCATGAAGGAGCAATCAAAGTGATTAATTTGGATGATCCGAATAATATTATTAGTACACAACTTCATACTGTAGCAAATCATTTTGATATTGATTTAGATCTTCCTGTAAAAGAATTAGATAGAAAGAAATTAGATATTATTTTATATGGAACAAATGAAATATTAGAATATAATTTTAAAGCGAAAAATGGAAATACAAGAACTACAAAGGATACCTTTGAAGGAATTATAACAAATTTACAACGTAGATATATTGAAACAAAAAGTGGTTGGATTCGTGATTGGATTGAAAATTATATGGTAGAAGATACTTGTTATATGTGCCATGGTGCTAGATTAAATAGTGATGTTTTATCTGTTTTAATCGGTAAGAAAAATATTTACGAAATGACCTGTCTTAGTATTAAAGATTTATATGATTTTTTAAATCAACTAAAATTAACAAAAGAGCAAGAAGAAATTAGTAGATTAATTATTAAAGAAATTAAAGAGAGATTACATTTTTTAATTAATGTTGGATTAGAGTATTTAACTCTTTCTCGTAATGCTTCTACTTTATCGGGAGGAGAGGCTCAAAGAATTCGTTTAGCCACTCAAATTGGTTCTCATTTAAGTGGAGTATTATATGTATTAGATGAACCTAGTATAGGTCTTCATCAAAGAGATAATATGCGTTTGATTAATTCTATGAAAGAAATGCGTGATTTAGGAAATACTTTAATTGTTGTAGAACATGATTCGGATACTATGCTTGCAGCAGATTATTTAGTAGATATAGGTCCAGGTGCGGGAGAACATGGTGGACAAGTAATGGCTGCTGGTACTCCAGAAGAAGTTATGAAAAATCCAAATAGTTTAACTGGTAAATATTTAAACGGAACATTAAAAATAGAAGTACCTGAAAAAAGAAGAAAAGGAAACAAGAAATATTTAGAAATTAAAGGTGCCAAAGAGCATAATTTAAAAAATATTAATGTGAAAATTCCTTTAGGAACATTTACTTGTGTAACAGGAGTATCTGGCTCTGGAAAAAGTAGTTTAGTAAATGAAATTATTTATAAAGCAGTTGCTCAAAACATCTATAAAACAAAAGAAAAACCTGGTTTATTTAAATCTATTAAAGGATTAGAAAATATTGATAAAGTAATCGATATTTCACAAACTCCAATTGGTAGAACACCAAGAAGTAACCCAGCTACATACACAGGAGTATTTGATGATATTCGAGATGTATTTGTTGAAACAAAAGAAGCAAAAATGCGTGGTTATGATAAAGGAAGATTTTCTTTCAATGTAAAAGGTGGAAGATGTGAAGCCTGTTGGGGAGATGGTGTAAAAAGAATTGAAATGCACTTCTTACCAGATGTTTATGTTCCTTGTGAAGTTTGTGGAGGAACTAGGTATAATAGTGAAACTCTAGAAGTTAAATTTAAAGATAAAAACATCTACGATGTATTAGAAATGCGAGTAGAAGAAGCTTTAGAATTTTTTGAAAATTTTCCTAAAATTAAAAATAAATTACAAATGTTATCGGATGTAGGACTTTCTTATATTAAACTAGGACAATCTGCTCCAACTTTATCAGGAGGAGAAGCAGCTCGTGTAAAATTAGCAAAAGAGCTTCAAAAGAAACCTACTGGAAAAAGTTTATTTATTTTAGATGAACCAACGACTGGATTACATACAGATGATATTAAAAAATTATTAATAATTTTAAATCGTATTGTAGAAAATGGAGATACTGTTTTAGTCATAGAACATAATTTAGATGTCATTAAAGTAGCAGATTATATTATTGATTTAGGACCAGAAGGTGGAGATATGGGAGGATCTATTGTAGCAACTGGTACTCCAGAAGAGGTTTCTAAAGTAGAAAATAGCTATACAGGGCAATTTTTAAAAGATTATTTAAAATAATATAATAAAGTTTTACAATTTTAATTGTAAAATATTGGACATATATATTGAAATCATAGAATATATTTTAAAAAAATTCTGCAACAATGTAGGATTTTTTTGTTGACAAAAAAGCTCGGGGGGTACAAACCCTCTTTTTTAATTGACTTTAAGACTTAAATAGTCTAAAATAAAATTAGAGGATAGAAAATATAAAAAAGAAAATAATAAAAATATGAGGAGATGTAAGAAATGAGAAAGATAATCATAGAAATAATAATCGGTGGAATGATATTTGGAGCAATAGGGGTCATTGCAGCAACTACAATATCATCCAAAAATGTAATATACCAAGATAAAACAGTAAATAATGCCTTAGATGAACTATATGATAGTGTAAATTTATTAAAAACAAAAGGAGACGCAGTATCTAATCAAATCTTAACTGGTAAAACAGCACTTGTAAAAGGAATAGAAGTAACAGGAACTATGCCAAATCGTGGAAATTTAAACTGGGCACCAAGTACTAGTACAAGTTATACAGTACCCTCTGGATATTATAGTGGAGGAACTCTAAATTCAGCAGGAGCTTATAATACAGGATATAATGCAGGAGTAACAGCAGCCGATAATAGAGCAAATACGAATTCCACAAACTATAAAACAGGATATAACGCTGGATATAGTGCTGGAGGAGGTGGACTTCAATATAAAAGTGGTGTATATAACACGCATTTGAATGGTGAGACTGTACGTTCAACGTCATTTAATACTGGTTTGTCATCTATAACAGCAATTCAAGTTAGATCATATGTTAATTCAGAGTACGGTGATACAATAGAAAGAGACAACAGAATTTCTAACATCTCTATTTCCGGTGGAACAGTAACTGTTTATTTTTATGCAGGAGATTATTGTGAAAATTATATAAAATGGCTTGCTGTTGGAAAATAACAACAGTATTTGGTAAGTAACAAGATGTATTTTTTATAAAAAGTAAGTACTAATTTAGAAGTTTTAATAACATGTTTTCATATATCCAATTATTACGAAAAATCAAAAAAATTAGAAACTTAACTTGTTAGATAATTGACAAAGAAAAAATAAGTGATACAATAAATTTAATGATTTTGATTAGGACATGGTTAATTAACAAATTTTAAAGAGAGTGAGTGGTTGGTGAAAACTCATGAAGATGTTAATTAATTACTACCTATGAATTGGACTCGAAAGAGAAACCCGGTAATTCCGTTATCTTTAATTAAGTGAATCATAGGATGGTACCGTGCCCAGCACTCCTTATATAGATATAGAAATATAGGGAGTTTTTTTGTTAGGAGAAGTAGTATGAAAAAGAAATTTTACGGAAGCAACGATGTAATAACTGTTTATAAATTTATGGAAATGTGTGGACTTGTAACCCAAAAGGAAATATTTGTGTGTCACATGAAATTATGATGCGTAAATTAAATGCAAGAAACAAAAAAATGAACAAGAAAGTAATAGTACCAGAAATTGTTCCTTTTCATTCAATTATTAAAGAAGAGGTAAAATGTGGACAAACTATTTTAGTAAAAGATGATAATCAGATAATAGAAGCTTATCATATTCCTGAAATAGAGCATGTTATTGAGATGTCAGAAGAAGAAAGAATGAAAATCAGAGAAAAATTAATTCAAGAACAATTGGAAAGAATTGTAGAAAATGTTATGAAACCTGGTTATCAAAAGTACTTATACAGAAAATCTAAAAAAGAAGAATTTGAGAAAACAGAAACAATAGAGGAACAAGAGTATGAAGTTACTGAAAAGAAAGTTAGAATCATGAAATTAGAAAAAAGAAAAAAACAATATTAGGAGGAATTAAAATGATAAATATTAAAGAAAATGACCGTTTAAGTAAAATGAATCATAGTTGTGCTCATCTTTTAGCACAAGCAGTAAAACATTTGTATCCAAATGCTAAATTTTGGGTTGGACCAGTGATAGAAGAAGGATTCTATTACGATATTGATCTAGGAGATCAAGTAATTACAGAAGAAGATTTACCTAAGATAGAAAAAGAAATGAAAAAGATTTCTAAAGATGGAAAAAGAATTGTTAGACGTGAACTTTCAAAAGAAGAAGCTTTAGAGATGTTTCAAGATGATCCTTATAAGATTGATTTAATATCTAGAATGGATGAAGATGAAACCGTTATTACTTGTTATACACAAGGTGATTTTACAGATTTGTGTCGTGGCCCTCATGTAGATACAGTAAAAGAATTAAAGCATTTTAAATTGTTAAAAGTTAGTGGTGCATACTGGAAAGGTGATGCCAAAAATAAAATGCTTCAAAGAATTTATGGTGTTTGTTTTGAAACAGAAGAAGATTTAGAAAAACATTTAGCTGACTTAGAGGATGCAAAACAAAGAGATCATAGAAAATTAGGACGTGACCTTGGAATATTCATGTTTGCTGATTTAGTAGGAAAAGGACTTCCTATGTGGCTTCCAAATGGATTCATTGTAAGAAGAACATTAGTAGACTATATCACAAACAAAGAGTTAAAACTAGGTTATAAACATGTTATGACCCCATCTTTAGGAAATGTTGAATTATATAAAACATCTGGACATTGGGATCATTACAAAGAAGATATGTTTCCTGCTATGGAACTTGATGAAGAAGCTTATGTTCTTCGCCCAATGAACTGTCCTCATCATATGATGATATTTAAAAATAGTCTTCATTCTTATCGAGATCTTCCTATTAAAATTGCTGAGATTGCGAATGATTTTAGATATGAAGCAAGTGGTGCAGTATGTGGAATAGAAAGAACGAGAGCTTTTACACAAAATGATTCTCATATTTTCTGCACAAAAGAACAAATTAAACAAGAAGTAAAAGGTGTTATTGATTTAATTTTAGATGTTTATAAGGATTTTAATTTTAAAGATTATCGTTTCAGATTATCATTAAGAGATAAAGAAAACCAAGAAAAATATTTTGGTAATGATGAATTATGGGAAAAATCAGAAAGAGAATTAAAAGAGATACTAACAGAATTAAACGTTGACTTCTATGAAGCAGAAGGAGAAGCAGCTTTCTATGGACCAAAAATTGATGTTCAAGTAAAATCAGCTATTGGACATG
>OIZF01001801.1_pt1 | contig 11638 bp, 10 predicted proteins | sample 1588471 | NCBI WGS metagenome assembly OIZF01 (sample SAMN03283279) | human gut metagenome | biome: human-associated habitat; material: feces | host: Homo sapiens | place: Peru | collected 2012
AAAAAGTGCATTTGGTGCTGTATTAGTTTCGCAAGGAATTTAAGGGCTTTTTATCTATGTGCCGTTGGAAGCGGATAAAGCCCTTAAAACTTGCAAAAGGCTAGGTTTGCTTTTTAAAAATGCTGATAAATCATAAATTTCTATGCTTAGCAAGTTTGCAAGCGTGGCAAGGTTAAGCCTTACGCATAGCCCAAATTTCGTGCTTATAGCTTACAAGCAAATTTTAAGCTCACAAAAACACCTTAAAAAAGCTAAATTCCAAGCCCTTGCGTTTAAATTTGCTTAAATTTACCTTACAAACTCGTTTTCTTGCAAGGGCAAAAGTAAATCGCCTTGTTTGGCAAGGGTGCTGCTTGCGTGTTTATGTCATACAAAGCGTTGATAAAAGGCTCTTGCAAGCACTCTTTCTGGCTGGCAAATTTAAAGATTTTGCCATCTTTTATCATCAAAATTTTATCAGCGATGAAGCATTGCTCTGGAAAATGCGAGCTTAAAATGATGGTTTTGTCCTTAAAACTAGCGATGAGTTCGAGCAGTTTAAAGCTGTATGAAATGTCAAGCGCGCTTACAGGCTCATCTAAAATGATGATTTCGTTGTCGCTGATGAGCGCACGAGCGATGAGTCCTAGCTGTTTTTCGCCGCCTGAAAGCGAGTAAAAAAGGCGGTTTGCTAAATGCGCTATGTCAAAGCTCTCTAAAATAGCCCTTGCTTCATCTTTTTGCGCCTTTGAGTAGCTAAAAAGGCTTGATTTGGCGAATTTTCCCATTAAAACCACTTCAAGCAGAGTGAAAGGAAAGATTATGTGGCTATTTTGTGGCACATAGCTCATCATTTGAGCGCGTTTTTTCTCACAAAGTGTTGAATTTTCAACGCCCTTTACCTTGCAAGAGCCAGCATAGTCTAAATTTCCTAGTATGGTCCGCAAGAGTGTGCTTTTGCCTGAGCCGTTTTTTCCCAAAAGGCAAAGAATTTGATTTTTGTCAAGGCTAAAATTGATATTGTTTAGCAAAATTTTGCCATTTATACGAACGGTTAAATTTTTCAGCTCAATCATATTTTTTCCTTGACACAAGCAGCACCACAGAAAAGATGATGACGCCAAACACACTTGTGATAATGCCTATGGGGATTTCGCTCATCGCGGCGTTTCGCGCTATGGTGTCGCAAAAGAGCAAAAAAAGCCCACCAAGCAAAACAGAGCCTACAAGCATAAAGCGATGATTTGCTCCGAGCAAAAAGCGCGAGATATGCGGCATTATAAGCCCTATCCAGCCTATCATTCCAGCTAATGCCACGCTTGAACTTGCCAGCAAGGTAGCAAAGATAATGAAAAGAATTCGCATTTTTTTCACACTTATGCCAAGCGATTTTGCGCTTTCTTCATCTAAATTTAAAATGTCAATTTGCCTTGAAAGCAGCACCGAAAGCACAAAAATCGCCACAAAAACCACAGCCACAAAGAGCAAAGGCAGTTTTTGTATGTAAGCAAGCGAACCCATAAGCCAGAAAACAATGTTTGGCAGGGTGTTGTAAGGGTCGGCAAGGATTTTAAGCGCGCTCACACCAGCACTGAAAAAGGACGAGCAGATGATACCGCCTAAAATCAGCATTAAAATCGTTTTGTTTTTATCAAAAGCAAAGGACAAAAAGAGCGCAAAGCCCATAGCCACAAGCCCGAAGATAAAGCAAAAAAGCTCAATGCCAAGTAAATTAAAGCCAAGCACCATAGCCAAAACCGCGCCAAAACTCGCCCCGCTTAACACGCCCAAAATGCCCGGACTCACCAAAGGATTGCCGATAACCCCTTGATACAGCGCACCGCTAAGGCTTAATGCTCCGCCGATGATGAGTGCGGCGATGATTCGTGAGATTCTTGTGTGATGAAGCACGAAACTTTCATTAGAATTATCAGGCGAAAAAAGCAGCGCAAAGCCCTTTGCCACAGAGAATTTAACAGCGCCAAGGTGCATAGCCACAAGGCAAAGAGCGAGCAAAAGCAAGGCGGTAAAGATTAAAAAATAAATTTTATGCGCATTGCTTTTTATCATCTTTTTGCCTTGTTTGGCGAGAAATTTTTTAAATTTAAAAAGGCGTAAATTTTTACAAAAATGCTTGAATTTTTATAGAAATTTTGCAAATTTTTACCGCATTTTCGCATTTTAAGCGTGGTGTTTAAAGGGCTTTTAAGGTTTAGCGCAAATTCAACAGCATTTAAATTCATCGCTTTAATAAAATGTGAATTTTCGCGTAAAATTTGCATTATTTGCCCTCTAATCTTTCATAATCCTCATCGCTAATGGGGCGCAAAAATTCAGCAAAAAATTCCTTTGCGATTGCTCTCGTCTCATCACCACTCAAAAGCTCGGGGTGTAGCTTTGAAAACGCCCACGGATAGCCTACAATCCGCATAACAGTTGGCGGACGAGTGAGCCAGTTGCTAGGGCTACTTGGCGCGTAGTAAATCTTTTTATCTTTTATGGCTTGAACCCTTTGCCATTGCTCATTTGGCGCACTTGTTAGCTCTTTGTAAAGCGCGATTTCACGCACAAAAATCGCCTCAGGGTTTAGCGCGATGATTTGCTCGTAATTTAAGGGCAAAATGTTTTTGGAAGTGGTGATTTGCTCGCATTTTACGACATTTTCCGCGCCGATAAGCGTGGCTAAATCGTTTATTTCATCAGCCTTTACGCACTCACTTTGCAAGCCATCAATGCCTAAAGCAAAGTAAATTTTAGGCTTTTTTTGCACCTTTTTGCGTAACTCAGCTAAAAGGCTTTGCGTTTTGTGATGAAAGCGCAAAAGCCTATCCGCTCGCTCTTTAACGCCTAAATTTTCCCCATAAAGCCTAATGTTGTTTTCAAGCAAAGCAAAGTCAAAATCCCCTTCAAGCACCTTGATACCAACCCTTTCATAAGGCTCGCTCAAAGCCTTATCCACAGGCTTGTCAAAGATGATAATATCTGGCTTTAAAGCCACGATAGCCTCGTAATTTATCCTATCGCGCACGCCAAGCACGGGCAAATTCGCCACATTTTCGGGCAAAAACTCTATGTCCTCAGGGTAAGGCTTGTAGTTAAGCCCTATCATACCTTGCGGATACAAAATTTCAAGCAGTGCTGTAAGTGGCGGCACGGTGGCAAAGACTTTTATGATGGGCTTTTGTGCTGAATTTTGGCTTGAATTTAGCTCTAAATTTGGCATTTTTTGCGAATTTGTGCTTGAATTTGCATTTGAATTCGTGTTTGAATTTGAATTTAAATTTATATTTGAATTTGCATTTGCATTTATGCTTGAATGTTCGTTGCACTCGGCATTTTGAGCCGATTTATCCGCACCACAATCAACCGATTTTAATCTCATCTCATCTTGCTTTAAATTTAAACTTGCGCTTGAATTTATTTCATTTTTTTTAGCCTTTTGACTCTCACAAGCACTAAAATTCAGCAAAATCGCAAAGGCAAAGATAAAAAGAAAGACAAAAAGTAAGGATTTTTTCATCGTTTTTCCTTAAAAAGCTAAATTTATTTAAAAACAGCATAATTATAACAAAACTTGTCAAATTTTGCATAAAATTCACTAAATTTTTTATGATTTTTGCCTTGCGTGGTTTTTATAACGCAAATTTGTGCCATCAAACAAAGAAACAAACGCATTTTGCCCTTGCAAGTAAAAAGCATAAACAAATTTTTGCAAAATTTACTCACAAGGATAAGCAAAAGCCACGCTTGCTTGCAAGCGAGCGCAAGCAAGATGGCAAATGGCTTTTCACAGCGTGCGTAAAAACGCCTCCAAAGCCTCTATCTCATCAGCACTAAGATTTAAAGGCTGTATCAAAGGCGATTTGGTTGGCTTTATCAGCTTGCCGTCCTTGTCTTTGACGATTTCTTTTTGCTTTACACTGCTCTTACCTGCGACATTTGCGCTGTTTAAGCCCTTTTTTAAGCTCTCATCATCTAGCACTTGGACATTTACGCCCTCGTTAAAAAGCTGTATCACGCCTGCTAGATTTGGTGCGATACCATTGTGAAAATAGGGCGCGGTTTTGCTGACATTTACAAGGCTTGGAGTTTTAAAAGCCCCTATGTCAGCGGGATTTTGCGTAACTTCATATCGCCCCAAATCCTGCCCCACGCGCCCATAAAGCTCCAAGCCCACATTGTGAAATTTCTTATCGCTCAGCAAAAAGCCATAGTGGCAGTTCATACAACGCCCCTTGTTGCGGAAAATGTCAAGCCCCCACAGCTCTTTGTCATCAAGTGCTGCGTAATCGCCCTTTAAAAAGCGTTCAAAGCGTGTATTTTTCGCGCCCATTAGCCCAGGTCCGCGCTCAAAAGTCGCTAAGGCTTTGGCTATGTTTTCTATGGTGATGAGTTTTTGAGCTTGCGTAATAAGATTTTGCGGGATTTTTGGCTGGTTTGAATTTGTGCTTTGTGGATTTGGCTTATCACTTAAAGGTCGCTTATAAGCAAAGCTACCAAACAAAGCCCTTTCTTGCTCTTTTAAATCATTTAAAAGCCTTGCACTTAAATCTTCTAGCTTGTTAATGCCGAGCAAATCCGCTTTTTGAGCCGTTTTGCTAGCATTTGTATCTGCTAAATTTGTCTTTTTATCGGTGTTTAAATTTACCCCAGCACCCGCATTAGAATTTGCGCTTAAATTTACCTTTTCGCCCAAATTCGCACTAGCCTTTGTAGTGTTGCTCTCATCGCTTTTGTGCGTGTGTATGGCTTTTTTCGCCGCCTTTTCTTCTTGCTCATTTTTTGGCATTATCCACGGATAATACTTTGCCCACGCGTTTTTAAGCGTTTCATCGCCAAAAGCTGCGACAAAAAGCGGATAGTATTCAGGCGCGTTTTTTATCGCATTTTCGGCGTTTTCAAGTGTATTTGCCATTTCTAATGGGTCTGTGATGGGTCCAAGTGCTTGTTCTTCAAGACTTTTTGCTCTGCCGTCCCAAAAAAGCTCATCAAAAAACGCCGCCATTTGCGTGCTGGGCGAATTTCTACGCCCTATTTGCAAGTTATGTCCTATCGCGCGAGGCAAGCCATCACTTGAAGCCATTTCCTTGTGATGACAGCTCTCACAAGCGATTTGTCCGCTTTTTGAAAGGCGCGGTTCGTTGAAAAGGTTGCGCCCCAAATGCGCTTTGGTATGCACGAATTCGTTGTCCTTTGGAGCTTGCGCGCGTGGGATAGGCGCAAACTCTTGCCACTCGTCCTTTACACTCTCATCGATATTTGGCTTTGTCCATTCGCTTATGGGTTTGGCATAGGCTTGGCGGTATTTACTCAAATCCTGCGAATTTGTCGCTAAATTCGCGCTATTTGCACCGCTTGTTTTGTCCTTTGCACCGCTATCACACGCACACAGGCACGCTAAAATAACACTTGCGCCAAATATAGCTTGGCATACTTTTGAATTTCGCATTGTTTTTTCCTTTTTTATAATGTTGCATTGTAACATAAATTTAATCTTATGTCATACTCAGCGCAAGCGAAGTATCCAAAACTCAGTCAAAACAACACTTCGCTTTCGCTCAATATGACAAAACACGCACTCATCGCAAGCGTGGCGTAGCCGTAGCAAAAAAATCTCAAACGCTTGTCATATTGAGCGTTAGCGAAATATCCACAGCATTTAAGATGCGCTTTGATTTTATGGATACTTCGGGCTTTGCCCTCAGTATGACAAAGAAAAAGTCAGTATGACAATGTGCCATCATTGCGAGCAAGCCTTGTGAGCGTGGCAATCCACGAATTTAACGCAAATTTAATCCTATGGATTGCCACGAGTTTGCATTAACGCAAACTCTCGCAATGACAAACGCTAGCTTGCAAACCCTGCACGCAATGACAAACTCTCGCAACGCTAGCTTATTTGCCGTAATTATACTCAAAGCCAGCAAAGACTCGCCGTCCGGGCAAACCGCCAGCACTCGCATTTGTCGAGCTTGATGAGTAGTTGTAATTTCTATCCAACATATTATAAGCCCCCAAAGAAAGCTTAAAATTGTTTTTGAGATAGTAATTTGCCACCACATCAAAATACACCACCGTAGGAATTCGCACATAATCATAAATAGGCGTAGCACTTGTCCCCAAATTTACTCTTGCATAACGCGAAGTTTGCACACTACCATTTAAGGCTATGTCATACTCTTTGCGCGGGGCGATGAGGGCTGATAAATTTATGTTTTGGCGCGGGTGAGTGGTAAATTCAGTGGTATAGGTGCGATTTCCGTAACTATCTCGGTTATAAGTTTTTCTTTGTATATAACTCCAATTCGCCCCAAGTATGAGTTTATCACCCCAAAAGCCTTGTTTTGCAAAGACTTCGCCCCCATAAGAATAACCCCTATCGACATTTTGGTATTGAAAGCAGTATTGATTTGGTGCTGTTCCACTAGGGACGCTACACAAGCTACTATCAACCCTATAACTTCCTATGGCGTTATTTATGTCGTTAAAAAAGGCTGTCGCTCCAAGCGAAGTCGTGCCAAAGTCTTTAAATTCGTGGTTAAATTCGCCCCCAACTTCATAATTCATCAAGCTTTCTGAGCTAAGATTATCATTTTTAACATAGTTCTCATCTAAACCACCATAAAGCCCACGAATTTTTGGCAAGTTTGTTTTATGTCCTACATTTGCGTGAAAAAGCAAAGATTTGACAGGCTGAAAGTATAAAATCCCTTGCAAGGTCCAGCCCCAAGCGTGTTGGTTTCTTTGCTTGTTTTTTGCATTAGTAGTGCTATCTACTATTATCACTCTTAAACCATCGTGCCTGTCATAACTACCACTTACAACAAAACGAAACATATCATTTGCCCTTAAAGCGTATTCGGTAAAAACTGATGAGTTAAGCACGCTCCAATCTCTATCTAATCTATTACTTGTAACTTTTCTTCCCTCGTGGTTTTCATTTTTGCTCATAATGCCAAGCTTTAAATTTTGATTTTCATTAAAATCAAATTTAAGTGTTTCGGTTAAACCTATGCTGTAATCATCGTAAATTCCAGCAAAATTTGCTCTTGAATGGTTCATTTTGTTCATATCCATATGATACCACACCTTTGAATCAAGGCTTATAAAGCCAAAATTAGAATTCCCTAAAAGATAAAAAGCGGTTTTGTCATAGTTTGGATAAGACCAATTTTGCGAAGTATCACCTCTAACGGCATGTTGATGATAAAAATTCACGCTGTAATGGTGATTGTCCCCGATGAGCCAGCCGTATTTACCAGAAAGCATATAGCTGCGGTAATTTGCCTCATAGTTTGCAGGACCACCAGCATAATCATAAGAGTAGTTAAGTGTTTTTCGCTCAAAATGCGAAAAGGTGAGCTGAAAATAATCTGTGCCAAAATTTCGCCCCACTTGCAAATTTGTGCGGTGTTCGTTGTTGGCGATAAACATATAGTTGGCGTTAAATTCCAAATCTTTGGTAGGGATAGATGAAACCATATTTATCGCTCCGCCCATTTTAGACGAACTAAAAGTTGGCGAAGTGTAGCCCTTTGAAATTTGAATTTCACTCAAACCAAAGGTAAAAAATGGCGTCAAATCAGTCTCTCCGCTTGCATTTCCTGCGTAAATATCGCCAATGGGGATGCCATCATAATAAAAACCCGTCTCACCCTCGACAAAACCTCGTATATAAATCTCGCTTGGATAAGTGCTTGATGGCATATAAAACACGCCGGGCGTAAAGCGCAAAGCGTGCGCCATATTTGTAGAAGCGGTGTTTTGAATGTCTTTTTTGCTGACTATGGTTGCGGTGGGGTTAGCGTCTGGTTCTTGCGGGGCGGTGATTTCTACCGCGCCAAGCTCGTAGGTTTTGATAGTGCTTACATCAAAGGCTGATGAATCACTTAAAAGCCCCCCCCCCAGCTGAGAATTTAGCTCGCTTGTGGCGTTACTCTCGCCAAAAGCACAGCTTGCGAGCAAGCCTAAACAAAGCGTTTGCGAGAGCAAATGCCCCTTAAAATGTCCTGTCATCGTGTATCCTTTTGTGTGAATTTTTGAAAATGTGAATTTAAAGCTCAAAATTTGCGTTGAGTTTTAAATTTATTTCAAAACGGCATAATTATAACATAAAAATTTTTAAATTTATGCAAAAAATTCATAAAATTTATAGGTTTTTATGAAATGATGAATTTATAGAGCTTAAAAGGCAAATTTATCAAAAAAATTTACTCACAAGGACGGCGTTTTGCATTTGCCAAAATAAAAATTTTCACCAAAAAAACGCGCAAATTTTTAACATTTGCTTTTGTTAATGAATTTTGTGTAAAATCGCTTTTACATTACTTTTTAAGGGAGAAAAAATGTCAGTAGCAGTAATTTACGGCAGTGCTATGGGAAATACAGAAGGTGCGGCGAACTCAATCGCCGAAAAATTAGGCATTAGCGATGTGCTCAATGTCGCAGATATCGATGCAGCGAAAATCAACTCTTATGACAAGCTCATCGTAGGCACTTCTACTTGGGGCAGCGGCGACTTGCAAGATGACTGGGACGCCTTTGACTTCGGCGCGCTCAAACTTCACGGCAAAACGGTTGCCATCTTTGGTATGGGCGATAGCGAAAGCTACTCGGATACCTTTTGCGGTGCTATGGGCAAGCTCGCAAGCAAGCTCAAAGAGGCTGGTGCGAATATCGTAGGTAGCGTATCTACCGAAGGATACAGCTTTGAATCAAGCGAAGCCGTCTCAAACAACGAGTTTGTAGGGCTTGCGCTTGATAATGACAACCAAGAAGACCAAACTGAGGCGCGCATTGACGCGTGGGTTGCCAAAATCAAACCGCAGTTTTCTTAAAAATTTATGAGTAAGGCTCGTTTTTGCGGGCTTTACTCTTTTTTGAATTTTTGTGAAATTTACTTTCTTTTTGTTTAAATTTTTTGTAAATTCTCTTTTGTTTAAAATTTGCGTTTTAAGATGAATTTTTTAAGCACCGCGACATTTTTGTTAAATTAACAAGTCTGCACTAAAAATCCTTACTCAAATCCTTTTCAGTGTCGATTTTATAGGCTTTATAAACACTTGGTAAGAGTTTGCGAATGGCATAATCATAATGATAAAAAAGCTTGTAAATTTGCTCCAAATCCACGCCTTGTGCTAAATTTTCCCCCAAATTTTCGCCCTTAAAATTCGCGCCACTTTTGCTGCACGCTAAATTTTCGCCATTTAAACTCGCCTTTGCGTTTGCACAGCCTTTATAGCCTGCATTTGAGCGAAGTTTAGCGAAGTCAAACACCGCCGTTTGCCCAACCTTTGGAATGTGAGTGTCAAAAAAGCCGTAGAATTCAGCCCTAGCCTTAAAAAGTGCGTTCAAATCACTGATGATTTTGTCTTTCATCGCTTATCCTTTGTAAAAATAAAACATTTTAGCGAAATTTGTTTAAAAAATCGCCGATTTTTGATATAATTTCGCTTTGTTTAAAAAAGATTAAAGAAAGAAAATTGATGAATTTCGTCCAAAAACTCGCCCTTGCTTACTCTCACCGCACGATGACTCGCTCTTTGAGCGCGAATTTCAAGGTGCAGTTGCAGCCACAAAAAAAGCGTTACAACCCCGCAAAGTCCTATATGCTCTACGCTCACATACCTTTTTGCCATACCTTTTGTCCGTATTGTAGCTTTCACAAATACGCTTATGATGAGGATTTGGCAAGGGTTTATTTTGAAAGTTTGCGTGCGGAGATTAGGCTCTTAGCTGAACTTGGCTTTGATTTTAGCACGATGGTTGTGGGCGGCGGGACGACTTTGATAAACGAAAGTGAGCTGTTGCGGACTTTGGAGCTTTGTAAAAAGCTTTTTAACATAAAAGAAATCTCGTGTGAAACAGACCCAAATCACATAGAAGCAAGCAAAATTAGGCTTTTCAAAGGACTCATCGACAGGCTAAGCTGTGGTGTGCAGAGCTTTGATGATGGTATTTTGCAAAAAATCGCCCGCTATCAAAAGTTTGGTTCAAGTAAAGAGTTGCAAGAAAAGCTCGAAAAAGCCATAGGCATTTTGCCTTTGTTTAGCATTGATTTAATCTTTAATTTCCCATCTCAAAGCAAAGAACAGCTTTTAAACGACCTAAACATAGCCAAAAAACTTGCCCCGCAGCAAATCACCACATATCCGCTGATGAAGTCAAACCTTACCAAAGAGAGCATTGCTAGGGCTTTGGGCGTGAATTTTAAGGACAATGAATTTGAATTTTACCGCGTGATTTGCGAATTTTTCAAGGATTACACGCAAAACAATGCGTGGAGTTTTGCGAGCGCAAAAAGTGCGTTAAATGACGAGTATGTAAGCTCTCATCACGAGTATGTGGGCGTGGGAAGCGGGGCGTTTAGCTTTTTGGACGGCGAGCTTTTAATCAACGCCTTTAATCTCAACGATTACACAAAATTTATCGCGCAAAATGCCAATGCAAACATAGCTAGGGCGAGTTTTAAGCGCAAGGAAATTTTGCGCTATATCTTTCTCACTGAAATGTTCTCAGGCGAGCTGAATATCGATAAATTCAACACTCATCTTAACTGCTCGCTTGAAAAAGAGCTTTTTGTCGAGCTTTTGGGGCTTAAAATGGCTGGGGCTGTGGTGCGCGAAAATGGCGTGCTTAAATGCACGGACTTTGGGCGCTATCTCTTTGTGGTGCTGATGAAGGACTTTTACACGGGTATGGATATCGTGCGTGCGGTGTTTAGAGACGATGCGCGGCTTAAAAACAGAGATTTTATCGACATTATGAGCGAAAAAATCTCAAACGAAAGCTAAATTTAGGACTTAAATTCAGCGTGATTTTTAAAATTTTGTAAATTTAGCTGCGTGTTTTGAAATTTAGGCACTTTTTGCAAAAGGTATTTGTTTGGTTCTTATTTACCGCAAAACAAAACTTTGCGAGTGGATACTTCGCCAAAGGCTCAGTATGACAAAGACTTTTTTCATTTTGAGTGTAGCGAAAATCCACACCTTAAAATATGTAAATTTGCACTTTAAATTTGTGGATACTTCACTTTGCTACGCAAAGTTCAGTATGACAAACAAATGCTTGTCATTTTGAGCGTAGCGAAAAATCCATACTTTGATTTTATGGATACTTCGCTATCGCTCAGTATGGCAAAAAATTTATCAGCATAATACATTTAGTCAGTACGACAAGCGAAAATAATTTGATATGCCAAGATTTAGAATTTTGCTTAAATTTTAATGACAATACTCCTTTTTTATAACTACGCCACGCCGTTTTTGCAAAAACTACTCACAAAGACGGCGTAGCAAGCAAACCTTGCAAGGCAATTATAAATTCAAAAAATTTAATTTTTTTGCAAATTTTTACCCTACCCCTTGACAAACACTAGGTGTAATGTCTTATAATATCAAAGTTAAACAAGGCAAATTTGAACGACAAAAGCACAATTTTTGCACACTCGACACAAAAAATGAGAGCGAATTAGCTCTTATCAAAGCGCATTTAGCACTTTTGCGCCTTTTGCCAAACGCGATTTCACACAAAGAAAGGACACAAATGAGTTACACCATCATCGATGTAGAAAGGCAAACGGGCATTTCATCGCGCACACTGCGTTTTTGGGCGAGCAAGGGGCTTTTCCCTTTCACCCAGCTAAGCGAACACGGCACGC
>OIZF01001803.1_pt1 | contig 11624 bp, 14 predicted proteins | sample 1588471 | NCBI WGS metagenome assembly OIZF01 (sample SAMN03283279) | human gut metagenome | biome: human-associated habitat; material: feces | host: Homo sapiens | place: Peru | collected 2012
ATCAAGAAGAATTGATAACCAATTACGTGGTCGTTCAGGTCGTCAAGGTGATCCAGGAATGTCACAATTTTGTGTTTCTTTTGAAGATGATTTAATGGTTCGCTTTGGTACAGAGCGTGCAAAAGATATGCTTGCACGAATTGGATTTAGTGACGATGTTTCAATTCGTAATAAATTTTTATCAAATTCTATTGAATCTGCTCAAAAGCGTGTAGAAGGTAATAACTTCGATATTCGTAAGAATTTACTTCAATACGATGATGTAATTAATCAACAAAGAGAATATATTTATGAAAGAAGAAATGAAATTTTAGATTCTGAATCTATTCATGAATCTGTTTTAGATACATTCCATAATTATATTAGTGACTTAGTAAGTAGTCATATTATGCCAGAGGGATATTTGACAGATAAAGATTTATCAGAAATATTAGAAGTTTCTAATGAACATTTATTAAAAAATGATTTTAAGGTAGAAGAATTAAAAGATGAATCTATTGAAGATGTTACGGAAATGTTATATTCCAGAGTTGTAGAAGAATATAATGAAAAACTTGCAGAAATTCCGGAAGAAATTGCAAATGAATTTGAAAAAGCAATTGTTCTTAGGGTAATTGATACTCATTGGATGGATCACATTAATACAATGTCAAATTTGAGGGAAGGTATTCATTTAAGAAGTTATGCTCAAGTTGATCCATTAAGAGCTTATACTTCAGAAGGATTTGAACTTTATGATGATATGCTTAATGCTATTGACAAAGATATTACAATGTACTTGATTAAATCGGAAATTAGACAAAATATTGAAAGAAAGCAAGTAATTAAAGGGGAAGCCGTAAATGATAATAATAAAGTTAAAAAGGCTACTCCTAAAGTAGTTAATAAGATTGGTAGAAATGAACCATGTCCTTGTGGAAGTGGTAAAAAATATAAACAATGTTGTGGCAAATAAGCCCGCAAACCCGCATAAAATAAGGAATTGTTAAAAATAGAAAAAATGTTAAATTTGTCCACAGATGACAATTTGTCCTCGATTTGTCCACATAGCATAAATAATGTGGACAGAATCGAGGAACACCCATAAAAATTAATAAAAAATCTATGTGGACAATTATTGTGGATATAGTTATATAAAATGTCAGCATTCGAAATGCTGGTATTTTTCCGTTTCATTAAGTTTTATAATGAAGGAGAGATAACTATGGTAAGCGTAAGAAAACGTGGAAATGTATATGAATACCGATTTGAAATTGCAACAGTTGTTATTGCAATATTTATATTATATTAATACCATTCTATAATAAAAATATGAAAATATATAAAAAAATTCAACAGACAATAATTGATTTACAAGGAAAAATTAATGAATATATAGACAGTTTTTCTACTACAAAAACTTTAAGATTAGAAGAAATTAATATTAATGATATTAAATTAATACTAAATCAAGCTAAGAATGAATTAATTAAATCTAGTAAAATATTAGGAATACATACAGCTTTATTTTCATTACTAACATTTTTGGCAGTAATAGCTACTCTACTTATTGGTGGTAATGAAATTATAATAGGAATTGGAGTAAGCTCAGTAATAATGCTAATAGTAGATTATATCAATGATATTAATAACAATATGACAAGCTTGCTAGATCATGTTCATGGTGTAACGAGTAAATATAATGCATTTTTAAATGTTTTACAAATAATAAGTATAGATAAAGAAGTAGATGAAGGAACATTAGAATTAAATAGCACATAGACTAAATACTATAAAAAATGCAGACTTAATTATATTTATAGAAAACAAAAATATTGTAGAAATGAGAACTCATGATGAACTTATAGCAAAACAGGGATATTATTATAATTTATACATGAGCAAAGAAGAAAATAAAAAATCTTTAAAATATTGTACCTAAATTATATAGTGTACTTTATGAAAAATTTGAAGGAGATAAAAATATATGAAAATAATAAAGGCAAAAGTTTGGAGAAAAATTGACATACAAATAAATAGTAAAATTAAATATGATAATCCATATAAAGATATTGATATAATAGTTACATTTATTCATGAAAGCAATAAAATAATTAAATTAAATGCCTTTTGGAATGGAGATAATGAGTGGATAGTTAGATTTACTCCAATATTGACAGGAATTTGGAATTATAGTATTAATTGTTCAGATGAAAATAATGATATAAATTATATAGTTGGAAAAGTTGAAGTAAAAGAAAATGAACAAAATCTTAATATAGAAAAGCATGGATTTTTAAAAATTAGTAGCAATAAAGGATATTTTGAATATGAGGATAATACTCCATTTTTTTGGTTAGGCGATACAAATTGGCAATCGTTTAATTTGAACAATTACTATGAATGTAATTATCCAAATTGTAATTGTCATAATCAATTTAGACATATATTAAATAATAGAAAAGAAAAAAATTTTAATGTATATCAAACTTATTTTGATACATCTAATGGAAACATCCAAAATAGTGAGAATATGTGGATAGATAAATTTAATAAAATAAACCCACAAGTATTTATAGATGTTATTGATAAAATGTTTGAAGAAATTGTTGAAAGCAATATGATAATTGCATTAGGCTTTGGTCTTCATTATGTAACTCCAAGTGCAATAAAAGAAGACGAACTATGTACATTTGCAAAATATATTGTAGCAAGATATTCCGCTTATCCTATTGTTTGGATAACAGGTCAAGAAATAGACTTAGAAATAGAAAATCAACATACATATGATATTTGGAAAAATGTTGCTAAAATAGTTAAATTAAATGATCCATATCATCATCCAATGAGTGGTCATATGTTTTCGCATCCTAAAAAAATAGATGATTTAAATGCACAACCATGGCATGACTTTTGGGCAATTCAAAGTGGTCATTATGGAATGGCTAAAATAGCAACACAAGAACATTATAAAATGTTTTATGATTTAAAACCTACAAAACCTATTCTTGAAACAGAAGCAGATTACGAAGACATTAAGTGTAGTAACAGATTTAATGGATATGAAGCTACAAGAATTTCAGCATGGAAATCAATACAGTGCGGAAGTTGTGGATATACATATGGTGGCAATGGCATTTGGGCAAGTTGTTACAACACTACGGATAATACTTTTTGTTTAGGTGACTATAGTACAGAGCCATGGTATATGGGACTTGACAAACCTGCTTCATATGAAATGAAACATTTGATAAAATTTTATAATTTAGTTGGCTTTGAAAATTTAATTCCAAAATTTGATAATAAAAATGAAGAAATAGTAATTTCAGCCACTAAGAATAATAGCACAGTTATTGTGTATTTCTATAATGAATCAAACGAGACTTGTGAATTAGATCAATTATTAAATGAAAAATATTATTCATATTGGTATAATCCGCTTACTGGTAATTTTATAAGAAATAACTGTTTTATACCAAATAATGGCAACTACAAAGTGCCAAATAAACCAACGAAATCAGATTGGGTGCTATTAGTAACAACAAATAATTATAAAATAAAAGATTTTGAAGAAATTTATTATGATAAAATATTAGATGTTGAAATAAGTAAAGAAAACATTAATAAATATTTAGATAAAAAAACAAAAATAGATAGTTGTAAAAAGTTTTGTGTATCAAATGAAGATGAATTATGTGATTTTAAAAATGTTAAGTATAATCCTTACTGTGATATAACTACGAAAACGATTGAAATAGAACTTGATAAAGAACAATATATTGACTTAATTGAAATAGATTTTGAAAGTAATAGTATTCCTAAATTTAGAATTTATGGAATAGATGCAAAAGGTATAATTTCAATAGTAACTGATTGTAAATATAGAAAACCTAATATTTTTGAAAATGATAAAAATATAATTTTAGAAAAAATAGGTGGAAACTATAAAAAAATTAAGATAATAATATTAAACTATAATATAGATTTAAAAGTTAATAATGTTGATTTGTTTAAATAACGATAACAAAAATAATATACCAAGAAAAGCAATTAGAAGTGATTAGGAGTAAAACTTGAATAAATGACAGAAATCTTATATTAGAAATATCCAAAAGAATGGTAAGACATATAAGTATGAAAGTGTATAAGAATTAATAAACGAAACAAGGTAGGAAATTTTAATGAAAAACAGAAAAACGGAAGAAAATGTAATAATAGCAATAAATGCAATGAAAAAAGTAATGATAATATTTTTGGGTCCATTCTTAAGAGAAATATCTATAATATAGATAGTACAGATAATACAAATAATATAGATGTTACCTAGTCTGGAAAAGCCTGAAATACAGGTAATATTATAAATACAAATAATACAGATAATATGGGAGTATAAAGTTCATGCGGTTCAGGGAAAAATATAAAAACTGTTGTGGTAAATAATGATTAAAATCGGAGTAAACCCAAGTAATATAGGGGGTTGCGCTATTTTTATGCAATACTCAAAAATTGTAAAAAATTACCACTTAAAAATTTTAGATAAGTATTTCAAAATTATCGGAGTGCTTCAAAGCCTTATAAAACATGGCCAAAGTGAATATAAAATTAGATAAGTTTATGCTATAATTATTGTAGTAGTTGGTTATATGGAAGTTTTAAAATTAATATTTCAATTAGAGAATATATATTACGTAAAAATGAGTGAATATTTACTAAAAGAATATTTAAAAATATATAATAATATAGAAATTCAAAGTTATTTGAAAATTGGATTTATAACAAGCGGTCCAGGATTAACAGAAGAGGGCATTCATATGAATTATAAAAACAAATAATATAAGATAATTAATAAAAAAGCCATACAATATTGATTTAAGAACAAATGTTTGCTATAATATATAACAAAGGAGAATTGGTAACTTGAATCATATAGAAGAGTACAAAGAAAAAACTTTTGAAGATATAAAACATATTGATGACCTTGGCAATGAATATTGGGAAGCAAGAGAATTAATGTTGGCTTTGGAATATTCAAAATGGGAACATTTTGCTAAAGTAATTAATAAAGCGAAAATAAGTTGCAAACTAAGTGGAATTAATGTAAATGATCATTTTCCCGTTATAGGGAAAACGATAAAAATGCCTAAAGGAGCTACAAAAGAAGTTATTGATTATAGACTTTCTAGATATGCATGTTATTTAATAGTACAAAATGCAAGCCCAGTAAGACATAAATCAGTTGCATTAGGTCAAACATATTTTGCTGTTCAGACAAGAAAAATGGAAATTAATCAAGAAGAGTATTCTAAATTATCAGAAGATGAAAAAAGACTATATACTAGAATTAATGTAAAAAATAAAAATAAGTATCTGTTTGATACAGCTAAAAATGCAGGTGTTCAAAATTATGGAAAGTTCAATGATTATGGATATAGAGGATTATATGACGGGGAAACGGCAAAACAAATAGCCAAAAGAAAAGGTATTGATCCAGATAAAGAAGACATATTAGATTATATGGGGAGTACAGAATTAGCAGCTAATTTATTTAGAATAACTCAAACGGATGAAGTTTTAAAAAATAAAAGAGTTAACAATGAAGAAGATGCATGTAAAACACATCATGCAGTTGGTCAAGCTGTTAGGAACACAATAAAGAAAATTGGGGGTACTGTTCCAGAAAAATTACCTACCCCAGAAAAATCTATCAGGGAATTAGAACAAGAAGAACTTAAAAGAATATCTAACAAATAGTGTTATTCAAAAATTGCAAAAAACTAAAATCATTATTTTTTAGATAAGTTTTTAGATAAGTTCTGTTAGGTTTGCCGAGTGCTACGGAGTGCTCTGGGGTGCAACCAAGTGCCGAATTAACGAGCTAAGTGCTCTCGAAAGCTGCTCAAATCTCCAATACAAAAGGCCTTGTGGAAGTGGTAAAAAATATAAACAATTCTGTGGAAAGTAAGATAAAACAAGGAAAAAGTTGAAATTAAAAAAATATTAAGTTGGTTCAAGTTTTATAACTTGTCCACATAATATTAAGAAAACCTAAGTAAAAAAGGATGTGGACAACATTTTAAATGTGGACATTCTTTTTTGCTTGTAAAAATATTAAGAATGTTTATGGTATAATACATATATGAGTTGATAAAATATAAAAATTATAACAAGATATCAGCATCCATAAACAAGAGTTTAATGATTTAAGTTAAATTTTATATTATCTAATTTCAAAAATAGTATTATGTTTTATAATATCCATTGAGTTATAGGATAAATTTGGTAAATGGCTTTTATTAGAATCAATAAGATGGAAAATGAATAAATGAAGAGGTGATTATGATGGATAAATACAAGGTTATTTTAGATACCGATACATTAAATGAAGCTGATGATTTATTTACAATTACGTATATGATGAAATCACAAGATGTATTTGATGTACAAGCGATAACAATTGCACCTTTTAAACATAGCATGTGGAAAAAAACAGTTTCTGAATCGATAGACGCTAGTTATGATGAAACTTGCAAATTATATGATTATTTAAATATTAGTGATAAATCTAATATATATAAGGGATCAAGAGATTATTATTCAAACGGTTATTTAGAAAACAATGAAGCAGTTCAAAAAATAGCTGAAATTGCAAATAAAAATGAAAAAACATATATTCTTGCAGTAGGATGTTTAACAAATATTGCAATTGCTATTCATTTGTATCCAGAAATAATAAATAAAATCGAAGTTATATGGGTAGGAACGAATTTTTTATTTGGAAGAAATAAAGATTTTAATTTCAATCAAGATATAGATGCAGTTAAATATGTTTTTAATTCAAATGTAAAACTAACAATAATGCCTTGTTCTCCTATAACTTCAAATTTAATGACATCAATTTTTGAATTAGAATATGAAATAAAAGGAACAAGTGAATTAAATGATTACTTGTGTTATAAATTTTATAATCGGTACTGGGGTCCTCATAAAAGATGGCCACTATGGGATATTAGTGTAATAGCATATATGATCAATAAAGATTGGTTTGATACAATGGAAGTAAGTTGTCCAATAATTAATGAAGATAATACATTTACATTAACAACTGACCAACATAAGATAACATTTGTGAAATATTTAAATGCAAATTGTATATTTGAAGATTTATTTAATAAGTTAAGAAGCTAAAAAATCATTTATTTACTGAAAAATGGTAAAGAAATATAGATGGAAAAATAACAAAAAACATTTAAATTTTAATTCGCATAAAAAACAGTATAAAGCTTTAAATCACCATTCAATGTGGTGATTTTTGACATAAAATTTAATTTCTGAATTCTTTTTCTATTTATGTTTGATAAAAAATGGTATAATAAGTCTAGAAATTTTTATATGAGGTGGATTATGGAACAAACAGTTTATCAAAAATTATTGGAATTTAAAAAGAAATATCCTATGACAATTGCTTGGAGATTAAAAAGTCATGCAAAGATTATTGAAAAACATTTAAATCCAGGAGAAGAAGTTTTATATGCATTTGCTGCACAAAAAAATGATAATCCTTTAGATATTATTACTACATATGCAATTGTTCTTACCAATAAAAGAATTATGATTGGTTCTAAAAGAATACTATTTGGTTATTTCTTTACTACAATAACTCCAGATTTATTTAATGACCTAAAAGTCAATATGGGAATTATTTGGGGAAAAATATATATCGATACTATAAAAGAATTTGTTACATTTTCTAATATTGATCGTAATGCTTTACCAGAAATTGAAACAAATATTTCAGAATATATGATGAATGAAAAAAGAAAAATTTCAAAAGAAACAGAAGAATAGGAGGTCTGTTTTATGAAAAATACAATTCTTACAGGAGTGAGACCTACAGGAAAACTACATTTAGGACATTACTTTGGTGCTTTGAAAAATTGGGTTGAATTACAAGAACAATATGATTCTTATTTTGAAATTGCTGATGTACAGGCATTAACCGATAACTTTAATAATCCAGAAAAAGTAAGAGTTAATGTGAGAGAAGTTATGATGGACTTTTTAGCTGTTGGAATAGATCCTAGTAAAGCAACTATTTTTATTCAATCAATGATTCCTGAAATAGCAGAACTAACAATTTTTTATTCTAACTTTGTAACAATGGCTAGATTGTATAGAAATCCTACAGTAAAAAATGAAATTGCTCAAAAAAAACAACTTTTCGGTAATGATGGAGAAAGTGTAACATATGGATTTGTTGGATATCCTGTTAGTCAAGCAGCCGATATTACTGTTTTTAATGGAACATTAATTCCTGTTGGCGAAGATCAATTACCACTATTAGAACAATGCAGAGAAATTGTTCGAAAATTCAATCATGTATATGGAGATATTTTAAGTGAACCTGAACAACTTCTTAGCAATGTTACAAGATTAAAAGGACTAGATGGCAATGAAAAGATGGGAAAAAGTTTAGGCAATGCTATTTATCTTGCTGATGACGAGGAAATAGTGACAAAAAAAGTTATGGATGCTACTACAGATCCATCTAAAATAAAAAAAGATGATCCAGCTGATCCAGAAATTTGTATGGTTTATTACTATCAAAAATTGTTTAATAAAGATTATAAAACTGTTTGTAGTGAGTGTAAAAAAGGTGCAAGAGGATGTGTTGCATGTAAAAAAGAACTAAGTAAAAAAATTATGGAATTTTTGAAACCAATTCAAGAAAAAAGAAAATATTATGAAGAGCACCCTGAAATTGTTGATCAATATTTAAAAGAAGGAACTATAAAAGCTCAAAACGTAGCAAAAGAAAATATGAAAAGAATTAAAGAAAAAATGCAAATTGATTATTTTAAATAGTTGCATTTTTTCTTTTTAATTAAGTATTTGAAAAAATGAATAAAAATGTTATAATAAAAAATAAGAAGATAAAGAGGGATGATATTGTGGAAAAAATAACAATAACAAGTGGAGATAATTCTAAAATGTCAGTTGATTTAGTTAGATATTTTAAATTTAAAAATGATTATTTTTTGATTTACACAATGAACGAAATAGATGAAAAAGGGTATTTGAAACTATATTTAGTAAAAATTATGGAGGAACTAGGAAATCCTATTGCTTACACAATAAAAAATGATAAAGAATGGACTGGAATGCAGAATATTATAAAGAAGGTATTGAAAGAAATTAAAACAAATAAAAAAAGAAATCTAGTTGATTTAGATTATTCTGGAATTCAAGAAATCAAAATTGTTAATCCGAGATTTTTTAAACTAGATCCAAAATTAGTAGAAACTTTAGCTTCTAATTATCAATTTGCAGTAGAAAATTTGAATAATGTTGATATAAATAACGCACCTGTTGATAATAATTTAATTGAAGGAAACAATGTTGAAGTAGAGGAAACAACAAACAATGAATCAAATTTAGAACCAATTGAAGAGACTTTGATGAAACAAGGTGCTTTTGTTCCAATTGATATAGCAAGCGAAAATACTATAACTAATGAAAACATTCCAAATGTTGGTGAAGGAAAGTTGAATAGAGAAGATTTAAAAGAAATTGACTCTAATGAAAATAGCTCAATTCAGCAAATGGTACCTACTGATCAATTGGACACAAATTCAAATGACAACAATTATACACAGGTTGTTTCTCCAACAGAATTAAGTCAAAATAATCAAATAGACACGACTGATAATACTGTTGATTACAAAAAACTTTATTTATCAGAAAAACAAGAAAAAGAAACAATTAATGAAATTATGAATCATTTATTGTTGGAATTACAAGAATATAAAAATAAATATGGAGAACTTGAAAAATAGTTCTCCTTTTTCATAAAATTTAATGCTATTCATAAAATATATTGAGGTGAATACATGAAAAATTGCTTATATTATTATTACAATTTGCAAGTAGAAGTTATTCACCATATCGGTAGTCAATACAATTTTAAAATAGATGAATATGAATATACATTTTTCTTATATGAAGAATCTGCATTATATGCCGATGAAATTTACAAATTGAGCCTTGATTTAATGGGAAAAGGAATATACTGTCATCAAATTATTTTAAATAAAGATAGTAGTGTGATGACAAATTATAATAATAGTTTTTACATTTTAATTCGATCATATTCCAATTTAAATAGAACTATCAATCTGAATGATTTAATGTATCTTAATAATTTAAAAATAGTAAATGATAAGTTAAATCACTCAAATTGGAAATCGTTATGGGAAAATAAAATAGACTATTTGGAATATCAAATTAGTAATTTTGGATTAAAACATGGGTTACTTAGAAATAGTTTTAACTATTTCTCTGGTTTTGTTGAAACCGCAATTCAATTATTGAATGAAATAGATTTTACAAATGCTGAAAGTTATTTAGTTTTATCTCATAAAAGAATAAAAAAGGATTATACTTTATTTGATTTGTACAATCCGTTTAATTTTATTATAGACTTTAGAGTTCGTGATTTCTGTGAATATTTAAAGGATAGTATTTTTAAAATATCAGATAAAAAAATACCTCCTAAATTAGAGGAACTAGAACAAATTGCAATTCAATATATCCAAGGATTAGATACTTACGAAATTCAATTGTTTTTTATAAGACTACTTTATCCATCTTTTTATTTTGATATATTCGAGGATTTAATTGTTTCAGAAGAAGAGGATTTAGAAAATGATCAATTAAAAAAAATTATTGATATGATTCCAAACTATGAGCAATTTGTGATTGATATTTATAATTATTGTTTTAAAAATAATATTTTGCCATTTATTGAATGGTTAAAAGTTTAACTGACTACCTAAATTTACAACTTCTTTAACATTAGGTACTTCTTCTTTAATTGCTGATTCGATACCATCTTTTAAAGTGGCATCAATCATCATACAGTCAGCACATGCACCCATCATTCTAATATAAACGATTCCATCTTCATATTTTACAAATTCTATATTTCCACCATCATTAATCAAAAATGGACGTAATTGATCAATAACGGAAATTATTTTTTCTTTTTCATTCATATTCATTTCTCCTTTTATATTATTTATTATATCATTTCATACTTTATTATACAACGAATAATACTTTTTATTTTCATATGTGTATGATATAATATTTCATATGAGGTGTATAACATGAAGAAGTATAAACGAGGTACAGTTATAAATGGGGTAGTGAGTGGAATTACAGATTATGGTATTTTTGTAAAAATAGACGATTTCTATAATGGATTGATTCATATTTCGGAAATTTCTTCAAAATATGTGAATAACCCAAAAGATTATGCTAATATAGATGATTCAATTCGAGCGAAAGTTATAGAAGTTGATGAGAATTCCAATCATATCAAATTAAGCTTGAAAGAATTGAATGAACATAATTATAAGCAAAAAAGAAGAATTAATGAAACTTCTCATGGCTTTCAAACGTTAGCTTATATGTTACCTCATTGGATTGATGAAGCTATTCATAGTGATAAATTTACAAAATAAGATTAAAAAAATATAAATTGTATTGACAAGTTAAAATATTAATGTTATATTTAATAGGTCAAGTGTGACGGGCGATTAGCTCAGTTGGTTAGAGCACCTGCCTTACAAGCAGGGGGTCATAGG
>OIZF01001804.1_pt1 | contig 11622 bp, 9 predicted proteins | sample 1588471 | NCBI WGS metagenome assembly OIZF01 (sample SAMN03283279) | human gut metagenome | biome: human-associated habitat; material: feces | host: Homo sapiens | place: Peru | collected 2012
TCTGCCGCCAGTATAACATCCCCGTCATCTACGCGGACCGCGCTCCCGACCTGGTCGGCGGCATCCTGGACGACTACGAGCAGGCCTACTACGTTGGTCTGGACTGGTCTGACCCGGGCGCTGTGCAGGCACAGATGGTCTACGACGCTTGGACCGCGGATTCCTCCAAGCTGGATAAGAACGGCGACGGCGTGCTGCAGTACGTGCTGCTGCAGGGCAACGTTGCACAGCAGAACGCCATCTACCGTACCGCTGCCATCAACGAGTTGTTTGAGGGCTGGGCTGCTGACGGCACCATGAAGACCGAGCAGCTGGACATCCAGGACGGCAACTGGAGTTCTGACAAGGGCAAGGACGTCATGGACGCCTGGAACGTTAAGTTCGGTGATGAGATCGAAGCCGTCCTGTGCAACAACGACACCATGGCTATGGGCGCTATTGAGTCCCTGAAGACCGCCGGTGCATTTGACGACGGCAACGGTCCTATTGTGTACGGCATCAACGGTATCCCCGATGTTTGGGAAATGATCGAGGACGGCTACATGGCTGGCACCGTTCTGACCTCTCCCTATCGCGAGGCTAAGATCATCATTGACATGGCGAAGAACATTACCGACGGCAAGGATGCACTGGACGGCACCGACTACAAGTGGGGCGAGTTCGGCAAGGATGTCCGCGTTGATGACGTTGCTATCACTAAGGAGACCCTGAAGATCGCGCAGGACGACTACGCAGCCTGCATGTGATCCTGACGGCACAGCCGTCTGATTGAAATTTCATAGAGCGCAAAGTGGAGCGGCACACGCTGGGCTGCTTTGCGCTACTTTTGTACCCAAAAATCAGGTAAAAAGGCAAAAACGGCAAGAAAAAGACCCAAAAGGGAGCAGAAAAATGAGTACGACACAACAGGAACAGACCAGAGCAGCGGCTCCGCAGGAATACCTGTTGGAAATGCGCGGCATTACCAAAGCATTTGCCGGTGTGCAGGCGCTCAAAGGGGTAGATTTCTATGTACGCCCCGGCACAGTCCATGCACTGATGGGCGAGAACGGTGCCGGCAAGTCTACTCTGATGAAATGCTTGTTCGGCATTTACCACAAGGACGAGGGCACCATCAAGCTGCGCGGGCAGGAGGTCAATTTCCAGTCCCCGCACGAGGCACTGCTTAACGGCATCTCGATGGTCCACCAGGAATTGGAACAGGTCCCGGAGCGCAGCGTGATGGAAAACGTCTGGCTGGGGCGCTTTCCCAAAAAGTTTGGCCTGATCGACACCGCTAAGATGGTAAAAGACACCGAGGCTGTGCTGGCAACCCTGGGCGGCGAGGTCAAGATCGACCCCCGTGCCCGGCTTTCCAGTCTGACGGTCTCCAAGCGCCAGATGGTGGACATCGCGAAGGCAGTCTCCTACAACTGCGATATCATCGCGCTGGACGAGCCGACCTCCTCTTTGAATGAGAAAGAAGTCGATATCCTGATGGGGATCATTGACGGGCTGCGCAGGCAGGGAAAAGGCATCATCTACATTTCACACAAGATGGAGGAAATCTTCCGCATTGCGGACGATATCACCGTCATGCGCGACGGTGCGCTCATCAAGACGATGCGCGCCGCAGAAACAAATGTGGATGAAGTCATCCGCCTGATGGTCGGCCGTGAGCTGACCGACCGTTTCCCGCCGAAGCAGGGAACCGTCGGCAAAGAAATTCTGGTCGTGAAGGACCTGAATGACCTGGGCCACCACATCCATGATATTTCCTTCGACCTGCATGAAGGCGAGGTCCTGGGCATTGCGGGCCTGCTGGGCGCGGGTCGTACCGAGCTGCTGGAAACGCTGTTCGGCGCACGCACCCGCGAGAGCGGCACCGTGACGCTGAAAGGCAAGGAAATCCGCAACAAAAGCACGGCGGAAGCTATCAAGAACGGCTTTGCCCTGTGTACCGAGGAACGCCGCTTCAACGGTATTTTCCCCGATTTGGGTCTGGACTTCAACACGGCAATCGCAGGCATCGGCAACTACACGAACAAGGTCGGCTGGCTGTCCACCAAGAAAATGACCGAGGACACCCAGAAGATGATCGATGCCATGCATACCAAGACGCCGAGCACCAAGACAAAGATCCGCCACTTGTCCGGCGGCAACCAGCAGAAGGTCATTCTGGGCCGCTGGCTGCTGCTGAACCCGGATGTATTCCTGCTGGATGACCCGACCCGTGGTATCGACGTCGGTGCCAAGTACGAAATTTATCAGCTCATCTTTGACCTTGCCAAGCAGAACAAGGGTGTTATCATCTGCTCCTCCGAAATGCCGGAGCTGCTGGGCATCTGTGACCGCGTACTGGTATTGAGCAGCGGCCATCTGACCGGTGAGTATGATCTGATCCATGACCGTGAACATGCCACCCAGGAAAATATCATGGTGGATGCCACCAAGTTCGTCTGATTTTAGGGGGAAACTTCAATGCTGAAATCCAAAAAAATTGTGGATTGGCTCTACAACTATTCGCTGTATTTTATCATTGGCGCACTGCTGCTGGTCATTATTGCAATCGAGCCTTCCTTTGTCCGCGTTTCTAACTTTACCACCATCCTGACCCAGTCCGCGACCAAGGTCATCTACGCCTGCGGCATTGCCGGTATCATCGTGCTGGGCGGCACGGACCTGGCTCTCGGCCGTGAAGTTGGTCTGGCCGCTGTTGTGGCAGCTTCGCTTTTGCAGGCAGTCGATTACTCCCAGCGCGTTTTCAGCGCTGACCAGGTCCCCGCACTGCCGCTGATCGTGCCTCTGCTGCTGGTCATGGTGATACTGGGCATCATCTGCGCGGCCCACGGCTTCATCGTTGCCCACTGGGGCGTTGCACCCTTCGTTGCATCCCTGGGCGTGCAGCTCATCAGCTACGGCCTGTGCCTGCAGTACTTCAACACGGTCTGCAACTCGAACCCCTTGTCCGGCTTTACCAAGACCTACTCCAAGTTCTGCCAGGGCACCATCCGCATTGGCAATATCAGCCTGAGCTACCTGATGTTTTACGCTATCGCCGTTGTGGCGGTCATGTGGGTCATCTGGAACCGCACTACGCTGGGCAAGAATATGTTCGCCATCGGCGGCAACCGCGAGGCTGCCAAGGTCTGCGGTGTCAACGTCAAGCGCACCATCATCATCGTCTACATCATCGCCGGTCTGCTCTACGCTTTCGGCGGTGTGTTGGAAGCGGGCCGTACCGGTTCTGCCAACTCCACCATGGGTGCTGACTACGCCATGGACGCTATTGCGGCCTGCGTTGTGGGTGGTGTCTCCATGAAGGGCGGCACCGGTACCCTGCCCGGCGTTGTCATCGGTGTTATCATCTTCCAGATCATCAGCTACGGCCTGATCTACATTGGCGTCAGCCCGGACCTGCAGTACGTTGTCAAGGGTCTCATCATCATTGTGGCTGTCGTGCTGGATAACCAGAAATCCCTGCGCAAAGCAGCGTAAACCAATCATTTCTCTGCCTATTCTATAAAGGAGTGCTAAACAATGGAGAACTTCAATATCCCTGAGACTATGAAAGCTATGACTCTGGTCGCCTATGACAAGCTGCAGCTTGCCACCGTCCCTGTGCCGAAGCCCGGCCCCGGCGAAGTGCTGTGCCGCATCAAGAGCGTTGCCATCTGCGGCTCTGACCCTAAGATGATCCACGGCGACTACGCCTGGACCAACTGGCCGCCGTACTACCCCTTCATCATGGGCCACGAGTGGGCCGGTCAGATCGTCGCCCTGGGCGAGGGCGTCAACGACTTCAAGGTCGGCGACCGCGTTGCCGGTGAGGCCCACGTTGGCTGCGGCAAGTGCGACAACTGCAAGAAGGGCCACTACACCGTCTGCCTGAACTACGGCAAGGACGGCCACGACGGCGGGCTGGATATGGGCCATCGCCACTACGGCTTCTACTGGCAGGGTGCCAACGCCGAGTATAACGTCTACAAGACCAGCGCACTGCACATCATTCCTGATAACGTCAGCTACGATGTTGCCGCTATGACCGACTGCGCCGGTGTTGCATTCCACGGCGTTGAGATGGCAGGCGTCACCCCCGGCGGCACCTGCGTTGTCATCGGCCCCGGTCCCATCGGTCTGTGCGCCATGCAGGAGTGCAAGGCACTGGGCGCTGCCCGCGTTATCGTCGTTGGCCGCGGCGCCAAGCTGGAAAAGGCCCGTGAACTGGGCGCGGATGTCTGCATCGACTTCGAGAAAGAGGATCCCGTCCAGCGTGTTCTGGAACTGACCAACGGCATCGGTGCGGATGAAGTCATGGAGTGCTCCGGCGCTGCCGACTCCCCGATGAAGGCCTGCAAGATGGCCCGCAAGACCGGCAAGGTCGCACTGATCGCCACCTACCATGCAGGCGACGTTATGATTCCCGCCAACACCGTCAACTTCAACGAGTTGACGATTGTCGGCTCCAAGGCGAACCCCAACGTCTCTGAGCAGGTGCTGCACTTCTTCTCCACCGGCGCGATCCAGGGCGACAAGCTCGTCACCCACACCTTCCCGCTGGAAGACTACGAGAAGGCAGTTGACATTTTTGAGCACAAGAAGGACGGCTCCATCAAGGTCGTTATCAATCCGTAACAGCTGTTGACAAGAACGGCCCCGGCCAGGAAACCATTCCGGTGCCGGGGCCGTTTCTTTAGAATGCGTAAAGGAGGATCCGCAATGAAAGAGACCATGCGCGCGGCGGTGCTGCGCGGTTATCACGAACCCCTGCAAATTGAGGAAAAGCCTATCCCTGTGCCCGGCCCCGGGGAGGTACTTGTCAAGGTGCGTGCCAGCGGCCTGTGCGTGTCGGATATTCATATCCAGGACGGCAAGATCGGCACGGTACACCTGCCCTACACACCCGGCCATGAGATGGCAGGCGTCATTGCAGCCGTGGGGGAGGGGGTAGACCCCAACCGAATCGGCGAGCATATCTCCGCCGCCATTGATATCGTCTGCGGCGAGTGCGAGTTCTGCCGCACTGGGCGCACAAACCTGTGCCGCAGCTTGGTCCGCATCGGCTTTGAGCGGGACGGCTCCCACGAGGAATACTGTGTCATCCCGGCAAAAAACGCTTTCACAGTGGACCCCACGATCCCGTTTGAGGAGATCACCGGCATCCCGGATGCGGTGGGCTGTATGTACAACGGTCTGAAAAACCAGGCAAAACTGGGCATCGGCCAGACGCTGCTGATTCTGGGCGTCGGTGGTTTGGGCATGAACGCTATCCAGATCGCCAAGCTGATGGGCGCAACGGTTTACGCCACCAGCCGCAAGGCAGACAAGCTGGAAGTGGCAAAACAGATGGGCGCGGACGCAGTCATAGATACTTCCTGCGAGGATCTGCGCACCCGCGTGGCTGAACTGACGAACGGGCGCGGTGTGGATGTGGTACTGGACAACATCGGCCTGGAATGGTCCATCAATGAGGGCGTCTACATGGTGCGGCCCGGCGGCAAGGTGCTGGTCTGCGGCTATATCAGCGAGGATTTCAAGGTCAACTATCAGGAAGTTATGAAATTCGAGAAGGAGATTCTGGGGATGCGCGGCATGACCCGGCAGGATATGGCCGAGGTCGTGGAGCTGGTGAACCAGCGTAAGATCGTTCCCTACGTCTACAAGACAGTCCCCTTTGAACAGATCAATGAAGCATTGGGACTGCTGCGCGACGGCAAAACAAAAGGCCGCGTCGTGCTGCTGTTCCCCGAAGATTGAACACAATGAGAGGAGAAAGTTAAAATGAGAGATATCGTAATGGTCGTTGGAAGCGGTATGATGGGCAGCGGCATCGGCGCTATGAGCGCCCTGGCCGGTAACAAGACTGTGCTGGTGGATACCAGTGCCGAGCGCGCCGAAAATGGCCGCAAGAAGGCCATCGAGTGCATCCGCCTGCGTGAGGAGAACGAACTGAACACCCATGAGGAAGCGGAGAAGGCCATCGAACTGCTCTCCACCAGTGACGACAGCATCAAGACGGCGGAGAACGCCCGCCTGGTCATTGAGGCCATCATTGAGAATGTCGAGGCCAAGCAGAACCTGTTTGCTCAGCTGGATGCCGTGCTGCCCGTGGAAGTGCCCATCTGCTCCAACACGAGCGGTCTGCGCATCACCGATATCAGCGCCAAGTGCGTCCACCCGGAGCGCACCGTCACCACCCACTTCTGGCTGCCCGCCCACCTGGTTCCGCTGGTGGAAGTCGTCATGGGCGACAAGACCGACGAGGCCGTCGCCGTGGCAGTCCGCGACGAACTGCGCAAGTGGAAGAAAGCCCCGGTGCTTGTCAAGCGCGACCTGCCCGGCCAGCTGGCAAACCGTGTGTTCCAGGCCATCATCCGTGAGTCTATCGATATCGTTGCCTCCGGCCTTGCCAGCGCCGAGGACGTGGATACCGCCATCAGCTGCGGCATGGCAATGCGTTTCCCGGTCTGGGGCCCGCTGAAGCATCTGGACGCCATTGGCCTGAACCTGGGCCTCTCCGTGCAGGAGACCGTGCTGCCCAGCATCTGCGCCGACAAGACCGCCAACCCCTATATCAAGGAATTGGTGGAGAAGGGCGACTTGGGTGCCAAGACCGGCAAGGGCTTCTACGACTGGTCGACCCGCAGCATCGAGGACGACATGAAGAAGCGCGACGCCTTTATCATCGAGGCTGTCAAGGCTGTTGAGCGTGTGGAGAAGAAGTAAAAGGGTGGCAGCTATGAAACAGTTTTTCTGCCTTGGCACCTACACCGAGCCAATTTTGTTCGGCACGGGTGAGGTTTTCCAGGGAAAGGGCAAGGGTGTTTCGATTTGCAGCTTTGAAGACGGCAAGATCGAGACGCTGACGACGCTGCCCGTGCGCAACCCGTCGTTTGTGGCAATCGACGAGGAACAGCGCAAAATTTACGCAGTCAACGAAATGAAGGAGTACGGCGGTGCGTTCGGAGGCGGCCTGACCCAGATTGGCTACGAGCCTGACGGTAGGATGCAGATTGAGGCAGACTTCAACACCGCCGGTACCGATCCCTGCCATGTGGAGATTGCCCCCAACGGCGCATTTGTGTCGGTGGCAAACTTCGCCAGCGGCGCGGTCACGATCTTCCCCCGCGATACGCAGGGTAATTTGCAGGCAGATAAGACGATTTTTCAGCATGAGGGCAGCAGCGTACATCCCATTCGCCAGAAAGGGCCCCATGCCCACAGCAGTCTTTTTGCGCCCGACTGCCCGCTGATGTTCGTGCCCGATCTGGGCATGGACAAGGTCGTGGCCTATCGGTATGACGGCGCATCGGTCCGCGCGGACGAGGATGCAACCATCACGGTAGAACGCGGCTGCGGCCCGCGCTACGGCGAGTTTGCCCCGAACGGCAGAGACTTTTACCTCATCAATGAGATCGGCTCTCGCGTCATGCACTATCGCTACGGCGCTGGAAAAATGACCCTGTGCGAGGAGACCTCCACGCTGCCCTATGGCTTTGCGGGGGATAACATCTGCTCCGACCTGCATATCACGGCGGACGGCAAGTTCCTGTATGCCTCCAACCGCGGGCATGACAGCATCACGGCCTACCATATTCTGGAGGACGGCAGCCTTGCCTGGATCGAGTGCCAGCCCAGCGGCGGCAAAACGCCCCGCAACTTTGCGCTGGACCGCACGGGCCGCTACCTGTTGGCTGAGAACCAGGACAGCGACAATATCATGGTGTTTGCCATCGGCGAGGATGGCCGCCTGACAAAAGGGGAAACGTATGACTTCGGCTCGCCGGTCTGCATCCGTTTCTTCCAAAAGACCGCATTCTGAGCGGAAATAAGGAGCATTATGTTTACCATTGTCAAACGGCGGGAGCTGAACCCCACCGTAACCGAGCTTTGCATCCATGCGCCGCTCATTGCCAAAAAGGCAAAGGCCGGCCAGTTTATCATTGTCCGCGCAAAGGAGGACTCCGAGCGCATCCCTCTGACCATTGCCGGCTTTGACCGCGAGGCGGGGACTGTCTCCATCATCTTCCAGATCGTCGGCGCAGGTACGATGCAGCTGAATGCCCTGAAGGAGGGCGAGGCTGTGCATGACTTCGTCGGCCCCCTGGGCAAGGCCACCGAGATCGAGGGCCTGAAGAACGTCTGCGTCGTCGGCGGCGGCGTCGGCTGCGCCATTGCGCTGCCCATTGCCCAGGCACTGCATGAGCAGGGCACCAAGGTCACCGGCATTGTCGGTTTCCGCAACAAGGATCTTGTCATTCTCGAGGACGAGTTCCGCGCCTGCTGTGATGAGTTCATCATCATGACCGATGACGGCTCCTACGGCGAGAAGGGCGTTGTCACCGCGCCGCTGGAACAGAAGATCGTCGAGGGCGCCAACTTTGACGAGGTCATTACCATCGGACCCCTGATCATGATGAAATTCGTCGTCAAGACGACGAAGCCCCACAACGTCAAGACCGTTGTGTCGATGAACCCCATTATGGTCGACGGCACCGGTATGTGCGGCGGCTGCCGCCTGACCGTGGGCGGGCAGACCAAGTTTGCCTGCGTGGACGGTCCCGATTTTGACGGTTTTGAGGTCGATTTTGACGAGGCTATGCACCGCGGCACGATGTACAAGCCCTTTGAGGCACACGCCCGCGAGGCCGAGTGCAATTTGCTGAAGCAGGAGGTGCAGTAATTATGCCGAACATGGACCCGAAAAAGTGCCCCATGCCCAGCCAGGAGCCGAACGTCCGCAACAAAAACTTTAAAGAGGTCGCCCTCGGCTACACCGAGGAGATGGCCGTGAACGAGGCCAAGCGCTGCCTGCAGTGCAAGAACCACCCCTGCCGCAGCGGCTGCCCCGTTGAAATTGATATTCCCGGCTTCATCAAGCACGTCGCCGAGGGCGACTTTGAGGCCGCCTACAACGTGATTGCGCAGTCCAGCGCGCTGCCCGCCGTCTGCGGCCGTGTCTGCCCGCAGGAGCACCAGTGCGAAGGCAAGTGCGTGCGCGGCATCAAGGGCGAGGCCGTCGGCATTGGCCGCTTGGAGCGCTTTGTTGCCGACTGGTACCGCAACAACGTACATACCAAGCCCACCGCCCCCGCGCCCAACGGCCACAAGGTCGCTGTCATCGGCGCAGGTCCGTCCGGCCTGACCGTCGCGGGCGACCTGGCCAAGCTGGGCTACAAGGTCACCGTCTACGAGGCCCTGCACGTTGCGGGCGGCGTGTTGATGTACGGCATCCCCGAGTTCCGTCTGCCCAAGGACATCGTCCAGCACGAGGTCGAGGGCCTGAAGGAGCTGGGCGTGGATATCGAGACGAACATGGTCATCGGCAAGGTGCTGACCATCGACGAGCTGATGAACGACTACGGCTTCGAGGCCGTCTATGTCGCGTCCGGTGCCGGTCTGCCCCGCTTTATGGGCATCCCCGGCGAGAGCCTGAACGGCGTCTACTCCGCCAACGAGTACCTGACCCGCGTCAACCTGATGAAGGCGTACAAGGAGGATTCCCGCACGCCCATCATGAAGAGCAAGTCCGTTGCCGTTGTCGGCGGCGGCAACGTCGCCATGGACGCCGCCCGCTGCGCGAAGCGTCTGGGTGCCGAGAATGTCTACATCGTCTACCGCCGCGGCATGGCCGAGCTGCCTGCCCGTAAAGAGGAGGTCGAGCACGCCGAGGAGGAGGGCATCGTCTTTAAGACGCTGACGAACCCCACCGAGGTGCTGGGCGACGAGAACGGCTGGGTCAAGGGTATGACCTGCGTCGAAATGGAACTGGGTGAGCCGGATGCGTCCGGACGCCGCCGCCCCATCGTCAAGGAGGGCAGTGAGTTCGTTCTGGAAGTTGATACGATGATCATGGCGCTGGGCACAAGCCCCAACCCGCTGATCCGCTCCACCACGCCGGGTCTGGACGCTGACAAGCACGGCTGCCTGATCACGAACGGCCCCGACGGCCTGACGAGCCGCCCGATGGTCTACGCCGGCGGCGATGCCGTTACCGGCGCTGCCACCGTCATTCTGGCGATGGGTGCCGGCAAAGAGGCTGCCCGCGCGATTGACGCGGCCATCAAGGCGAAGGAACAGTAAAACAGTCTTTCGGCCCTGCACCGAATTTGGTGCAGGGCTGTTTTTTCAAATAAAAAATAATAAATAAGAAATAATAAAGAAGGAACGCCGCCCGCGGCGGCGTGATCAAAAAATAGTGGTGATACGGTGAGAAACGGCTTGCTGTGCATTATGCCGTAGGGGCGGATTCCATATCTGCCCGGGACGCTGGCGTTGGCCGCAAAGCCTGCGGGTCGATGCAAGCATCGACCCCTGCAGGGCATTTTGTTTTCGCCCAAGGGCGAAAACTCCACCATATTTATTATTTATTATTTTTTATCTATTATTTAATTAAAGGCATCAACCATGTATCATCCTTTCTTCCAATTCGTTCTTCCGCGCCTCGGGCAGGTGGCGTTGGATGCTTTGCTGTACCTGAACTTTTTGCAGCTGCCGCCCTTACAGCTGGTGGCCCGGTGGCCGGTGCTGTATTACGGACTGCCGCTTGTGCTGATGGGCGTGCTGGCGTATATCAGCCGCGACCCGCTCGGGCTGGGCATCGTGTTTGCCGGACATCTTGTGACATTCTACTGCATCGGTACCGCCATCGGGCTGGCGCTGCGGCGCATCGGCGGCACACCACTGACTGTTTGGCATATTATCTGGCTGGACGGCATAACGCCGTGGCTGTTGACGGGCCTTATCATGTGGTGGGGGCGGCGGCGTGCGCTGCGGCTCTGTACGACAAAATACAGCCTGACAACGCGGAAAAATCTGCCGAACGGCAGGCTGACCATCGTGCAGGTCAGTGATGTCCACCCGCGCGCCTGCGCGGCGATGGATCACACCCGCATCCCGGAGCTGAAAGCAAAAATCGAGGCGTGCCGTCCCGACCTGCTTGTGCTGACCGGCGATATTTTCGACGAGTTCACCGAGCCGGAGGAGCTGGACGCCTTCTGCAAGCTGTTTGGCGAGCTGGACGCGCCGCTGGGCAAGTATTACGTCCTCGGCAACCACGACCTGTTCCACCACTGGCGGGAGCCGAGCTTTGGCCGCGCGGATCTGGAGCGCGGGTTCGCCGCCGCGGGCGTGCGCATCCTGGAGGACACGTCCGTCCTGTTGCCCTGCGGTGTGCGCGTCGTGGGTCGCAAGGATTATCTGTACACGAACGGCAGCCGCTTCACGGCGGCGCAGCTTATGCCCGGCGGCCCCGACGACCACTACACGGTCTGGCTCGACCACGAGCCGCGGGACTTTAAGAACGCCGCCGCGGCGGGGGCGGACCTGATTTTGAGCGGCCACACCCACGGCGGGCAGGTCTGGCCTGCGGGTGCGGTGGGCATGGTTGCCAAAAATGAGCGAAACTACGGCAGAAAGCAAATCACGGACCGCTGTGATGCCATCGTCAGCGGCGGCACGGGCACCTGGGGCTACAAGTTCCGCACCCAGGGCCGCACGGAAATTGTCTGCGCGGAAATCACTACCGAAAGGGAAAACTGATTTATGAACGAACGCGAGCGCCTGAGCAGCCGCTTGGGCTTTATCATGCTGTCGGCGGGGTGCGCCATCGGCTGCGGAAATGTGTGGAAATTCCCGTGGATG
>OIZF01001807.1_pt1 | contig 11610 bp, 8 predicted proteins | sample 1588471 | NCBI WGS metagenome assembly OIZF01 (sample SAMN03283279) | human gut metagenome | biome: human-associated habitat; material: feces | host: Homo sapiens | place: Peru | collected 2012
TTGCAAAAATTTGGTGTCCTACCTCTTTTTATGGATTCTTTTGGAATCCTTTTTTCTTTTTAATTGAAACAAAAATAATAAAATGATATAATGCTTGTGTTTTAGGTGGTGATAAAGTGAATAATCCAATTTATCTTGATTATTGTGCAAATTATCCTGTAAAAAAAGAAGTTTTAGATGAATTATGTTATGCGGAACTTAAATTCTATGGAAATGCAAATTCATCTCATAAAGCTGGTATATTAGCTCATCAATTTGTTGAAGACAAAAATCAAGTATTAAGAAAATGTTTAAATATTCCTATAGATATGGAAATTATTCATACATCATCGGCTACTGAAGCGAACAATATGGCAATTAAGGGAATTGTCGATGCTTATAACGCTTTTGGTAATAAAATTTTAGTTTCTGAGCTTGAACATAATTCAATTAATGCTTGTTTATCAATGCTTAAAGATAAAGGTTATCAAATAGATTTTATAAAAACAAATTCAGATGGTCATATTTCATTAGATGATTTAAAAACAAAGCTTGATTCTAATGTAATTTTAGTTGTAGCAACTGCGCTTGATAGTGAACTTGGTACTTTACAAAATTATAATGAAATAGCTCTTGAGGTTAAAAAATATCCTCATGCTCATTATTTATGTGACGTTACGCAAGCTATTGCAAAATATGATATAAATCTTGCAAATTTAGATTTAGTAAGCTTTACACCTCATAAATTTGGAGGATTAACGGGGACTGGTGTTTTACTTAAACGTAAAAATACTATTTTAATTCCTTTAATTAATGGTGGGTCATCCTTAACCGTTTATAGAAGTGGGTCTATTCCGGTTGGGTTGATTGCCTCAACTATTAAAGCTTGTGAAATTATGGTAAAAAAACGTAATGATAATGTTTTAAAGCTTTTACAGCTTAAGGATATTTTTTTAAGTTTAGCAGCTTTAAATAATAATATTCAAATAAATTCATTTGAAAATTTATTTATTTTTAATATCGGAATTAAAAATCATAAGGCAAGTGAGATTGTTGAGTTTTTATCAAATCATAATATTTACGTATCTCAAAAATCGGCTTGTTCAATAAAAAACACTCCTTCTAAAATTGTTATGAGTGTTTATCATGATAAAAAAAGAGCTTTAGAGTCATTTCGTGTTTCAATAAGTGAAAATACAACCGAGATAGAAATTAAAAAATTATTTAATGTATTGGAGGACATCTAATGGAAAGATATCAAGAAATAGAAAGAAGTATTATTAAAACATACCGAGCAAATATTTGGGCTAAGTTTGTTAAAGCCTGTAAAGAGTATGAATTAATCAAACCACATGATCATATTTGTGTATGTATATCTGGTGGTAAGGATTCAATGCTTATGGCTAAGCTTTTTCAAGAACTTCATCGTCATTCTGATTTTGAATTTGATGTTACCTACCTAGTAATGGACCCAGGCTATAATGAAATTAATCGTCAGGTAATAATGAATAATCTTGAACTTTTAAAAATACCTGCAGTGGTAAAAAATACTGATATTTTTGAAATTGCAAATAGCCAAGAAAAGAATCCTTGTTACTTATGTGCTAAGATGCGTCGTGGTGCATTATATCGTATTGCTAAGGAGCTTGGCTGTAATAAAATAGCACTTGGGCATCATTATGATGACGTAATTGAGACTATTTTGATGAATATGCTTAATGCTGGGTCATTCCAAACAATGTTACCAAAGCTTCATTCAGCTAATTATGAGGGGATGGAGCTTATAAGACCAATGTATTTAATTAGAGAAGCTGATATTTTAAGATGGAAAAAATATAACAATCTTCAATTTATCCAATGTGCTTGTCGTTTCACTGAAAATTGTGCTATTTGTGACAATGGAGGTGGAGGCTCTCAAAGAGCTAATACAAAACACTTAATTCATGAACTCTTAGATTATAATCCAATGGTTGAAAAGAATATCTTTAAATCAGCTCAAAATGTTAATTTAGATAAAATTATTGCATATAAAAAAGGAAAAGAAATCCATAGCTACCTTGATACATACGATGAGGATTCATCTAGTAAAGAATAAATTTTAAAACTTCTTCTTAAATGAAAGAAGTTTTTTTATGTTCTAACATAAGATTATATGGTGATAAAATGTATAATTCAAGTTTAGAGCTAATTGGCAATGGCCCCTTGATTTTACTTAATAATATTATGAAAAAATATGATTTTAAAGGAAATCTATATGCTAAGTATGAAGGTTTTAATTTAACTGGTTCAATAAAGGATAAGGCTGTTATTACGATTTTAAAGGATTTAGAGGAAAAAAGTATTCTTATGCCTAATATGAAGATAGTAGAGGCTACAAGTGGTAATACGGGAATATCATTAGCTTTAATAGGCCATCTTTTAGGTTATAAGGTTATTATTGTTATGCCTGAAAATATGTCACTTGAAAGAAAAAAATTAATCTTAAAATATCAAGCAAAGCTAATTCTCACTCCTAAAGAAGAGGGAATGGCAGGTGCTATAAAAAAGGCTAAACATATAGCAAATGAAGAAAATACAATCTATTTTAATCAATTTTATCAAAAAGGAAATATTGATGCTCATTACAAAATGACGGCTAGGGAAATTGATTTAGAACTAAAAGGTCATTTAGATACTATTATTTGTGGAATAGGAAGTGCAGGAACAATTATGGGACTTGCTAAATACTTTAAAAGAGGCAATCCTATGCCTAAGATAATTGGTATTGAACCAGCTTCATCGCCATTTATCAATGAAGGTATTAAGGGGACACATAAAATTGCCGGAATTGGGGCAGGTTTTTATCCGCCAATACTAGATAGAACCTTAATTGATGACATAATTAAAATTACGGACGATGAGGCATGTTTTGGAAGTAAAATTCTTTTAGAGGAAGAGGGCTTGTTTTGTGGAATATCATCAGGAGCTAGTCTTATGGCAGCTATGAAATTTAAAAATAAGGAAAATGTTTTAATTATTTTACCGGATAATGGATATCGTTATATAAGTAATTAGCACTTGTTATTTGACAGTGCCAATAATTAAGACTATAATATAAATGTAATGATAATTAACTAGTAAAGTAGCTAAAAAGAAATCGAGGTCTTATTATGACAGCTATGTTAATGTATGGTGAATCTTTACGAGAAAAAATGCTTAAAGGAGTTAATGATTATTTAAAATTAGCATCTTCAAGCTATGGAGTAATGTCATTTAATAGAATAATTGATAAAAATGGGGATATTAAAGCTTCAAATGATTCTTATCTTCAAGGTATTAATGTGAAATTTGATAATGAATTTGAAGCTTTAGGATATAAGCTCATGAAAGAGGCTTCTCATCAAATGAGTCTTGAATGTGGGGATGGAAGAGGACTTTCCTCTATTTTGACAAGTAGTATGATCAATGATGGAATGTTGCAAATTGATAATGGTGCCAATCCAATTATATTACGTGATGGAATGAATAAAGCTTTAAAAGAGGCTCTTAAAATTTTAGATAAGGAAACAATTAAGATAGAAGGTAAAACAATAAGAGATGTGGCTTTAAGTGCAAGTGGTAGTAGTGCGATTGCAAATGATATATTTGATGCTATAAAAAAAGCTGGTGAATATGGAACCATTAGTGTAATAAAAGGCAAAACGAATGAAACAAAATTAATTGAAACGACTGGTTTAAGAATTAATCAAGGTCTATTAAATACCTCTATGCTAGAGGAAAATAATGAAATTACAGTCGAGAATCCATATATATTACTTACAAATACTAAGCTTCAAAGTATTAATGATATCTTGCCTATTCTTGAGCAAATTAGAGCGGCAAGGCGCCCATTAATTATTATTGCTGATGATTTTGAAAGTAGTGTAAAAGAGGTAATTGATCAAAATAATCAAAATAAGGTCTTTAAGGTTTACCTTATTAAAGCTCCTGGTGTTGGTGATGATAAACGCATAGAGCTTAATAATATTAGAGTATTTACAGGCTCTATTATATATACTGAGCATTTAATAAGTCATTTGCGTGATGCTTCAATTGATGATTTAGGTGGATGTAGTGAAGTGTTAATATCTAAGACTAAAACAACTATTGTAGGTGGCTATGGAAATAAGGAAGATATAAATGAACAAGCTACTTATTTAAAAGGTTTAATTGATAAATCAACTAAGGATTATGAAAAAAAAGCCTATGGTTTGATGCTCCAGGGTTTAATGGGAAAGGCAATTCAAATTGCCGTTGGTGCTACTTTAGATAGTGATTCAATTGTTTGCCAATACCAACGAGCTTTAAATTCAACTATGAGTGCTATAAAAGATGGTATCTTAGCTGGCGGCGGAATATCGCTATATCAGCTTAAGCTTAAAATAAAGAGTGATGGTGATGAGGCTAAAGGAGAAGAAGTATTAATTAATTCTTTAAAGAAACCAACTATTACTTTACTAAAAAATGCAGGTATTAATGCCTTGCCAGCTGAAGGACAAAATTCGGGCATTAATGTCTTAACTAAAAAGAATGTTAATATGATAAAGGAAGGAATTGTTGACTCTGCAAATTTAGTTAAAACGGCATTAAAGATTGCCGTAAGTATTGCTTCTTCATATTTGACAAGCGAATGTGCAATTATAAAAAAATAAAAAAATAGTATTGACAATAAACCTCACTTTAGGGTTAAACTATAGGTGTAAGAGGAGGTACAATTACATGGAATATTCTATTAAGGAAATGTCTGAAAAAACGGGATTATCAATTCCAACCTTACGTTTTTATGATAAGGAAGGTTTATTCCCTAACCTTGAAAGAAAATCATCGAATTATCGTACTTTTACTGATTCTGAGCTTGATGTTGTAAAAATAATCGAATGTTTTAAAAAAGCGGGATTATCGCTTAAGGAAATTAAGCGTTATATGGAGCTTGTAAAAGAAGGACCTGCAACTTTTGTAGAAAGACTTAAAATGATGCAGGAGCAACTAGAACTTTTACTTCATGAAAAAGAAGAATTAGAGAAGTCAATTAGTTTAGTTAAAAGAAAAATTATGTACTATGAGGAAGCGGTTAAGACAGGAGTAGCTCCAGCTTTTAATACATGTGAAAAGGAGTAATAAAAATGAGAAAAGATTTTGGTTCTAAAACATATTTATATCCCATGCCAGTTCTTATTATAGGTACTTATAATGAGGATGGTACAGCTAATGCGATGAATGCAGCTTGGGGTGGAATTAGTGATTTTGATAAAATATCGATTGCTTTATCAAATCATAAAACAACTGATAATTTGAAACAAACTAAATCATTTACAGTATCTGTTGGTACCGCCTCAATGGTTGAAGCTTGTGACTATGTGGGAATTGTATCAGGTAATAAGATTCCCGATAAGGTATCACGTGCTGGACTTCATGCTATAAAGTCAGAGCATGTGAATGCACCTATTTTTAAAGAGCTTCCTTTAGCACTTGAATGTGAGGTTATCTCTTTTGATGAAAAGTCAGAAATTTTAACTGGTAAAATTATTAATGTTTCGGCTGATGAAGAAATTTTAACAGACGGAAATATTGATGTTAAAAAGCTAAGACCAATTACCTATGATCCTGTTAATCATTATTATATTGAACTTGGAAACATCGTAGGAAAAGCTTTTGAAGTCGGAAAGAAGTTTAATTAGGAGGATACAATGCAAAATTTTAATTATTATACACCAACAAGATTAATTTTTGGTCATGATGCAATTAAATCTTTACCTGAGGTACTTGCTAAATTAGGTAAAAAAGTATTAATAACCTATGGCGGTGGAAGCATCAAGAAGATTGGACTTTATGATGATGTTATTAAACTATTAAAGGATTTTGAAATATACGAGCTTAAAGGAATTGAACCAAATCCTAAATATTCAACAAGCGTATTAGATGGTGTTAGGATTTGTAAGGATCATCAAATAGATGTTGTACTTGCCGTTGGTGGAGGGTCAGTTCTTGACTGTTCTAAGGCAATTTGCGCCGGTGCTTGTTATGATGGTGAGCCTTGGGATTTAATTTCTTATAAGATTAAGGCTAAAAAGGCATTACCTTTAGTTGATATTTTAACACTTGCGGCTACAGGATCAGAATATGATTGTGGTGGCGTAATTTCCCGTACAGAAACAAATGATAAGATTGGATATATGGATGAATTGTTATTCCCAGTAGCCTCAATCCTTGATCCTAAATATACATTTACAGTATCAAAAAAACAAACAGCTGCTGGAACTGCCGATGCAATTAATCATGTTATTGAGCAGTATTTCTGTGGTGATTCATCAATTTTAACTGATGGTATGTGTGAAGCAACAATTAAAAGTTTAATGCATAATGTTAAAATTGCCCTTGAACATCCTGATGATTACGAGGCACGAGCAGAACTTATGGTAGATTGTTCACTTGCATGTAATGGTATTCTTTCAATTGGAAATGCACCTTCAGGTTGGCCATGTCACGGCATTGAGCATGCATTAAGTGGTTATTATGATATCACTCATGGTGAAGGACTTGCCATTATTACACCAAAGTGGATGAAGCATATTTTAAATGACAAGACGGTTTCTCGTTTCGTTTCATATGGTGTTAATATATTTGGAATTGATAAGAATCTTCCTTCATATGAGATTGCTAATCTTGCCATTGAAAAGACTTATGATTTCTTTAAATCAATTGGTATTCCTATGACTTTAAAAGAAGTAGGAATTGATAATTCAAGACTTAAAGAAATGGCTCATCATATTGCTGTTAACGAAGGACTTGAGAATGCTTGGGCACCTTTGAATGAAAAAGATATTCTTGAAATATTAGAAGCTTCATTGTAATTTAACAAATTAGATAAAATCCAGGAATTTTATATTCTTGGATTTTTTTATAGACTAAATAAATTTTTCACTAAAACGTAAAAAAATGTTGATTTTGCTTATTTATAAAATTATAATAAAATCAAATACGGAAATGAGGCGTTATTTGTGAATAATATTAAAAATACAGGCCTTTATGATGAGTCGTTTGAACATGATGCGTGTGGAATCGGTGCTATTGTTTCAATAGATGGGATTAAAAGCCATAAAATTGTTGAGGATGCTCTTAATATTTTAATTCATCTTGAGCATCGTGGTGGTACAGGAGCTGAATCAAATTCAGGTGATGGGGCAGGTATCTTAGTTCAAATACCTCATGAATATTTCTCTTCTTTAGATTTAGGATTTAAAATTGGTTGCGAAGGTAGCTATGGTGTTGCACAAATATTTACCTCTAAAAATGAAACTATAAAGAATAAAAGCTTCGAAATTGTTTTAAATAGATTAAATGATGTTAAATTAAAGGCTTTAGGCATTAGAAAAGTTCCCTTTAATTCTTTAGAACTTGGTATGCAAGCAAAAAACTCTCTTCCAGGTATTTACCAGTTTTTTATTGATGGACCCGAAGGCGAAACAGAATTAGAATTTGAAAGACATTTATATCTTGCAAGAAGACTTATTGAAAAAGAAGCTTTAAAATTGGAACTTTCTGATTTTTATATTTGCTCGATGTCTGCTAAAACAATTGTTTATAAAGGAATGCTTGTTTCTACACAGGTTCAAAATTTTTATGTTGATTTGAGTGATATTAAATTTAAAAGTGCAATTGCAACAGTACATTCACGCTTTTCAACAAATACATTTCCATCATGGAGTAAAGCTCATCCGTATCGTATGATTTGTCATAATGGTGAAATAAATACGATTAAAGGGAATGTTAATGGTGTTATGGCTCGTGAGGGCTTGTTTAAGTCAGATATCTATAAAGATAATTTAAAAGATTTACTTCCGGTAATTGCTAACCCATCAAGTGATAGCGCAATGGTTGATAATTTTATTGAATTTTTAGTTATGAATGGTAGAAGTATTGAAGAGGCAATTATGCTCCTTATTCCTGAACCATGGACTAAGGATACTAAAATGGATAAAAAATTAAGAGACTATTACGAATTTAATTCAACTTTTATGGAGCCATGGGATGGACCATCTGCTATTATATTTACAGATGGAGTCAAGCTTGGTGCAACCTTAGATCGTAATGGTCTTAGGCCAACAAGATATTGCTTAAAAAAGGACAACACTATAGTTATTTATTCAGAAACTGGTTCTTTAAACATTGATGATAATGACATTGTTTATAAAAAACGGCTTGAGCCAGGCAAAATGCTTTTGATTGATACAAAAGAAAAAAGAATTATTCCAAATGAAGATATTAAATTAAAATATGCAAGTAAATTTCCATATAGTGAATATATAAAAAATATAATTAAGTTATCAGATGATTCATATAGTATTATTCCTAATATTGATGATGATAGATTTAATGATTTATGCACATTTTTTAAATATACAAATGAGGATATTAACAATGCAATTGTATATCAGGTGAATAATCAAAATGATAAGACAGTTGCGATGGGCTATGATAAACCTTTGCCTGTTCTTAGAAAAAATGTTGGACTTTTATATGATTATTTTATGCAAAATTTTGCACAAGTTACTAATCCTCCTATCGATTCAATAAGAGAAAATAATATTACAAGTCAACGTATTTATGTAGGAAAAGAAGAAAATTTAATCCATCCAACGGCTAAAAATGCTAATAGAATTAAATTAAAAACACCAATTATTTCTTTAGATGAATTAAATCAAGTTAAAGCAATTTCAAAGATAATTACGAGTGAGGTTTTTATAACCTATGATCCTAAGCAGCAAAATTTGGCATCTGCCATTGAAAATATTTGTACAAATGTAGCTGATTTAATTAACAATGGCTCATCGGTTATTATATTGTCAGATAGAATGGCATCTAATAAAAATATTGCAATTCCATCAATGCTTATATGCTCAGCTGTCCATACATATTTAACAAATAAGTCCTTAAGAACTCATGCTTCATTAATTCTAGATTCTTATGAACCACGAGAAATTCATCATTTTGCATGCTTGGTTGGCTACGGAGTAACTGCTGTTTGTCCAAGACTTGTTTATGAAATTATAAATCGTAAAATTAAATCTGGGGCAATTAAAATGTCTTATAGTGAAGCTGTAGACAATTATATTAAATCTAATACTAAAGGTATTACAAAGATTATGAGTAAAATGGGGATATCTACGATTCAATCATATAATGGTGCTCAAATCTTTGAAGCTTTAGGCTTGTCATATGAGCTTGTTTTAAAATATTTTCCGGGAACTAGAAGTGCAGTATCCGGTATTGGAATTAAGGAAATTGAAGCAGACCTGTTAAAACGACATCATAATCTAAATTGTGAAGATAAAAATGAAATTTTAATAGATAAAAAGGCTGTAGAATTATTGCAAGAATCTACTGAAAATGGTGACTATGAGTTGTTTAAAGAGTATTCAAAACATATAAATAGTAAGATATTTAATTTGCATAATTTATTTAAGCTTGAAGGCAAAAATTCTATTTCAATTAATGATGTTGAGCCTGCATCAGAAATTGTAAAACGTTTTTCGGTTGGGGCAATGAGTTTTGGAGCTATTTCTAAAGAGGCACATGAAACACTTGCAAGGGCTATGAATAAGATTAAGGGAATGTCTAATTGTGGTGAAGGTGGTGAGGATCCTTCACGATATGATACGGATCAAAACAGTAAGATTAAGCAAGTAGCTTCAGGTCGTTTTGGGGTTACAATTGAATATTTAAATAGTGCAGAAGAAATTCAAATTAAGGTTGCTCAAGGAGCTAAGCCTGGTGAAGGTGGAAATTTACCCAAAAATAAAGTTTATCCTTGGATAGCGTATGCTCGCCATTCTATACCTGGTGTACAGCTTATTTCACCGCCACCTCATCATGATATTTATTCGATTGAGGATTTAGCACAATTAATATATGATTTAAGAAGTGCAAATCCTCAGGCAAAGATTTCAGTTAAGCTTGTAAGTGAAGCTGGTGTTGGTACAATTGCATCAGGTGTTGTTAAGGCAGGTGCCAATAAGATTTTAATTTCAGGTTTTAATGGTGGAACTGGTGCTGCACCTAGAACAAGTGTTTCTCACGCTGGTATGCCTTTTGAGATAGGATTAAGTGAAGCTCATCAAACACTAATTATGAATGATTTACGTAGCCGAGTTAAACTTGAAACTGATGGTAAGCTACTTACGGGTTTTGATGTTATTATAGCTGCGATTCTAGGGGCAGATTTGTATAGTTTTTCAAGTGCACCTTTGATTACAATTGGCTGCAAAATGCTTAAGGTTTGTAATTTAAATACTTGTCCTTTTGGTGTCGCGACACAAAATGAAAAACTTCGTCATAATTTCAAAGGAAAAGAAGAAAATGTTATTAATTTTATGTATTTTATAGCGGAAGAGGTTAGGGAATATTTAGCTTTATTGGGCTATAAGACCTTAAATGAAATTATTGGTCATGTTGAATTAATTCATCCATTAAGTATGAATGGTCTTGATTTTTCAAATCTTTTATATAATCCGGAGACAAAAAATAAAACCTCAGTTCATTTTGAAAAATATAAGGATGTTAACATGCTTAATACATTAGATTCGAAAAAGATTATTTCTTTATGTGAGGATAGTTTAAAAAATGGACGAAAATCGGTAATTAGTCTTAATATAGAAAATACTAATAGAGCGTTAGGAACATATTTGTCAGGTTATATAATTAGAAATAAGATTAAGCTTCAAAAAGATACTATTATAATAAATTGCTATGGAAATGCAGGAAATTCATTAGGAGCTTTCCTTACTAATGGCATTACTTTAAATGTAATAGGCGATGCAAATGACTATGTTGGTAAGGGGCTTTCAGGTGGAACAATTATTGTAAGGCCAAGTGAAAATTTCAATGCTCATGAAGAAACTAACATTGTAAGTGGTAATGTTTGTTTATATGGAGCAACATCAGGCGATGCATATTTTGCAGGAGGCTGTGGTGAACGATTTGGTGTTAGACTTTCAGGTGCTAGAGCAATAGCTATTTCTATTGGAAATCATGGTTGTGAATATATGACGGGAGGAGAAGCAATTATTCTTGATAAAATTGGTCATAATTTTGCCTCAGGAATGTCAGGAGGTATTTGCTTTATAAAAAATACAAAAGAAAATCTTGAAAATATAAATAAAGAATTAGTAAGCATATATGATTTAAATGAAAATGATTTATTATATTTGAAGCAAAGAATTGATGATTTTTGTAAACGCACAAATTCCTTATATGCTAAGGATATTTTAAAAAATATAAAAATAAATGATTTTGTAAAAATTATACCTAATGATTATTACAATATGCTAAAACTATTAGATAAGTATAAGGATGAAGAAAACTTTGAATTGAAAGCTTTTGAAGAAGCAATTAGATAAAGTAAATTATTAAGAATATGGTCAAAAAAGACCATATTTTTTTATAGGCTAGAGAAGAAAGAGAAAAATATGTAAAAAAAGAGTTGACAACGGGATAAGAAAAGAGTAAAATAAAACACGTTGCGAGTCAAGAAGATTCGAACGAGCTACGAAATAAGAAATAAAAAACTTAAAAAAGTAGTTGACAGTATAACATAGAATGTGGTATACTAAGGAA
>OIZF01001809.1_pt1 | contig 11605 bp, 8 predicted proteins | sample 1588471 | NCBI WGS metagenome assembly OIZF01 (sample SAMN03283279) | human gut metagenome | biome: human-associated habitat; material: feces | host: Homo sapiens | place: Peru | collected 2012
GAGCAACTGACTCTTAATCAGTGGGTCCTGGGTTCGAGTCCCCGATGGTGCACCAAAAAAAGCCTTACGGAAACGTAAGGCTTTTTTCATAATGATTGCCGCTTTGTGTGAGTGCTTTCGTTTTGCCGCTGACTTCAACCCAAGTCAGCGGCTCTTTTTGTTTTGTAGGAGAAATTCAAGAACTTTTATTGTAAGAGAAACGGTGGCATATATGCAGCTGCCAATAAAAGTAAGCAGCAAAATTATTTCCTGAAAACTCAAGCGTTCACCTCCCTCGTAATTTGGAGGCGACAATCAAGAGCAAATTATAGCAGAAGGGGAGAGGACTGTCAAAATAAGCTCTCCAATTCCTCAATGGCGGTTTGTTGGTACAATGCCAACCAGTCAGGCTTTGCCCAACTATGGATGATATGTATCAGGCTTATAGTCAGAGGATTTAAGGAAAAGCAAGCCGTCGCGGTGGGACCATGTCGGCAGACTGGTGGCTTTTTGTACACGGCTCCAGCCGGCGGGATTTCTCTTGGCGGGCCTTCCGGGTGTGATGCGATAAACAATGTAATGCTCGCCGTTGCAAAATTGCAGGATAGCAATTTTGCCGGTAGGAAAATCAGCGTCTGCGTCTGCCAGCGAAAACTGCCACTGACATTGCGTGTCAAGTTCAGATAACTCTATGATTTGTTTGGCAAGTTTATGGGCCGTATCCTCATTGGGCTGTTTAAACCCGCCATAGTTGTCGATGTGCAATTCGCCTTTCGCATACGCCTCATCAATTGTCGCCTGGGCGGCGATCATGAGGGAGCGGGCCTGGAGCATGATGCGCTTTTCAACGGCTTTGTCGATATAGCCGGTCAGGGACGGGACCAAAAGCGCTGCCAATACGGCCAGGATGACCAGGACAACGATCAGCTCAACGAGAGTAAAGCCTCTCTTTTGGTTGGAATCACAGAACCGGGCCATAGCGCACGCCTCCCGCATCAGTACAAAACCGTACAAATAAAGTATATGCAGATAACGATGCTGCGTCAATTGTGGGTGATGCCAAAATCTTTATACATTCTTTGTGAATAATGTGATACTATAATTCGATTCGTAAAACGCAGGCGACGACGTCGGTAAGATGCACTGCCAAAAATACTGCCCTAAATTTGTCGATTGTGCCAAACGAATAAAGTTGCAATCCGATTTGACTTGTTGTATACTATAACTATATATACTGTACAAAATAATCGGAAATATTATAAAAATTCTGGTTGGAAAGCGAGCTGGGTGTTGAAAAAGATTAGGATACAGCGGGTAAGCATCTTTGATATTGTCGCCACGCTGGTGTTGGCGGTGGTGCTCGTCGCGTTCGCGGTGCAGGGCACGGGGGAGTTGGCTCAAATGCAGACCGCCACGGACGATTACATCCAGTGCGAGACACTGGCACGGCAGCTGCAAAGCGGGTCGGACTACCTGATCGAGCAGGTGCGGATGTACACCGCCACCGGTCAGCGGGAGTACATGGACAACTACTTTGAGGAGCTGAACACGACCCGCCGCCGCGAGAACGCTTTAGAGTATTTTGCAGAGCATTACGGCGACAGCGATGCTTTCACGCTGCTGAAATCCGCCATGACAACGTCGCAAAATCTGAGCTATACGGATCAGTATGCCATGCGGCTTGTGGCGCAGGCCACGCTGGCGGACGAGTCGAGCTGGCCGACGGAGATCCGGTCTGTCTCGCTGCATGACAGTGACATAACGATGACGGACAGCGAGAAAATGCGCAAGGCACAGCAGTTAGTTTGTAACGACCAATATCAAAATATGCGCGATGATGTGAACGAAAAAATCACCGAGAGCATGGACAGCCTGACTGCCCTGACGCGCAGCCGCCAGAGCGGAGCCGAGGCCGTTTTCACCGGCGTGTACCGTAAAATTGAGCTGTGCGCGGCGCTGCTGGTACTGCTCATGCTGGAAATCTGCATGATAACGCGCCATTTGGTGGTAAAACCGCTGATGGACTACGGTCAGAGCATCCGGCGCGGGGAGATTTTCCCGGTGGTGGGCGCGGCAGAATTACAGGACCTGGCACTGACCTACAACGAAGTCTACCGCGAAAACCAGGAGACGCAGAAGATCATCCGCCACGAGGCCGAGCACGACGCGCTGACCGGCGCACTGAACCGCGGTTCGTTTGAAAAAATCCTGAATATCTACGAGAACGGCGAGAAGCCGTTTGCAATGATTATCTGTGATGTTGATATTTTTAAACATGTCAACGACACTTACGGCCATGCGGTGGGGGACGAGATCCTGAAAAAGGTCGCAAGCCTCCTGAAAACGACCTTCCGCAGCATCGACTATGTCTGCCGTATCGGCGGCGACGAGTTCGCCGTTATCATGGTGGATGTGAATCAGGAATTGAGTTATACCGTAAGTGAGAAAATCACGGTGATCAACAATCAGCTGTACTGCCCGACGGACGGTCTGCCGGCCATCTCGCTGAGCGTGGGCGTGGCCTTTACGGATCGCGCAGACCCCGGTGAGAGCATCTTCAAGGATGCTGACAAGGCGCTGTACCGTGTCAAGCAGAACGGCAAGCACGGCTGCGGCTTCTATTAAATGCGCACGGATTTTGCGCAGTTGCGCCGTCTGCCGGACCTGCTTTTTCCGCGGCGCTGTCCGTTTTGCGGGGCGCTGCTGGGGCCGGACGCACTGCAGGGCGCGGTTTGCCCGGCCTGCGTGCCCGAGGAAATGCGGCTGCAGCACATTCCGGCGCGTCTGCCGGAGGGCGAGCACGATTTTTACGCCGTGCGGGAGGCTGCCGCCGCGTATTATTACGAGGATATTGTACGCACAGCCGTTCTGCGCTGCAAGCGGGGCGGTTGCTTTTGGTATGCCCGGGAGCTGGCGGACCGTGTGGCCGTGCTGGTGTTCGGCGCACTGCCGGCCAAACAGCCCGGAAAAATGCCGCAGTATGCGGGTGTGACCGCGCTGCCGCTGTACAGCTGCATTGTGCCGGTGCCGCCCCGCCAGCCGCTGCCCGGTATGCCGGGGCTGCCGCTGCTGCTGGCGCGCCGGTTGGGCGCGGTGCTGGGGGTCCCGGTGGAGACACCGCTGTACATCAAGCGCCGGGGCCGCCCGCAGAAGGAGCTTACCCGCGAGCAGCGCCTGCAAAACGCCAAGGGTGCGTTTGGCTGCCGCCCCGGCACAGACCTGACCGGCAGGCGGGTGCTGCTGATCGATGACATTATCACAACCGGCGCGACGGCGTCGGCGTGCGCACTGGCACTTTTGGAGGCCGGTGCGGTGGAGGTGACCGCTGTGGCGATTGCCGCGGCGGAGGAGCTGCCCAAGAGCCAGAAAAAGCCCCCGGAGACAAAAGCATAAAAAGACCGAAGCGGCATGCCCGGAAATCATGGGCCTGCCGCTTCGGTTTTTTCATATTTATACAGGGGGCATCTCCGCAGCATCCGGTAAAAAGCGCCTTCCCCGTCGTTGGTTTTCAGGATTGGGTAAGTCTCCAAGGTGGGGGTGTATTTGGGCAGAAAGGGACAGTCTGGGGCGAACATGGTTCGCCCGCAGGAGCCTTGCGGCGGCGGTAAGTCCTCCGGGTCGATGCAAGCATCGCCCCCTACACCGTAGGGGCGGATTCCATATCCGCCCGGGAAGGTTGAGGCTGCCGCAAGCGTCCGCGGGTTCGCCTCTACATGATTTGCGAGAGATGCCGACGCATTTTCCCCGCGGGCGGGTGCTCTCCGCAAGGCTGCGGGCCGGGCGTGCCCGGCCCCTACGGCGGTGGTGCTGATGGGGAATGCGCCGCTGCAGTGTGCTGCATCCAGTATAGCACATCCGCCCCACCTGCCGCCAGTCCTGCCAAAAATAGGGTGAAAAATTTGGCGGTTTTGCCACGCGCATAAAATCTGAACATCCTGTATAATAAAGACACCAATCGATTTTCTGCTGTAAAAAGGAGAAACCGCGATGACAAAGCAAAAATATATCATGGCGCTGGACGCGGGCACCACGTCCAACCGCTGCATCCTTTTTAACGCCAGGGGCGAGATGTGCAGCGTCGCGCAAAAGGAGTTCACCCAGTATTTCCCCAGGCCCGGCTGGGTCGAGCATGACGCCAACGAGATCTGGACGACCCAGCTCGGCGTGGCGCTGTCGGCCATGAACGAGGTCGGCGCGTCGGCGGAGGACATCGCCGCCATCGGCATCACGAACCAGCGCGAGACGACCATCGTCTGGGACCGCGACACCGGCGAGCCGGTCTACCACGCCATTGTCTGGCAGTGCCGCCGCACAAGCGAGTACTGCGACGAGCTGAAGGCCCGCGGCCTGACCGAACTGATCCGGCAAAAGACCGGGCTGGTCATCGACGCCTACTTCTCGGGCACAAAGCTCAAGTGGATCCTGGACAACGTGCCCGGCGTGCGCGCGCGGGCCGAGCGCGGCGACCTGCTGTTCGGCACGGTGGAGACGTGGCTCATCTGGAAGCTGACCTGCGGCAAGATCCACGTGACAGACTATTCCAACGCCAGCCGGACGATGATGTTCAACATCCACACGCTGGACTGGGACGACGAGATACTGAAAATTCTCGATATACCGCGCTGTATGCTGCCGCGTCCCGTGCCCAACAGCGAGTTCTACGAGTACGCCGACCCGATGCACTTCGGCGGCGAGATCAAGATCGCGGGGGCGGCGGGCGACCAACAGGCCGCGCTGTTCGGCCAGACCTGCTTTACCAGGGGCGAGGCCAAGAGCACCTTCGGCACGGGCGGCTTTCTGCTGATGAACACCGGCGAAAAGCCGGTATTCTCCCAAAACGGGCTGGTCACCACCGTGGCGTGGGGGCTGGACGGAAGGGTAAATTACGCGCTGGAAGGTTCGATTTTCGTGGCGGGCGCAGCTATCCAGTGGCTGCGGGACGAGCTGCATCTGCTGGAGGACGCCCGCGACAGCGAGTACATGGCGCAGAAGGTCAGGGACACGAACGGCTGCTACGTCGTGCCTGCGTTCACCGGTCTGGGTGCGCCGCACTGGGACCAGTACGCCCGCGGCACCATCGTGGGCTTGACCCGCGGCGTGAACAAGAACCACATCATCCGCGCGACGCTGGACAGCCTGTGCTACCAGATCAACGATGTGCTGGCCGCCATGCAGGCGGATTCCGGCATTGACCTGACGGCGCTCAAGGTGGACGGCGGCGCGTGCGCGAACAATTACTTACTGCAGACGATGGCGGACATCAGCAACCTGCCGGTCAAGCGTCCCTGCTGCGTGGAAACGACGGCGCTGGGCGCGGCGTATCTGGCCGGGCTGGCCGTCGGCTATTGGAGCAGCACCGAGGACGTGCTGCAAAACTGGTCGGTGGACCGTGAGTTTATGCCGGGCATCCCCGACGACGAGCGCACCAGACGGCTGAAGGGCTGGAATAAGGCGGTGCGGTGCAGCTACGGCTGGGCGAAGGAGGATTGACCCCCAAAAGCCTTCCCCCTTGGGGGAAGGTGGCCCCGCGGGGCCGGATGAGGGGAGAACTTACGGAAACGGTCTTTTAAAAGTGTGCCTCCCGGTAGGGGCCGGACATGTCCGGCCCTCTGCCAAAAGGCAAAATTACGCTTGCGGAAAGGCCGCGGGCCGGGCATGCCCGGCCCCTACAGTCTCTATATGGAAAAGTAAGCGGTTTTTGGCGCGCAGAGGACGGGCGTAGCCGCGTCCTCTTGCCTCCCCTGGCAGGGGAGGTGGCGCGCAGCGCCGGAGGGGTCGAACTTTGCGGTAACCCGAAATAGTTCGGGCCGCCGCAAGGTTCTCTCCCTCACCCGCTGCGGCGGGAGCCCCCTCGCAGAGGGGGCCGAGAAAGAGACGCCGCAATAGAAAACCAACAACACGAGGTATCAATATGTACGACATCATCATTATCGGCGCGGGCGTGTCCGGGTGCGCCTGTGCGCGGGAGCTTTCGCGGTATGACGCGAAAATTCTTGTAGTAGAGAAGGAGGAGGACGTCTGCTGCGGCACGTCCAAGGCCAACAGCGCCATTGTCCACGCCGGGTACGACGCGGCCCACGGCAGCCTGATGGCCAAGCTCAACGTCGAGGGCAGCCGCCGGATGCCGGCCCTTGCGAAGGAGCTGGATTTTGCCTACGACCGGTGCGGCAGCCTTGTCGTCTGTCTGAGCGACGAGGACCGCCCCGCGCTGCAAAAACTCTACGAAAACGGCATCGCCAACGGCGTGGAGGGTCTGCGCGTCATAGAGCGGGACGAGCTGGTGGAAATGGAGCCGAACATCTCGGACGCCGCCGTCGCCGCGCTGTGGGCGCCCACGGGCGGCATCGTCTGCCCGTTCGGCCTGACGTTTGCGTTGGCGGAGAACGCCGCCAAAAATGGTGTGCAGTTTCGGTTTGACACCAAAGTTATGGGCCTGCACCCGCTGGACGGCGGCGGAACCGGGTGGGCCGTCGAGACCGACCACGGCACCTTGAAAACACGCTGCATCGTCAATGCGGCGGGCGTATACGCCGACACGCTGCACAATATGGCCGACGCGGCGCACCCCATGACCATCACGGCCCGGCGGGGAGATTACTTCCTGCTTGACCACACGGCGGGGCAGCATGTGCGGCACACGGTATTCCAGCTGCCGGGCAAATACGGCAAGGGCGTGCTGGTAACGCCCACGGTGCACGGCAATCTGCTGGTCGGGCCGACGGCCATCGACGTGGACGACAAGGAGGCCACTGCCACGACGGCGGCGGGCCTGGACGAGGTGCGGGAGAAATCCGGCCTCGCGGTCAAGGACATTCCGCTGCGCCAGACCATCACGAGCTTCGCGGGGCTGCGCGCCCACGAGGCACGGCACGACTTCTTCATCGGCGAGATCGCGCCCGGCTTTGTGGACTGCGCGGCCATCGAGTCGCCCGGCCTGTCCAGCGCCCCGGCCATCGGTGCGATGGTCGCGGACATCGTGCGCGGTAGTCTGCACTTACACAATAAGCCCGATTTTGACCCGACGCGCAGGGGCATTCTGGACCCCAAAGCGCTGGATCTTACAGCGCGGGCGGAGCTTATCCGACAAAACCCGGCCTACGGGCAGATTATATGCCGGTGCGAGAGCGTGACCGAGGGCGAGATCATCGACGCCATCCGCCGCACGCCCGGCGCACGCAGTCTGGACGGCGTCAAGCGGCGCACCCGCGCGGGCATGGGCCGCTGCCAGGCGGGCTTCTGCAGCCCGCGCGTCATGGAGATCCTGGCGCGGGAGCTGGGCGTGCCGCAGAGCGAGATCACCAAGTCCGGCGGCGGTTCCAAAATCATCGTCGGTACGAACAAGGATAGCCTGTGAAAGGGGGCGTCTGCCATGAAAAATGTTGATCTGGTCATTATCGGCGGCGGCCCGGCGGGGCTGGCCGCGGCGGTGGCCGCACGCAAAAGCGGCGTGCAGGACATCCTGATCCTGGAGCGCGACAGCGAGCTGGGCGGCATCCTGAACCAGTGCATCCACAACGGCTTCGGCCTGCATACCTTTAAAGAGGAGCTGACCGGCCCCGAGTACGCGGCACGGTTTGTGACGCAGGTACGCGAATTAGGAATTGAATACAAGCTCAACACGATGGTGCTGGATCTGGCGGCGGACAAGACCGTCACCGCCATGAACAAGACCGACGGGCTGTTTCAGCTGCACCCCAAGGCGGTCATTCTGGCCATGGGCTGCCGTGAGCGCCCGCGCGGCGCGCTGAACATTCCGGGCTACCGGCCCGCGGGCATCTTCACCGCGGGCACGGCGCAGCGGCTCGTCAACATGGAGGGCTGCCTGCCCGGGCGGCGGGTCGTGATTCTGGGCAGCGGCGACATCGGCCTTATCATGGCACGCCGCATGACGCTGGAAGGGGCAAAGGTGCTCTGCGTGGCGGAGCTGATGCCGTACTCCGGCGGCTTAAAGCGCAATATTGTGCAGTGCCTCGATGATTTTGGCATTCCGCTGAAATTGAGCCACACGGTAGTGGACATTCAGGGCAAGGAGCGCGTGACCGGCATCACGCTGGCGCGGGTCGAAAACGGAAAACCCGTCCCCGGCACCGAGGAGCACTACGACTGCGACACGCTGCTGCTTTCCTGCGGGCTGCTGCCCGAAAACGAGCTGAGCCGCGCCGCGGGCGTGGCGCTGAACCCCGTCACCGGCGGCCCGGCGGTCAATGAGAGCCTGGAAACGAACCTGCCCGGCGTCTTTGCCGCGGGCAACGTGCTGCATGTGCATGATCTGGTGGATTATGTGTCGGAGGAGGCCGCGGCGGCAGGTGAGCACGCGGCGGCGTACATTGCGGGCGGCGGGGCCGCGGCGGGCCGCACCCTGCCCGTGCGGTGCGAAAACGGCGTGCGCTACACCGTGCCGACCACCATCCGCCCCGACTGCGCGGGGGATACCGTGACGCTGCGGTTCCGCGTGGGCGGCGTGTACAAAAATAAAAAAATCGCGGTGTACCGCGGTACAGACTGCATCTACAGCCGTAAGCGGCCCGTGCTGGCCCCCGGCGAGATGGAGACTGTGCGGCTGAAGGCCGAGCTCCTGCGCGGCCCGGGCGACGCCGTGACGGTAACGTTGGAGGAGGGCTGACGATGGAAAAACGTGAACTGATCTGCATCGGCTGCCCGATGGGCTGCCCGCTGACTGTGACGCTGGACGGCGGCGCGGTGGTCACCGTGCAGGGCAACACCTGCCCGCGCGGCGACGCCTACGCCCGTAAGGAGGTCACCGCCCCGACGCGCATTGTGACCACAACGGTGCGCGTGACCGGCGGCACCCTGCCCGCCGTGAGCTGCAAGACCCGCAGCGACATCCCGAAGGAGAAAATTTTCGACGTCGTCCGCGCGCTGAAAAGCGTCGTGGTGCCCGCCCCCGTACACATCGGCCAGGTTTTGCTGGCGGATGCAGCCGGGACCGGCGTGGACGTGGTGGCGACGAAGGACGTGGCCGAGGTGTAGATTCATCCCGTTATGAAAATAACTTTCCCGAAAAAGTTAAATTTTCAAAGAAATTTGGGCAAAAATCAATGGCGTGTTTGAATATTGCACAAAGAAACCGTTCATTTTTCGGCTTTTCGACAATTCTGCTAAAATCACTTTCTTTTTTGTGAAGAATATGTTAATATGAGATTAACAAAGTGTCGCGGCTGCGGAACCAGACAGCCCGGCGCCGAGTTGGGAAAGACCCACTCACAATTTTTGGAGGAATGCTTTTATGATGAAGTATCTGCAGAAGCTCGGTAAAGCCTTAATGCTTCCCGTTGCTGCACTGCCCGTCTGTGGTATCCTGATGGGCATCGGTTACGCTTTCGCTCCCGCTGTTATGGGTGCTGAGGGCGCAACTTCCGGTTTCGCTTACACTCTCGGTTTCCTGCTGATCAAGGCCGGCGGCGCCCTGATCGACAACATGGCTTGGCTGTTCGCCATCGGCGCTGCTGTGGGTCTGTCTGACGACCACGACGGCACTGCCGGTCTGGCCGGTCTGGTCAGCTTCCTGATGATGCAGCAGCTGCTCAACCCCGGTGTTGTCAGTGCTGTCCGTGTTCTGGAAGAAGGCACCGTCGATTACATTGCTTTCAGCAAGATCGCCGGCAACTCTTTCATCGGCATCCTGGCCGCCATCATCGGTTCTGCCTGCTACAACAAGTTCAAGAACACCCAGCTGCCTGACTGGCTGGCATTCTTCAGCGGCAAGCGCAGCGTTGCTATCGTGACCGCCATCGTTTCCATCGTGGTTTCCGTCGTTCTGCTGTTCGTCTGGCCCATCATCTTCGGCGTTCTGGTTGCCCTCGGCAACGGCATTGCCAAGATGGGCGGCATCGGCGCCGGCATCTACGCTTTCCTGAACCGTCTGCTGATCCCCACCGGCCTGCACCACGCTCTGAACAACGTGTTCTGGTTCGACACCATCGGTCTGGGCGACCTGTCTCACTTCTGGGCAGGCGAGACCTCTGCAGACGTGGGCTGGAGCCTCGGTATGTATATGTCCGGCTTCTTCCCCTGCATGATGTTCGGTATTGCCGGTGCTGCACTGGCCATGGTCAAGACCGCTAAGAACAAGAAGGCTGCCATCGGTCTGGTTCTGTCCGCCGCCATCTGCGCCTTCGTCTGCGGCGTCACCGAGCCGTTCGAGTTCGGCTTCATGTTCCTGTGCTTCCCCCTGTACGTTGTGTACTCCGCTCTGTACGGCATCTTCACCGTCATCACCTACTACTCCGGTTTCCGTGCTGGCTTCTGCTTCTCCGCTGGCGCGACCGACCTGGTCTTCTCCGCATCTCTGCCTGCTGCGGCTAAGACTTGGATGATCATTCCTCTGGGCATCGCTGCATTCGTCGTGTTCTATCTGGTGTTCTACTTTGCCATCACCAAGTTCGACCTGAAGACCCCCGGCCGTGAGGACGATGACGAAGAGGCTGAAAAGAAGGTCGTTCTGGCAAACAACAACTACACTGAGGTTGCTGCCGGCGTCCTGAAGGCAATCGGCGGCAAGGCAAACGTTGCCAATGTCGACTACTGCGCGACCCGTCTGCGTTTCGAGATCAAGGATTACACCGCTGTTGATGAAAAGGCTGTCAAGGCCGCTGGTGCAGCTGGTGTCATCCGCCCGAGCAAGAACGCTTGCCAGGTCGTTATCGGTACGAAAGTCCAGTTCGTTTACGACGAGCTGAAGAAGATGCTGTAATCGCATCCCTGAACCGAGTTTTCTGCGGAAGTCTGGTTGATTCCGCAGCTGTTTGAAAGGCCGCCGGGGGCGGGCGTTCGCGCCCGGCTCCGGCGGCCTTTTCTGTTCACACAAAGAACTATTTTCCCAACGGGAAACATGGTATACTAATCAAAACAGCCCTCGAAGTTTCAGGGCATCGGGTAAGAAAACAGGAGGTTCCAACAATGAAGATCATTCGTGCAAAAGATTACAAGGACATGAGCAGGAAAGCAGCGAATATCATCTCTGCACAGGTGATCATGAAACCAAACTGTGTACTGGGACTGGCAACAGGATCTACGCCAATCGGAACGTATGATCAGCTGGTTGAATGGTATAACAAGGGAGATCTGGATTTCTCAGAGGTTACGACAGTAAATCTGGATGAATACAAGGGATTGCCACGTACGAATGATCAGAGCTATTATTACTTTATGCATCAACATCTGTTTGACCGTGTGAATATTGATCCGGAACGGACAAATGTTCCGAACGGAATGGAGCCGGATGCGGAGAAAGAATGCGGAAGATATGAAGAACTGATCCGTTCACTGGGCGGTGTGGATCTTCAACTGCTCGGACTCGGACATAACGGACATATCGGTTTCAATGAGCCGGGAGAAGCATTTGAAAAGGAAACACATTGTGTAGATCTGACAGAGAGTACGATTGAGGCAAATAAGAGATTCTTCGCATCTGCCGACGATGTACCAAAACAGGCATATACAATGGGAATCAAGACAATCATGCAGGCAAAGAAGATACTGATAGTAGTGAATGGAGAAAACAAGGCAGATATCGTAGAGCGTGCTTTCTTCGGCCCGGTCACACCGGAAGTGCCGGCTTCTATTCTCCAGCTGCATAATGATGTAACACTGGTTGGGGATGAGG
>OIZF01001812.1_pt1 | contig 11580 bp, 10 predicted proteins | sample 1588471 | NCBI WGS metagenome assembly OIZF01 (sample SAMN03283279) | human gut metagenome | biome: human-associated habitat; material: feces | host: Homo sapiens | place: Peru | collected 2012
AGGCCTAACATTAGCACCTCTTTCTCGTCAAAAGGTTGAACTTAAAGTAAATATGCCAAAAGAAGAATTTAGTGGACAAATGGCTGGTGGGATTACTTTTTCTAAAGAGGGTCAAAATGATAAAGAAGAAGATCCAGAAGGAATCACGGTAAAGAATACTTATTCTTATACTATTGCTCTGCTTATGAAGCAAAATGATAATGAAGTATCACCTGATGTAAAATTGAAAAAAATTAATCCTAGTCAAATCAATGGAAGAAATGTGATTAATGTAAATCTCCAAAATCCAACGATGACTTATATCAATACAATGAATGTAAAAACAACAATAAGTGGTATAAGTGAGCCCGATATAAAATATACTTATTCAAATTCAATGATGCAAATGGCACCAAATACTAGTTTTGATTTACCTGTTCCAACTAGTAATCAAAGTGCGGCTACAAGGGTGTCAGAACCTTTAAAACCTGGGAAATATCGCCTTCAGCTTGTCGTTAACGCCAGAACGGACAATCAGGGAAAATATGAGGTGCAGGTCGATAATAAAACGCAACGGTATAAGTATCAATGGGCATTTGACCAAGAGTTCACAATTTCTGATAATCAAGCTCAAAAACTGAATGATAGTGACCCAACCGTTAAAAAAGAAAAAGACTGGACATGGCTATTATTTATCATCGGTATATTACTACTTGTCTTATTCTTCATTATCTTATTATGGAAACGTAGAAAAAAATCTCAAAAAGAGGAAGAAGAAAAGCAAGCACTCAGAGAAAAAATAGAAGCCCAAGAAAAAATAATTGATGATTTGAATAAAAAGTGATCCCTATTTACTTCAAAATAAAAACCTTCCATTTTAAACGGAAGGTTTTTATTATTTGATCAATGGTCTGCTATCATTAAAGATTAAAGATTAAAGATTAAAGATTAAATATTATTAAGACCAGTCTGAAGCGCTCTTGTTTTTGTATGTAAGTGCGCGTGTCTAATTAAGTATGGAAATTAATTCACCAACTAAAGTTCATCCATATCAGCCAAATGACTAGCTAAAACTTTGCTTGTAAGCTAATAATTATTTTTTTTGGTAAAATAATTAATAGAAATAGATTTGAGAAAGATGAACTTTTGCAAAAAAATTATGATTATATTATTTAATAAACCTTATGATGTACTAACAAAATTTACTGACGGAGAGGGTCGGAAAACTTTAAAAGATTATATTAAAATACCAAATGTTTATGCTGCTGGAAGATTGGATAAAGATAGTGAAGGTCTACTTTTACTGACAGATGATGGAAAGCTCAATCATTTACTGACAGACCCAAAATCAAAATCTTACAAGACTTATTTGGTTCAAGTGGAGGGAGAATTTTCATCAGAAGCAGCGCAAAAGTTGCAAAAAGGTCTTTTATTAAAAGATGGAAAAACATTGCCTGCGAAAGTAAAATTAATTGATGAACCTGATTGGCTTTGGGAACGGACTCCACCAATTCGTGAACGAAAGGCAATTCCGACAAGCTGGGTTGAAATTTCAATCAAAGAAGGAAAAAATCGGCAAATTAGAAGAATGACGGCAGCGGTCGGTTTCCCAACGCTTCGATTAATTCGTTGGTCAATTGGTCAATATTCACTGGGAAATCTAAAATCTGGGGAATATAAAATTATTCAAAAATAAAAAGGAATCATTTTGTGATTCCTTTTTATTTAGAAAGAACGTCCGCCACCAGAACCGTCACTGAAATTATTGTTATCAGAAGAAGGACGAGGGATAATTCTTGTAGTTATAAATGTGTTGACTAAAATATCTTCACGTTGATGGAGTTCTAAATTACCATTTCGGCCGTAATCGTAGCGCCATACGGCATGAGCGTCTTTCATTTGATAACGACGATAGATGGTCCAAACGAAGCCACCAGCTGCAATCAAAGAAATGATAAGAGCAATCAAAATTGATAAGGGTTGAAAGCTGCGATGGAAAGTTACAGCTCCTGTTTCGGAATTGATAGAATACTTTCTTGATGTTGGAATTCCTGCTTGGTAATATTTAGAAACTTGGTCAAAAAATCCACTGACAGCCTGATAATAATTATTGTCAGTCAATTCGGGTTGGACAATGTCTAAGGTTTTTTCAATTCGACTTGAAGGCAGGTAGTATTTAAGATTTCCTGTTGCCCAAATATAAACTTTACGTAAGTTCATGTTAATGACCAGAACAACACCGTTGTTTTTAGCGCCTACTTTATCGGCTAGATAAGTTTTTGCCATTTGACTGGCAGGGGTAGAGCTATCTGTCGTGACAACATAGACACCTGCTTTTGTTTCATTGGCCAATTTCTGAGCTTCTTGTTCAAGGAGGGTTACATTTCCACCAAAAAGTTGAAGATTATCTTCAAGACCTGACGAGAAAGTCGCCGCTGATGTTTTTGGTGCAAGGAGTAAAAAGAAGAAGCTTAAGAAAAATAAAGAAAGAATGACTAATTTTTTTCTCATGATAGCAAATACCCCACTATAATTCCAAGAAGAAGCACTAGAATAAAGATTCCAATGGCAACTGTCCAAAGTTTTTTCTTATCAATGGGTAGAAGTCCGGCTACTTTACCAGTTTGACCATTCATCGCGTAATAAAAGAGACGGTCATTGCCAGCTTCTTTATAAGTAACCAGCCAGATTGGGAGTAAAACGTAATCTTCATCGATATTTTTAATCTGCTGATTACTTTGTAAATTACTGACAGAAGTATAACCGACAATTGTTGATTCCATTAATCCGTCAGCATACTGACGAAATTCCCGTTCAACATTTTCTTTCATATCAGGGAATTCAATATCTCGTTTTTCAGTTAAAAAGCCAGAAAGATATTGATTTTTAAAAGGAATAGCAGCAGTCATATCAAAAGGTTGAACGGCGCCAACCATTTTGTCTGACAGATTTTTTTTCAGGGCATTTTTGATTAAATCTTTAAATTTTGTATCTCCACCCCGCTGAATCTCATATTGAGAATGTTCCGTATATTCAGTGTCTCCAACTATCCAAACGCGTAAATTGGTGGCTTGCGCCGAAATACCGCCAGATAATTCAGCATCAACAGCCCAATAGGGGAAATAAACGCCTGATAGATTTTGAATTTGTTTTTTGTCAAAAAAGGCCTTGGGAACAAATTTTTTCTTGCCGACCCAGTCTAAAAATTGTTCTTCAGCCGCTTTTCTCTCAATTTGAAAAGGGAGAATTTTTTCGGGAAGAAATTTACCCGACAATCGCTCGGTCAGAACAACTGGATTATGACAATAATAGCACCAAGTTGAAGCAGTTGTCGCATCAGTGACGATTTCTGCACCACAAGATGGACAGAGAAATAGTCCAATTTCTTCGTCAGTGTTTTCGTCAGCTCTTTTTTGGTCGCTGTCAGTAATTTTTTCCTTTTCGTCAGTCGTTTCAGCGTTACTGACAGAGCTGATAGGACTGTCAGTAACTTTTGCTGCCTCTTGCTTGGCCTCGAAATCAGAAACTTCTTGTTCCGTAAATGTTGAACCACAATATTCACAGTGAAATTTTTGATTTTTGGGTTCAAAAAGCAGTGGGCCTCCACAATTGGGACATTTATGTGTAAGAACTTGGCTTTCGCTCATCGTTACTCCTTACTTTTAAGTTATGAAATCTGCTTATTTAGCAGGGGAAATTCAGTTAGAAACTAAAAGAATTTTCATCAGAAATAAATTCTTAAAAATACGCAAAGACAAGCAGCCCTAATTTAGAACTACTTTATCTTAAATCATTATTTACATGTCTTAGAGCGCTTTGGCAACAAAAGGCTTACCACATTCAGGACAGAATTTAGGAACACCATTCGCCAAATTAACGACCGCTCCACACTCGTTACAAGCCATATTTAATTCAGGCATAACAGGAGTTGCTGAGGGTTTCGCTTGCCCACAATTTGAACAGAACTTACCGGTATTTTTAGTATTACACTCAGGACAAGTCCAAGTATCGGCCTTGTTCTCTGCTTGGGCTTGCATTTGAGCTTGGTTAGTTTGTGAAAAACCAGCTAGATTTTGTCCACCCATATTCATTCCCATAAAGGCATTTGTCGCACCACCAGTGTTTGAACCGGCAGCCTCAAGACCACGAGCAACAGCTCCTTGAACAAATCCTTCACGGATAGAAGGGTCACCAAGCATTGCGCCTTGATTACGCATGTTAATTAATTTTTGACTGTCATCAGTGTAAGAAATGCTAGCGACAGCAACGGAAACAATTTCCATTCCTCGCAACTGTTTCCAATCTTCATCAAGAACAGAGGCCATGTATTTGCTGAGCTCCATACTTTTTGAAGTTAAAAATGAAACCCGTTCGCCCTGAGCAGAATATTGGTTAATTGACGTATTTAAAGCCGTTAAAAATTCAGCCAAATATTGGTCATTAATTTCTTGAATTTCGACATGGTCAGCATTTTTAGGAATGACGTTTGCGTAAAAAGCAAGAGGGTCAGTGATTTTTATTGAATAAGTTCCATGTGTACGCAAGAAAAGCTCTGCATTATAAAAATTATCAAAGTATTGAAGAGGTGTCGCTGTTCCAAATTTAATGCCTTTAATTTCTTGAAGATTGACATAATAAACTTCTTGTTTTTGAGGAGTTGTTCCACCAAATTTGAAACGGAAGAAGCTTTCTTGAATTGAATCCCGCAAATCACCATTAAAAAGACTTGGCGCAGTGTCGTTTTTGACAGTATAATATCCAGGTTCAGCGGTGTAATCAATAATTTTACCACCATCCACAAGAATCATCATCATGTTTTCATAAACGTGAACGATAGAACCGTCAGTAATTACGTCTTCGGTTCCTTTACGATTAGAACCACGTTTTGCATCTTTTCTTACTTTAATTCCCTTAGTGAAAACCGTTTGGTCTGACATTTCATTTGGCTCAATGACCTCAAGCCATTGGTCAGCCAACGCCCCACCGAGTGAACCTGTTGCAGCTTTAATAATTCCCATGTATTCTTTTACAAACAAATTCAATTCAAAACAAAATTTTAGAGAATGAATTTGCCTTCCTTTCCTTTAGTGAATAGCTCAGCTATTTGACTTAATTATATCAAATTTCTCTGACGAAACCTATCAATTATTTGAAAATTTACTAAAATCAGACTAAAGTCGGAATTTATTGATTCTCTCCTGTTTCTTTAAATAAATTTTTATATCATAGGATTAACAAGTTAAGGCTTGCATTTTATCAGATTTATAGATATAATAGACAAGTTATAACTTTCGTACAGATAACATAAATTATGTTGAATTATACAGAGGCGAAATTATTATTTTAGGATAATAATTTCGTCTCTTTTTGTTTAGTTTTAGGAGATTTTATTGCATGAATAAAAACAACCATTTCCACTTATTGGGGGCAGTGATTGCTACAGGGATTTTGTCATTTTCTGGCGTTTTGATTGAAACGGCGATGAATGTGACTTTCCCAACGCTGATTAATGAGTTTGGACTTTCTACTTCAAAAATACAGTGGGTAACGACGATTTATCTGCTTGTGATTGCGATTACGATTCCGCTCTCTTCTTATTTTAATGAGCGATTTTCAGCAAGAAAACTTTTCTTGGTCGCTAATCTTATCTTTTTAGTTGGGGTTTTGACCAACTGTTTCTCACCAAATTTTGCCATGCTATTATTTGGCCGACTTTTACAAGGGGTGGGAACCGGGATTGGTTTACCTCTGATGTTCCACCTGATTTTGACTAAAGCACCACTTCATAAAAGAGGAATGATGATGGGGATTGGGACTTTAACGACTTCCATCGCTCCGGCTATTGGCCCAACTTATGGAGGAATTATTTCTAATTCGCTTGATTGGCGTTATATCTATATTTTCCTTTTACCTTTGGTGATAATTTCTTTAGTGCTTGGTTTGGCTTGTCTTCCAAGAGAAGGGGCAAAAACGCCCAAGAAATTGGCGCTTCGTCCAGTTATTGCATTATCAATCATGTTCTTTGCTTTCATTTCGGCTCTAAGTGCAGAGCATTTAATGACTTTCGCCTTACTCTTTATTGTAGGATTGGTCGGAGCTTTCTTGTTTGTTCGATTCAACCGCAAAGAAAGTTTAATTGATTTAGGAATTTTGCAAAATCACCGATTTGTGGCGCTGATTTTTAGCCTTTTGGTATATCAAGCTTTGCTATTAGGTCTATCTTTTGTTTTACCAAGTTTTATTCAAGTTTCTGCTGGATTTAGTTCATCAGTGGCGGGACTTTTTATGTTTCCTGGAGCTTTGATTGGTGCAGTTTTAGCACCAATTTCTGGGAAAGTTTTGGACCAAATTGGTGCCAGAAAACCAATTACGACTGGTTTGATTTTAGCAGCCCTTGGTCTTGCTTTGCTCTTCGTCTTTTTACCAACAAAAAGCCTTGCTTTACTCTTGGTGGCACACATTGTCTTGATGTTAGGTCTTGGGATTTCATATAGTAACTTAATGACTTGTAGCTTGAGCACTTTAGCTACTGACCAACTTTCTGATGGAAATGCTTTGGTCAATACTTTGCAACAATTTATTGGTGCAGTGGCAACAGCAGTTGTCGCAACGACACTTTCAATTTTCCAAGGACTCAATGGCTTCAAAGTTGGAACAAGTCATGGAACTTCAATTATTTTAGCTCTATTTTTCATCTTGATTATCGTGAGTTTAATTGTCAGTTTCCCAAATTTGAAAAAAATTAGAGCCAATCATTAAAAAAATCTTTGACGAATGACACTTTTTTCGTTATAATATTTTAAAACCTTTAACTAAGTCCAGAGAGGCTTGCAAGGATACGGAAAATTTAATTTGGCTTACTGACAGCTTAAAGATGAACTTTTTTAGCGCATTTATTCTGTCAGTAAATTACCAGTTTTTTAGTACACTTGTTCTTCTCTTACAAGTGTTTTTTTGTGTCAATTAAGGAGTTGTCAGTAAATCTGCACTTTCTGTCAGTAAAATGCGATTAACATGAGCATTTTATCGATGAATAAAAGAAGGTTCAGTAAGCTGTAGCTTCTGTCCGAATAAAGAATGGAGAAATAATGCCTAAGTTACAAGAGATGATGACGATTGTCAGCCAACGTGAGGTTGCTTCTAATATTTTCGAGATGGTTCTTAAAGGAGAGCTAGTAGAAGAGATGGATTTGCCGGGACAATTTTTACATCTTGCGGTGCCTAATGCTAATATGCTTTTACGTCGCCCAATCTCTATTTCCAGTTGGGATAAAGTCGCAAAAACTTGTACGATTCTTTATCGAATTGGGGACGAAACAAGTGGAACTTATGAAATTTCAAAATTACAAACAGGTGCAAAAATTGATGTAATGGGCCCACTGGGAAATGGTTTTCCAGTAGATGAAGTAGTTTCGACTGATAAAATTTTAATTGTCGGCGGAGGAATTGGGGTTCCACCTCTCTATGAATTGGCCAAACAACTTGAAGAAAAAAACTGCCAAATGACCATTTTGCTAGGTTTCGCTTCTGAAAAGGTCAAGATTTTAGAGAAGGAATTTGCTGAATTAAAAAATGTAAGCTTGAAAATTGCAACTGACGATGGCTCTTATGGAACAAAAGGTCATGTTGGGATGTTAATGGAAGAAGTTGATTTTGAAGTTGACGCTCTTTATACATGTGGTGCGCCAGCCATGCTCAAAGCTGTTGCAAAAAAATATGACCAGTTGGAACGACTTTATATTTCAATGGAAAGCCGGATGGCTTGTGGAATCGGAGCATGTTATGCTTGCGTTGAACATGATAAAGAAGATGAGAATCATGCCCTTAAAGTCTGTGAAGATGGCCCTGTATTTTTAGGAAAACAACTATCACTATAATTGGACTACTCTATCAGCATAAAAAAATCATCAGTAGAGCTGATGATTGTCACAAAAAAATTAGGAGAAAAAATGACCGAAAATAATCGTCTGTCAGTAAAATTACCCGGACTTGATTTAAAAAATCCAATCATTCCAGCTTCAGGTTGTTTTGGCTTTGGTGAAGAATATGCCAAATATTATGATTTGAACAAATTAGGGTCAATCATGGTCAAAGCAACAACCCTTCATCCTCGTTTTGGCAATCCAACACCCCGTGTGGCTGAAACAGCGAGTGGCATGCTTAATGCAATTGGACTACAAAATCCAGGATTAGAAGTGATAATGGCCGAAAAATTGCCTTGGCTCAATGAAAATTTTCCAGACCTTCCGATTATTGCCAATGTAGCTGGTTCTGAGGAGGATGATTATGTGGCTGTTTGTGCAAAAATTGGAGATGCACCCAATGTGAAAGCCATTGAATTAAATATCTCCTGCCCTAATGTTAAACACGGTGGACAAGCTTTTGGGACAGATCCAGATGTTGCAGCTGCGCTAGTCAAAGCTTGTAAAGCGGTCAGTAAGGTGCCTTTGTATGTGAAACTTTCACCCAACGTGACCGACATTGTTCCGATTGCAAAAGCAGTTGAAGCTGCTGGAGCAGATGGATTGACAATGATAAATACACTGATGGGTGTACGTTTTGATTTGAAAACACGAAAACCTGTTTTAGCAAATATCACAGGTGGATTGTCGGGTCCTGCAATTAAACCAGTTGCACTCAAACTCATTCATCAAGTGGCTCAAGTAGTTGACATTCCAATCATTGGAATGGGCGGGGTTGAAAGTGCTCAAGACGTTTTAGAAATGTATATGGCAGGAGCTTCAGCCGTTGCCGTTGGCACTGCCAATTTTGCTGACCCATTTGTCTGTCCAAAAATCATTGAAAAATTACCAGAGGTAATGGATCAATATGGAATTGATAGCTTAGAAAACTTGATTCAAGAAGTTAAAAACTCAAAAAAATGATTTTATCGGCGGATAAAAGAATTGTCAGCGGAGCTGATCATTCTGTCATTAAATATTTAGAAAAAGGAAGTAGAAAAAATGCAAGAAAATAGACCTGTCATTGCCCTTGATTTCCCTGAATTCTCAGACGTAAAAGATTTTCTCGAAAAATTTGACCCGTCAGAACAATTGTATATTAAACTAGGAATGGAACTTTTTTACACGGCTGGACCCCAAGTCGTTTACTATGTAAAATCGCTCGGTCACAGTGTATTCCTTGATTTAAAACTCCATGATATTCCAAACACCGTTGAATCCTCAATGCGTGTTTTAGCACGTTTGGGAGTGGATATGGTTAATGTTCACGCCGCTGGTGGTGTTGAAATGATGGTCGCAGCTAAACGCGGTTTAGAGGCTGGAACGCCAGTTGGACGGCAAAGACCAAAATTAATTGCGGTCACACAATTAACCTCAACTTCTGAGGAAATTATGCAAAATGACCAAAAAATTATGACTAGTCTTGAAGAATCGGTTATTAATTACGCACAAAAAACCGCTCAAGCAGGACTTGACGGTGTCGTTTGTTCGGCACATGAAGTTGAAAAAATTAAAGCAGCGACATCGAAAGAATTCATTTGTCTCACACCAGGAATCCGCCCAGAAGGTGCAAGTAAAGGCGACCAAAAACGAGTAATGACACCTAAAGAAGCAAGAACAATTGGTTCAGATTATATTGTTGTCGGCCGTCCAATTACCCAAGCAAAAGATCCAGTAGCTAGCTATCATGCGATAAAAGCAGAATGGAATCAAAATTTACTTTATTAATCCCTCACATAAGACTTTCTGAGATTAGGAAGGTCTTTTTTAGTGAATAAAAGCACTATTAAAATAACAGAAAATTATATCGTTTTGTATATAATTAAAACAATGAGATAATTGTATTATTAAAATTAAAGGAGGAATTTACCATGAAGAGTAAACAAAACAAAAATAGTTTTCTTCAAAAAACGATTAAGGCGGCTGTTCTAGGACTAGTCTTATCTGGAAACATAAAGGGGGCTGGAAAAATTATTGTTAAGGCAAATGAAACCTCTAATAATATTTTTTCGTCATATCAAGCTGATTTACCTCCCCCAAATATGGACGGCATTCAGTTTTTAAGTGACACCATTCATTTCAACCAAATCTTAACAAGTAGGATGAGTGGTACGCTGGAATGGACTCTTGAAGATGAAGCTTCATTTAGGGATACAATCAATTTCTATAATAACGACTTGGTAGTCTATAACGAAAAACTGGCTCAATTTGTAGAAAATAAACTCGCTTACGAAAAGAATAAAAACGAGATAACCCAAGCGGAGGCCACAGAAAATATTCAAAAAATAAAAGAAGAATATGAGGACTTACTAATTGTTTACCAGATATTACTAGATGTTTATAATGACCTCCTATCCATAAAAGAACAAAGAGAGCTCTACTTTGGACCGAATGGAGATATTACAGCATGGATTCTAGCTCAGATGGGCTACGATTATCAGTCAAATCAATTCTATCAAGTTAACTATAGTTATGAGCCCTCTGTTTGGCGGAGAATATATGAAAGTGAGGAATATGATTGGTCAACCAAAGGATTTGCAGATATTTTTGAAATGAGTATCTCCCCTGTAGGAGATACAACCGGTAAATTTCTTCCCTCCTTTTGTGCCTATCTTGGCTCCAATGCTTTTGCAGGTGAAGGAGCTGGAAATACTGGAATAGGCTACCATTTGGATGTCAATCCTTTTGATAATAATTTCTCTTCGCAGGGTGGTAGAGATATGACAGAAGAGCAGTACAATAGTATTATTAGTGCCTACAATTACATCTATGATACTTATGGCCAGTTAGATGGAGAATTCAGAGTGGTTACACAAATGGTAACTTGGATGTTACTAGATAATGAATTTACAATGGAAGTAATCCAAAAAGGATCAGGTGGTAGTTTAGAGCTAATTGAACAAAATGGTCATAATCCTCAGTATGGTGGTTTAACTGAGTATGAAATTGAGCTCATTCAAAACGTATTGTCTGCTATCGCAGGAGGCTATGAAGGAAGAGGGCAAATCTATTCATTCCTTTACCTTGTAGGAGTCGGGGAAGATAATTTGACACTCTCAGATCCAATGGAAGCTCAACCACAAATTGTACCAATTTTCACTGTTGATGTTCCAATTATTAGTGAATTTGAAATTCCAAGAATAGCTACAATGGAAATAACATTACCAGAGCCAGAACCAGAACCGGAACCGGAACCAGAACCGGAACCGGAACCAGAACCAGAACCAGTACCAGTATCAACACCAGAGCCAGAGCCAGAATCAAAATTGGTCGAGACAGAAAAAAATCAGAATAATGTAGAAAAGAAAAAAGTAAAAACAACAAAATTACCAAAAACTGGAGAAAATCAAAGGAAATATCTCTTCCTCTCAGGAGTAGGAGCGGTAGCACTTAGAGCAGTTTTACTAGCAATGAAAAGGAGAAAATAGGTTTATGGATTTGAATTTAATGAAACAAAATAAACCAATTAAAAGTTAAAAAGCTATATTTATATAAATATAGCTTTTTAATATTATAAAGTATGTGATAGAAGTGAATGAAGGACGAGGGAGTTCATAGATCCTAGTAAATTATTTTATTGGATTTTTCGCAGGTGTTCCAGCTTTACGCGGGTATTTTTTAGGAGTTTCTTTTTTCTTTT
>OIZF01001815.1_pt1 | contig 11554 bp, 11 predicted proteins | sample 1588471 | NCBI WGS metagenome assembly OIZF01 (sample SAMN03283279) | human gut metagenome | biome: human-associated habitat; material: feces | host: Homo sapiens | place: Peru | collected 2012
ATGTGGGTCGAGATCCTGAACAACGGCGGTCTGGCCGATATGCTCTACATGGGCGTTAAGCTGGGCATCTACCCGCCGCTGATCTTCCTCGGCATCGGCACCATGACCGACTTTGCACCCCTGATCTCCAACCCCAAGAGCCTGCTGCTGGGCGCTGCCGCACAGTTCGGTATCTTTGGTACTTACATGGGCGCTCGTCTGCTGGCCGCTACCGGTCTGGTAGACTTCACCCAGAAGCAGTCCGCTGCCATTTCCATCATCGGCGGTGCCGACGGTCCTACCGCTATCTTCGTCACCTCCCGTTTGGCACCTGAGCTGCTGGGCAGCATCGCCGTGGCAGCGTACAGCTATATGGCACTGGTGCCCGTTATTCAGCCGCCCATCATGAAGGCACTGACCACCTCCAAGGAGCGCTCTGTTGTCATGAAGCAGCTGCGCACCGTCTCCAAGACCGAGAGGGTCATCTTCCCCATCATGGTCGCTATCATTGTTTCCCTCATCGTGCCGGATGCCGCCGTTCTGGTCGGTATGCTGATGCTGGGCAACCTGATGAAGGAGTGCGGCGTTGTGGATCGTATCCAGAAGACTGCCGGTAATGAGCTGATGAACATTATCACCATCTTCCTGGCTCTGTCTGTTGGCTGCACCACCAGTGCAAACACCTTCCTGAATACCCGCACCCTGTTCATCATCGTGCTGGGTCTGATCGCCTTCTCCTTCGGCACCGCAGCCGGTGTGCTGTGCGGCAAGGTCATGTACAAGCTGACCGGCGGTCAGGTGAACCCCCTGATCGGTTCTGCTGGCGTTTCCGCCGTGCCTATGGCCGCTCGTGTTTCCCAGAAGGTCGGCCAGAGCGAGAACCCCTCCAACTTCCTGCTGATGCACGCCATGGGCCCCAACGTGGCCGGCGTTATCGGTTCTGCCGTTGCTGCTGGTATCCTGATCAATATCTTCGGCTAAGCAAAACCTGAAGCACTATCTCAAGAGCCATCGCACAGCCTTGTGCGATGGCTCTTTTTGCGCAGAACGATTTCAAATGGCCTCCGCTGCGCTTTGGCCATATTCAGCGGAATTATGATTTATTATTTCGGGATAACGGAGCGTCTGCAGACGCTCCGTTATCCCATTTTCACGGGAGAGGACGTAAGAGGTAACAGCAGCCGTTTCCAGTTACGACCCCTTCTGTAAAAAAGAGGTTCTGAAGCGCCCGCAGGCGTTTCAGAACCTCAAATATTAAAATATACTTTCCTTGAACAATGGCCAGAGCGGCAGCGGAGGCCATTCAAAATCGTTTTGCAATAAGGATGACAGCAACTTTTTCCTGTTTGTGTTTGGCTGTTGCCTGTGCTATCATAGAGAAAACAGGGCGCAATACGCCCCCAGAACAGGAGGAGGGACTGTTATGGAAAAAATCAATCTTGAGGTCGCAGGCATTCCGGCTGTCCTGTACGGCAAGCGCAGCCGTAAGGTCTATCTCTATGTTCACGGCAAAAACGGCAGTGCGGCCGAGGCAGCCCGCTTTGCCCGCACAGCCTGCCCGGCAGGCTGGCAGGTACTGGCTGTCGATTTGCCGGAGCACGGCGCCCGGAAAAACAGCCCGGAAAAGCTGGTGCCGTGGGTGGTCACCCGGGAACTGCAGGCGGTCTATGCCCGGATGCAGCCGGTATGGAAGCATATCCGGGTGTATGGGGTCAGCATCGGTGCGTGGTTTGCCATGCAGGCGTTGCAGACGCAAACGCCGGAAAAGGCACTGCTTGTCTCCCCGGTGGTGGATATGGAAAAGCTGATCCTTGACCTGATGCAGCAGGCAGGGGTAACGGAGGAGCAGCTGTGCGCGGCAGGGGAGATCCCCACCGCCATGGGGGAGACCCTCTCGTGGCCGTATCTGTGCTGGGTGCGGGAACATCCGCTGCACTGGAAAGTACCCACACAGGTGCTCTATGCTGATACAGATTCCCTTACCGGGCACACCGCTATGGAGCGGTTCCGGCAGCAGACCGGGGCGCACCTGACCATTCTGGAGGGCGGGGAGCACTGGTTCCATACTGAGACCCAGCTGGCCGCTCTGCAAAGCTGGGAGGAACACAATTGCTGAACCTTACCGAACAGAAAGCCACGCTGGCAGAGCTGGAATTGCTGGTAGCGGTGCGCTGCCGGGTACTGCGGGCAGCCAATCAGCTGCCGGAAGATACTCCGCTGCTGGAGGTGGAGAGCCAGACACGGACCTATTACCAGAAGGCCTTTGCCGAGAACACCCACACGGCGTATCTCCTTTGGGACGGTGAAACGCTGGCAGGCACCGGTGCCGTGAGCTATTTTTAGGTCATGCCCGCCGTCCATAACCCCACCGGTCGGAAAGCCTACCTTATGAATCTGTACACCGCACCGCAGTACCGGCGGCAGGGCATTGCGACCCGCATCCTGACCCGGTTGGTGGAGGATGCGCACCGGCGCGGGGTGACGGCCATCTCGCTGGAAGCGACCGCAATGGGCAGGCCGCTGTATGAAAAGTTCGGCTTTGTACCCATGGAACATGAAATGGAACTGCCGGAATAAAACAAAACGCCGCTGACGGCTTTGTGCATCGTCAGCGGCGTTTTGTTTATTGAAAACAGGATTGTGAATGGCAGGATCAGACGTTTGCCTCGCTGTTGTGCTCGGCCTTCTTGTATGCAGAGAAGGAGTGGAACACAATGTTCAGGCCCAGCACGATCAGCAGCACGGCAAGGATCAGCTGCAGGCCGTTTGCGATAAACACAGCGCCCCAGGTGGTCTCACCGGCAGGAATGGTAACAGAAGCGGCGGTGCTGATGGCCTTGACCATAGCGATCAGGCGCTGCACCAGTGCGGTAAAGGTGACGCACAGCATGATGACCAGCGGGGGGAACAGCATCTTGTTGCTGCGGCCGGTCACCTTCAGGAACACGCACAGGGTAGCTAGCACCAGTGCGCTCAGCAGCTGGTTGGCAGAACCGAACAGAGGCCAGATGTTGGCGTAGCCGATCTTGGTCAGGATAAAGCCGAACACCAGCGTGATGAAGGTGGAGAAGTACACATTGCAGAACAGCTTGCGCCAGCCCTCAGCGTGCTCCATGTCGTCCACGCTGAACAGCTCCTGGAAGCTCATGCGGCCAATGCGGGCCACGGCATCCAGACTGGTCAGAGCTAGTGCGGAAACGCACATGGTCATGAACACGGTGGCAGCGTAGGCGGGCACACCGAACATCTCAAAGAAACCGGCAACGCCGCGGCTGAAGATCTGGAACGGGGTACCGGCGGCAGGGGTGCCGTCGGCAGCTGCGGCAGCACCGGCCACGCACAGAGCCAGAACAGCCAGCAGGCTTTCAAGGATCATGGCACCGTAGCCGACCTTCAGCATATCCTTCTCGTTCTCAACGGTCTTGGAGGAAGTACCGGAGGAAACAAGGCTGTGGAAACCGGAAACTGCACCGCAAGCCACGGTGACGAACAGGATGGGGAACATGGTGCCCAGCTTTTCGTTGGTAAAGCCGGTGAACACGGGCAGGTTCATGGTGGGGTGTGCAACCAGCAGGCCAACCACAGCGCCCACGATCATGGCCACGAACATAAAGGTGGTCATGTGGTCACGGGGCTGCTTGAGCAGCCACATGGGCAGCACAGCAGCAAAGAAGATATACACAAAGGTGATGTGGCTCCAAGCGGCCTTACCCAGAATCAGGGGCAGGTTTGCGCCGATGACAAAGGACAGCACGATGAACACGATGCTGATAACGCTTTCCTTCCAGCCGGAGAAGCTGAACTTTTTCTGCAGCAGGCCAAAGATAACGGCGAACACCATGAACATGATGGACACCATGCCGGCAGCACCGTTGGTCTTGGCAGCCTCAACCATTGCGCCGTCTGCGCCAAAGGCATTGAAGGTGCCGGCAACCATGTCTGCAAAGGCAGCAATGACGATGCCGCAGAACAGCCAGCAGAACAGCAGGAACAGCTTGCGGCCGGTCTTGCCGATGTACTTTTCGATCAGCATACCCATGCTCTTACCGTCGTTCTTAACGGAAGCATACAGGGCACCAAAGTCGGTGACAGCGCCGAAGAAGATACCGCCCAGCAGCACCCACAGCAGCACCGGCAGCCAGCCGAAGGCTGCGGCCTGAATGGCACCGGTAACAGGGCCTGCACCGGCAATGGAGCTGAACTGGTGGGCAAACACCGTCCAGCCGTTGGTGGGCACATAGTCCCGGCCATCCTCGTGGACGACAGCCGGAGTCTTGGCAGCGGGGTCGATGCCCCATTTGTTAGCCAGCCAGCGGCCGTAAAGCACATAAGCGCCAAACAAGCACACCGCTGCGATCAATACGATGACCAGCGTATTCATAGTTTTCTACCTCTTTCCTTTTTTCACTCTGCAACAGGTTCGGAACGATAGGATGCCGTCCGGCAAAGTGCTTTCCCGGAGCGTAAAAAACCTTCGTCCTCAGCACATGACCGGTGTTCCGGTCACACTCCGAAGACGAAGGCTTCTGCTCCCGCCTGCCAGGGCAGGGGCAATACTCCGCGGTACCACTTCGCTTGCTGTGTTAAAACAGCCACTCTCCCACGCATGGTACACTGACCATGCTGCCCGATAACGTGGGCTGGACGGCACCGTGCTACTAAGGGGCACAAAACCCGATTCACACAGGCTGCTCGCAGGCGAGGGTCCTCTGCTCCTGACTGCCGCTTTTTCACCCGAGAAGCGGCTCGCTGAAAGAGGGTGATGCAGAAGATCATGTCCTGTTCCTTGCATTTGCTGAATGATTGTGTCCTACTTTATTCCCGTTTTCATCAATTGTCAATATTTTCGTCACAAGTTCAGAGGATGCGCCAATTCAAGCCATTTTCTGGGAATAATTTTTAGGTGATTTTCTTTCATGTGTGAAGAGAATAAAACTGAACACAATTACAATTGAAAACCATTCACCCACAGGTCTTGACTTTCACACTTTGAAGTGCTAAAGTAATAGCGTGCAGAAAATTCCGCGCGGCAGCACAGTCTGGCTTGCCCGCTGCCGCCGCTGTTATAATAAGGAGAAAAACAATGGCTGAAAAAAATTCCAGAAGAAACGAGACGACGGATGCGCTGTTTGATGCTATCCTCAGTCTGGAGAGCCGGGAAGAGTGCTACGCCTTTTTTGAGGATCTGTGCACTGTAAAGGAGATCTCGGATATGGCGCAGCGCCTGCAGGCCGCAAAGTTGCTGCTGGATGGTGCCACCTACGAGCAGATCGTCAAGGCGGTGGAGATCAGCACTGCCACCATCAGCCGCATCAACCGCTGCATCCAGTACGGTTCCGGCGGCTACCGTGATACCATTGAGAAGGTGCGCGCGCAGGCTGAAAAGCAGTAACAGCCGCACCCGCCGCAGCATAGGATAGGGCACACGACCGGAAAGGAAGGTTTTGCCCTATGATGATCGATACACCATGCGCCCGTTCTCAGTGCCCGGAGATGCCCAAGGTCAACTTGGATCAGGCCGTTGTGGACCTGATGGAAAGCATTGCCTTGCAGGAAACGGCGCTCAGCCACATTTTGTGTGCCGAAAGCCGGAAGATGCAGAAGGCCATGGATCTGGATGGCCTGGATCTTTGCAAGCTGCTGGAGGTGAACGACTCCGCCACCAATATGGTGCACGCCGTCGCAAACCTTGAACTGGTGCTCAAGGATAAGCTGGAGTTCGTCTCCAACAACCTCTATGTCCCGGGGGACAGCGGCTGCCCATCACCTGCGCAGTAATGTTTTTTGCGTGGGAAGATCTTTACTGCAATCTAACCCGTGAAAATGCAATGTCGGGCAGCCCGCAGGCTGCCCGACATTGCTCTGAATCGTTCTGCCGCAAGGGAGGCTGCTGCACAAAACAGGGTGCAGCAGCCTCCCTTTTTATGAAAATCCTGCATAAGAGACAGAAAAATCTTTTGTTGGAATTGCTGATGTATCAAATCTGTGCTATACTATTGGATGTATCACCATGAAAGCGAGGAATATAACATTGCTGCATTATGATGCAATCCTATTTGATGTGGACGGGACGCTGATCGATTCGGCCCCCGGTATCATTCATACATTGCAAGAGGTTTTCTGCACCATGGGTGTGGATGTATCCGGCGTAAACCTGCGCCGGTATCTGGGTCCGCCCCTGCGCAAAAGCTTCGGCGAGCACTTCACCGACCCGGCGCTGATCGAAAAGGCCACCGACCTTTACCGCACGAGCTACGCGGTGAAGGGCAGCCACGAGTGTGCCGTGTTCCCGGGTGTTCCACAGATGCTGCAAACCCTGAAGCAGGCTGGTTTTCTTCTGTGCACCGCCACCTCCAAGCCCACCAAGGTGGTCACCCCCATTCTGGAAGAACAGGGGCTGGCGCAGTATTTTGATTTTATCGGCGGTGCCTCTATGGACGAGAGCCGGGACACCAAGACCGAGGTCGTGCGTTATGTGCTCAGTCAGCCTGCTTTGCTGGGCAAGCGGGTGCTGATGGTGGGCGACCGCAACGATGATATGCGGGGCGCTGCCGACTGTGATCTGGATGCTGCCGGTGTGTTGTACGGCTACGGCAGCCGGGAAGAGCTGGAAGCTTTCCATCCGGTGCTGCTGGCCGAAAGCTGCGCCGACCTTACCGACCGGCTGCTGGCAGCCCGGGTATGACAGGAAGTTTCATTCCTTCGGAAGGAGAATGGATAGAATATGAGAAGCAATAATCAACAGGAGAATCAGGCGCTGACCCCGATGCAGAAGCAGGCGGTGCTGGTGTGCATCGTGTGCGCACTGGCGGCGCTGCTGACCATCGGCATCACCCTTACCATGCTCAAGCGGGGCAAGGACCCGGCGGAGCAGCCGGGGGATTCTTCCATTATTACCCCCGCGCCCGCTCCGGAAGGGGAGGAGGATATCTCTGACCACTACCAGATCAACGAGACCTCCAGCGCGCTGCTCACCGGGACTGCTGATGCTGGTGACGCCTATCAGGAGCAGACCCTTTTTATTGGCGATTCCAACACGGTACGCCTGTACGCAAATGGTTTGATCTCGCTGCAGCAGTTCTGCGCCAAGGAAGGTATTGGCACCAGTGCCGCCCTGAACGAGGGCATCGTTACCTTTAAGCGGGACGATAACCGCTACACCATCGCACAGGCCGTGGCAAAAATGAAGCCCCGCCGGGTGGTCATTATGCTGGGCACCAACGACAACGGCATGAGCACCGAGGACTTTATCAGCCACTACACCGCGCTGGTGCAGGCCATTCAGGCCAGCTATCCCTATACCGATATCATCGTCAACACGGTGCCGCCGGTTCCGTCCAACCACTCCAACTACCCCAACATGGACCAGACCCGCATTGATGATTTCAACATGGCACTGCTGACCATGTGCGAGCAGCTGGGCGTCAAGTTCCTCAACTCTGCCGAGGCACTGAAGGACGCCAACGGCTACGGCAATGTCGATTACTACCAGAGCGGGGATATCCACCTCAAGCCCGCAGGCCTGAAGGTGCTGCTGAAGTATCTGCGCACCCACGCCTACGAGACCGAGGATCGCCGCCCGGATACCAATAATATCCCCACCCGCGCCGAGTATACCGCCAACCCCAGCTCTGCGGTGGAGGCACCCAGCAGCTCGGAGACGGTCTCCTCCTCTGTTGTTGAGGAAAAAACGGAGTATCAGGCGGACTATCGCGTGGACAAAACCGGCGGCGGCTCCCTGACCTGCGGCGACGAGAGCGGCAAGTCTCTTACCGTCAAGGTGACCAGCGCCGCCCAGAGCGTTACGGTGACCGCTGTGCCGGAGGACGGCTATGTGTTCGTCAAGTGGAGCGATGGCGTGACCAAACGCACCCGCACCGATACCAATTTTGACCAGAACGTGGATGTGACCGCTGTGTTTGCAGCGGCCTCTATCCAGATCAGCAGCAGCGGTAAGGCTGGGCTGGGCGATTCCTATACCTTTAAAGCGACCCTCAAGGGCAAGTATCTGGATGCTTCCAGCATCCGCTGGTATGTCAACGGCACTGAGGTAACACAGGCTGCCGGTAAGACTACCGTAAAGGGCGAGGTAGACCCCTCTATGGTGGGCGGCACCTTCCGGGTGTACGCCACCGCCAGCTATAACGACTGCACCGTCACCAGCAACAAGCTGGAACTTACGGTCAGCGGTGGAACGTCCGGCAGCACCAGCAGCACCAGCAGTTCCAGTAGCTCCAGCGCTTCCTCTAAGGAGGATAAGCCTGCTTCTTCCAAGGAAGAAACGTCCTCCTCTAAGGAAGAAAAAACGGCCTCTTCCAAGGAAGAGAAACCGGCTTCCTCCAAGGAGGAGAAGCCCGCTTCTTCCGCCTCGAACGGTACTTCTGAAAGCGCCGGCAGCTCCTCCAAGGTGGAGAAGCCTGCCTCTTCTGCGGCATCTTCTAAGGAGGAAAAGCCCGTCTCTTCTTCGCAGAGCAGTTCCTCTTCCAAGGCGGACAAACCTGCTTCCTCCAAGCAGGAGCACGCGGCTTCCTCTAAGCAGGAGCATGCAGCTTCCTCCAAGGAGGAAAAACCGGCCTCTTCTAAAGAGGAAAAGCCCGCTTCCTCCAAAACCGAGGCAAGCGCCAGCAAGGAAGCTGCCAACTAAGGGCACATTTCCTCCTTGCGCCGCATAGGCTGGCGGGAGAGGAAGGTGGAGCCTTATGTACTGGGAAGCGATGCGCACGCCCGCCCTGCCCGGCGAGTATGACGTGACCGACGGCAGCGTGGATTACTACGATACCGACTGGGAAAACGTGGATAACAGCGCACTGGAGGAAGAAATGCAGAAATGCGGTCTGACGCCCTGCGAGGGAAAGACACAGTGCCCGGACAACGCCCCGGCACAAACAGACCTGTCTGCGTATGAAATCGTTTCTGAATAACAAGAAGCCAGCTCTGCCGGGGGTGGGGCTGGCTTCTCCCTGTTGATACACCAAAGTGGGAAATGCTGAAAAGAAAGTGAGATACTATGGCAAAATATTATTGCATCCTGTTCGATGCGGACAATACGCTGCTCAACTTTGACGCAGCGGAAAACAAGGCGCTGGCCGAAACGCTGGTGAACTACGGCATCGAGCCGGACGCCGAGACTGTGCAGACCTACCGCACCATCAACGAGGAGCTGTGGCGGCAGCTGGAAAAAGGCCAGATCCGCCGCGAAAAGCTGTTCGGCGAGCGGTTCAGCCGCTTTTTAAAGGCCATCGATGCCGCCGGTGACGGCGTGGAGATGAACCGCTTTTATCTGGAGCAGCTGTCCACCCACCCGGATCTGATGAGCCCGGAGGTGCTGGACGTGCTGCGGGAGCTTTCCGAGGTGGCAACGCTGGCTATCGTCAGTAACGGTGCCCAGATGGTGCAGACCCGCCGTCTGGCAGAAAGCGGCGTGATGAACTTTATGGAGGACGTGTTCATCTCTGAGAAAATGGGCTGCGAAAAGCCCAGTGCCCGCATCTTTGATGCGGCTCTGCGCGCACTGGGCGTGGAGAACCGGGAGCACGTTCTGATGGTGGGCGACAGCTTGGCCAGCGATATTCAGGGCGGCAGCAACGCCGGGCTGGATACCTGCTGGTATAACCCCAACCACGCTGAGAACCCCGGCAAGGTAATCCCCACCTACGAGATCGCCAGTCTGGAGGAACTGTATCCGCTGGTGATGGAGCAGGAGGAACTGGCCAACGTTGGCCTGAAGAACCGCCGCCACCAGTGCTGAAACCTATGGTGTAACTGAAAAGAACGGATAACGGAACAAAACTATGCTGATACATTTGGAAAAACTGGGTAAGACCTTTGGCGAAAAGGTGGTGCTGCACGATGTGACCGCCAGTGTCGAGCGGGAAGATCGCATCGGCATCGTGGGACAAAACGGTGCAGGCAAGACCACCCTGCTCAAGATTCTTACCGGCGAATATCAGGACTACGAGGGCGAGTTCAGTGTGACCCACGGGGTAACACTGGGCTATCTGGAGCAGAACGCAAAGCTGGACGCCACGCTGGATATCTACGGCGAGATGCGCGCCACTTTTGCCCCGGTGCTGGATGCCATGGCGCAGATGCAGATCCTGGAACGCCGCATGGCTGCCCAGCCCGATAACGCCGACCTGCTGGCACAGCACGATGCTTTGCAGAATATTGTGGACGCCGCCGATGGCTACAACATGGACGTGAACATCAAAAAGGTGCTGTCCGGCATGGGATTTGCGCAGGATACATGGCAAAAGAACATTGCGGTGCTCTCCGGCGGCGAGCTGACGCGGCTGCGTCTGGCGAAGCTGCTGCTGGAAAAACCGGATGTCCTTATTCTGGACGAGCCTACCAACCACTTGGACTTTGCCACCATGGAATGGCTGGAAAACTATCTCAAGGGCTACTCCGGTGCGGTGCTGGTGGTCAGCCACGACCGCTATTTCCTCGATAATGTCTGTACAAAGATCTGGGAGGTGTCCTTCCAGACCATGACCACCTACAAGGGCAACTTCTCGGCTTATCTGCCCCAGAAGGAAGCCGCCGATGCCCTGCGCCAGAAGCAGCACGATGCCGACGTGGCACTGGCTGAAAAGCTGCAGGACTATGTAGACCGCAACCTTGTGCGCGCCTCCACTACCAAAATGGCGCAGAGCCGCCGCAAGCAGCTGGAAAAGCTGGAGATCACCGAGGCACCCAAGGACGAGACCAACCAGCTGAAGTTCCGCTTTGAATATGACGTAGAACCGTGGAATGAGCTGGTGATGCTGAAAAATCTCAGTATCAAGATCGGGGAGCGCACCCTGCTGGAACCCTTTACCTATACGGTCTGCCGCGGGCAGCGGCTTATCATTGCCGGCCCCAACGGTGCGGGCAAATCCACCCTGATGCAGGTGCTGGACGGCAAGCGCCGTCCCTCCGGCGGCATGGTGCGGCTGGGCACCGGGGCACGTCCCAGCATCTTTGCCCAGCAGCAGAACCGTCTGGGACAGGGCAGGGTCATTGACGTCATCTGGAACAAGTACCCCCGCATGACCGAGCTGGAAGTGCGCAGCCACCTTGCAAAGCTGGGCTTCCGGGGCGATACGGTATTCAAACCCTGCGAAGCATTGTCCGGCGGCGAGCTGGCGCGCCTGCGCTTTGCGGAGATCGTGCTGGAGCGTCCGAATCTGCTGTTTCTGGACGAGCCCACCAACCACTTGGACATCTACACCCGCGAAAACCTGACTGAGGCACTGATGGCGTACACCGGCACCCTGCTGCTGGTCACCCACGACCGTCACCTGATGAACAGTCTGGCCTGTCCCATCCTCTATCTCGAGGACGGCAAGGCTGTGCTCTACCCCAGCTACGATGCCCTGATGGGTCGTGCCGCCCCGGTGCAGGCTGCCCAGAAAGCTGCCGAGCCTGCCAAGACCGGCTACGGCAAGGAACAGCGCCGCCGCCGCGCCGAGCTGCGCGCCAAGATCAAGGCCTGCGAAGACGAGATGGAGGCCTGCGGTGCACGCGAGGTGGAGCTGGACAACGAGATCAACTCCCCGGAGGTGTACAACGACCCCGACCTGCTGCGCCAGAA
>OIZF01001817.1_pt1 | contig 11540 bp, 16 predicted proteins | sample 1588471 | NCBI WGS metagenome assembly OIZF01 (sample SAMN03283279) | human gut metagenome | biome: human-associated habitat; material: feces | host: Homo sapiens | place: Peru | collected 2012
ATTCTTTGGGGTAATGATTCAAGCCGATTATATCTTTATGTTAACCAAGTTATCCGACATGTCAGATAATTTGGTTAATTCGACAAGTAACATTATTCGATAAGTCATAAAACCTCCTTAAAAATAGTGCTTTTACAAAAAACTTCTTGAATAACAATAATCCGTTTGATGCCTGCTCTATAATGAAATCATGTCGACCCGACAACAAATATTGAGGAGGTTATCAAATGGAGAATTGTACAAAATTTAACGACTTAGAAGCTCATTTACGAGAGCTTTTTAAGTCAGCATCCTACAGTGAAAGTACTGTTAAGGACATGGATTTCATTCTTCGGGCGTTTACCAATTACATGAACGCTAACGGCATGGATGAGTATTCGCCGGAGATTGGAGAAATCCTGATTCACTATTGCAAGGAAACACTGAAAGTTTGTGATTCCAGAGTTTCACGGGCAAAAGTAATTGTGGGGAAGCTAAATCGACTGTATCAGGGGCTTGATGGTGAAGAAGCCTTATGGGCTGATAAAATCGTGCCTGTTGAATTACCGGACAGTCTTTCAAGGGCTTTGGATTCATTCATTTCTCACTGTCGTCACAATGGGAACAAAGAGACCACACTTCATTACAAGTGGTGGATTTGCAGCCGATTTCTAAAAAATTTGGAAATGCTTGGATGTCAAAGCTTGCAAAGTATAAACGGAGAACTGATTCAATCCGCATTTTTGCAGCTCGGCTATCTTCGCTATTGGGAAAGGATTGGTCCATTTCTACGCTATCTGTTTGAAAGTGGACAAATTCAAAGAGACTTTTCCAAGCTAATTGTGAATCGTAAAAAATTTTCTCCTCAACCAACCGTGTATACACAGGAAGAGGTTGCTGCTATTGAGGATTCTGTGGATTGCACTACAGCAGCCGGTGTCAGAAATTATGCGATTCTTTTATTGTTATCCCGTTATGGTATCCGTTCCCGTGATATTGCTGCATTGTCTTTTGAAAACCTTGATTTTGAGAATGACAGGATTCACTTCATCCAGCAGAAAACCGGAGATTTATGGGAAATGGAACTGTTTCCGGAAGTAAAAGCCGCATTGCAGGACTATATCCTGACTGCACGCCCGAAAATCCAAAACTGTCAAAATGTGTTCCTTACTACCATGATTCCATACAAACCACTGGATAGCTATGCGATAAATACGGCAGTTGGAATTATGGTTGCAAAATCAGATGTCAACATCGCAGAGAAAAGACATGGAAGCCGTGCATTCAGATCTTCAATTGCAAGCAACATGGTGAATGACAAAGTTTCAACAGAGGTTGTCCGTAAAGTGTTAGGTCATGGCACGAAACACGCAATCCGTCACTATGCCAGAATGGATATTGAAAATATGCGGCTGTGTCCTCTTCCTACTCCAAAGCCAAGCGGTATTTTTTCCGAAATGCTTTCATGGAAGGAGGATGATCACCTTGTTTAACAGGAGTGACCCCGCAAGCTGTTAAAAAGAGTCTTGACAGAGGACTTCGCCGTGTCCGCCGCAAATACAGTAGATACATATAATAGTTCTTTGCTTTTATTAGGGGCAAAAAAGCTGCCGCAGAAAATTTTTTGAAAAAATTTAAAATTGGGGGGTTAAAACCCCCCTCCAAAGTTTGTATAGGTTTCGATGGAGAAGCTACCAGAAAGATGAGTGCTTTTTTACAAGGCCCAAAGCCTGAACTGCTGCACCATCAGAAGTTCTTTGAAAACGGTACAGCGGAACGCGCCAAAGAATCCGGCACAGAGCAAAACTACAATATGATAGATGGCTGCGTCAACAATGCACCGAAAAAGCCCCGGCGCATTGGCGGCAGGTGGTCGGTGCTTGATCGGCTGCATATTAAGCAGGCTGAGCGGCGACAAAAAGGCAATGCGCCGCAGCAGGAGCAGGAAAGAAGCCGAAAAAACTAACAATAAGTGCTTTCAAAGCGGTGGCTCCAAAAAGGGGCCACCTTTTTACTTTAGAATGAATAGCCATCGAGCTAAATGTACAAGATATTTGTAAAGCAAAAGGCGAAAACGGAACGGATAAAAACGATAAAAATGTATTGAATGTGATTTTCTATTGACAAAAACGTGCGAGATGATATAATGAAATAGAAAGGGAGGGGCTTCAATGAAACATAACATCGTGCGAATCAATAAAATTGTGCTGAGCAATTTTAAGAATGTGAAAAAGGGCATTGTTGAGATGCCTGCATACAGTGGAAAAGAACTGTTTTCAGAAAAGGCGGACGTTTTAGGTCTGTATGGGCAGAACGGATCAGGAAAAACATCTGTTGTTGAGGCTCTTCGCTTTGTGAAAATGCTTTTGAGCGGAGAAGAACTTCCTGCTGATACAAAAGAGTACATTGCTCAAGGCGAAGAAGAGTGCGAAATTGACGTGAGCTTTTCTGTAGCGGAGGAAGTACAAAAAGAAACTGTGAACTACAGTGTGGCTTTAAAAAAAGATGCGGATGGATTTGTGATTTCACATGAACGCATGACAGTTGTTCCGAGAAAAGAGAACATCCGTGCAGTTGAATCCACCTTAATTGATTATCAGTATGATAATGAGGATGTTACGTTTGCACCAGAGTATCGTTATAAGAAGCTGGTTGCAAATGATAAGAAAGTGCGAGTTGCCCTAAATGTTGCACAGGCAATCTCTATCAAATCCCATCAGTCTTTTATTTTCGGAGAAGAGGGATACCGGGTATTTTCTCAGAGCAAGGAAGATGTAATGGGAGAATATAGTGGCCTATTTGCAATATTACAAAAGTATGCTCTGGTAAATTTGTTCGTAATCAACAATGAACACTCTGGCCCAATCAGTATGAATCTGGTACTGCCTGTTGCATTTTATCTAAGGGATGGAGAGCATATTACAACGGGAGATTTGCCCATACGGATTGATGAACCATCCGTTGTGACCCAAAGACAGTTTCGGCTTGCGCAGACAATTATTGATGGTATGAACATTGTACTGAAAAATGTTATCCCAGGCATGGAAGTAGAGGTTCATAACTTCGGAGAGCAGCTGTTGGATAATGGAGATACTGGGTATAAAATTGAATTATTGTCTAAACGCGGAGATATTTCCATTCCGCTTAAATATGAATCAGAGGGTATCGTAAAAATTGTTTCTTTCTTAAATGTTCTGATTTGCGTTTATAACAATCCATCTATGTGTCTGGTAATCGATGAATTGGATTCCGGGGTGTTTGAGTATCTTCTCGGAGAATTACTAGCGGTTTTTTCTGACGGAGGAAAAGGACAACTGATTTTTACCTCACACAATCTGAGAGCATTGGAAATGCTTGGAAAGAAGAGTATTCTGTTCTCAACAACAAATCCTTGTAACCGATATATCCGCCTGCAGAATGTACAGACAAATAATAATCTTCGTGACCTGTATTTGCGCAGCCTGACGCTGGGGGGCCAGAAAGAAGAAATGTATGAAGAAACGGATAGTGTGGCGATTGGTCGCGCCTTCCGTCGTGCAGGAAAGGCGGTGGAAGCTCATGTCGAAAGCTAAGAAAGTTATCTTCGTTATTGTGGAAGGCCCGACCGACGAGGATGCGCTTAGTTCTGTGCTAAAACAAATTTTTTCATCTGCAGAAGTTCATTTCCATGTGATTCATGGAGATATTACAACGGAAGATGCGATTACTGCAAATAATGCGAAAAGTTATGTGGCAAAGCGAATTGCAGCGGAGATGAAAAAGTACGCATATAAAGAAAGCGATATTTTGCAGATTGTTCATTTGATAGATACGGATGGGGCATTTATTCCTGATAATTTGGTAAAGGCCAGAAAGGAAAAAGGCGTTCAGTATTTTGAGAATCACATTGAAACGGGCGAGGTCAAGTATATTCAGGAACGGAATCAAAAGAAAAGCAGTGTAGTGGCTTCTTTGTGCTCCACTGGAAAAATGAAATCGAGTATCCCTTATTCAATTTACTATTTCTCAAGAAATATGGAACACGTTCTGCATAATGTGGCAACTGAACTGACTGACGATCAAAAAGTAGCTTTGGCCGATGCTTTTGCAGAACGATATGAAGAAAATCCAAAAGACTTTGTTGACTTTATAGAATCTGATGAGGTCGCAGTTGCCGGAACCTATACACAGACATGGACGTTTATTCGAGAGAAAACGAATTCACTGAATCGCCATAGCAATCTTCGGATTCTTTTTGAACAGGAAAATTTGAAAGGCACAGATTAAAAATGGCATCGGTATAAAGCAGGGATGAGCTGCTTCTTGTTAAAAGGGGGTTGTTGCAATGAATGCAAAAAGCTGCGTAGAGTTTGTTCTTCAAGCTATGAATAATGTTGATGACGAATACTTAAATGTTAAAATAGCGGTGGATTATGTGGGACACAAGGAAATAAAAAGAAGGGAAAGAGTTTATGCCTATGAGCTTTATCATCAAATGAGATTGATACAAGAGCAGAAATTCAGAAGTGAGTTTACTATCAATGGTAAGATAGATAAAAGTGGACACAAGATTATTAAAGAACCATTTAACCCTGATTTTGTGATTCATCAGCAAGGTAAGATGGGTGAAAATTTCTGTGTGGTTGAATTGAAGACAATAAATAAGAAAAGTGGCATTCAAAAGGATTTTCATACGATAACCTGTATGATGCACTGCTATCGGTACAAAATTGGGATTTTTGCGATCGCGGGAGTTTTGCTATCTGATATAAAATCTATATTAGTAGAAGTTTGGAATACACAGGAACATCTTCAAGAGCATGGTGAGAAAATTTATGTGATTGCACAAGATGATAATGGAAAACTCTGTGCAAAGAGTATGGCCAATATTATACATAGTGTGTAAGAAATAGCCAGCGTGTTGTGTGGAATGTACCACATGATACGCTGGCCGTTTTTACTTGTGTCCGATTTAGAAAGACTGATTAGAGAGAAGGCTCATGTTTGCGAGTATCCTCCTGCATTTTATAGTTGCAGAACAACTCCCGATAAGCCGTAGGCGTTCGGCTGCGAACACATTTATGCTCAATGACGAAAATGCTCCTGTGCCGAGCGTATATAACAAAGAAAATAAGATGTACGGCAAGGAAACGACCTACACCATTGCTCCAGTGATTCTTTGGGACAGCTCTCGCGTTTGGAAAATCCTTACGGCGTATGTGTACACCGGGGCGATGGTCTTGGGCAAAACCAAAACGCTGATTTCCGGCAAGTGCATTCTCAAACTAAGGAATAACAAAGAAGCTATTGTAATGATAATTGAGGGGAGGAATTTTGAAGTGACGAAGACTGCGTTGTCAGAGGATTTGAAATACATCGCTGGCTATAATGATTTACCATACGGAGAAATGGAAAATAGCACAGTTCTAGTGACAGGAGCTACAGGATTGATTGGAGTATCTTTGGTACGAGCCCTTTTAGAAATCGGAAAAATTCATGTCATTGCTTTTGTGCGAAATATTGAAAAAGCAAAAAAAATTTATGCAGCGACAATGAATTCAAATTTGGAATTTATTGTAGGAGATATAACTTCGAAAATTCAAATCGATAAAAGGATCGATTATAACTACGATCAGATTGCAATGATCCTGACACAGAAAAAGCGCAGCACCCTGCGCGGTAGGCAGGAGTGGAACGGCATGATGGTGGCAAACATCATGAAAAATGAACGCCGCTGGGGTGATCTGGAAGCCCGGAAGAGCATCGTGGTGGACTACAAGTTGGGCAAAGTCACAAAGAATAACGGGAATCGCTGCTCTGCCTACGTTCCAGAACATCACCAAGCAATTGTTTCGCCGGAGATTGCACGGGCTGCACATCTCGTGGCATCCAGCAATAAGAAGTGCGGTGTGCAGGATATTGTGGTAATTCAGCAGGGAGCATTGAAAGGATTTATTGGCATCCATCCGAATTGGAGCGGCATCAATGCCGAAAGCATCCGCAGCCTTTGCCTGAATGCCTATCTGCCGGAAGAAGTGGTCGAACTGAACGATATGACGGAAATGCGGTCTGGAAAGAAGTCGGATATGGCATTGTTGTCTGATTATCTGACGGTTTCAGGCACTTGCTTTATCAACCAGAGCAGCCCGGTTATGACGGTTTCTAAAAATGGAATCCGTTTCAGCAAGGCCTGCCATACCCGGTTGGACGACTGCGAGTATGTGGAACTACTCTATCATCCGATTCTGCAGGTCGTGATTTTGCGAAAGAGCAATCATGATTTTTCAACGGCGATGCACTGGCGCGAGAACAATGACGTTCATAGTGCTTTTTCAGCCAGAGCATTTTCTGGTCTTGTCTTTCAAACGTTGAACTGGAAAAGAAGTTGCCGCTACCAGTGCCGTGGTATCTGCCGGGGTCGGGAAAATGCAAAATTTCTGATTTTTGAATTAGATGAGTCCCGGATTTTGACTGGGAAAAATCAGTATAAACAAGCCGAAAATTGTGCGATGAATCTGAAATGCCGGTTATATCGGAGTAAATGGGTTCAGAGCATTACAGTTAGTGATGTGATGGAATCTGGCCAAGTCGTAGAAAATCCCATGATTGGTGCAATTCCAAGCAGAAATGAAGTTCAACGTGAACTGGATGATCTTTTGATGTCGATGTAGGAGAAACTTATAGAATGGAAGAAAAAAGCAGGGCGCAAGAACTGAGTGTTCGGGAAATCTCCTTGATTCGTGAACTTGCACAGATACGGAAAGAACATAAAAGAGAACTGGAGTACGAAAAGTTCGATGGCTATGAACTTCCGCCGCGCACCCAGTTTTCCATGCTGAATAAACCTGCAGTGAGCATAAAGTACGGCGTTATGAAATTTAATATGGTCTGCATCCGACTTTTTGAAGGAATTAAGTACGTCCTTCCGATTTTGCACCCCAATAAGAAGCGGCTTGCGCTGATCATGTGCCCGGAAGAGGACAGTGCATCTGTTGAATGGGCAAGACAGAAGGACGAAAACTGGGTGAATAAGGATATTACATCATTGGAATTTGTGGAAAATATCTTCAGGCTCATGAACTGGAATCGGGAATGCCGTTATAAAGTGCTTGGACGGGTGGCTAATTCAGATCAGGGTCTTTGTATGTTGTTTGATTTGGAAGAAGCAATCATGTTCACCCCGAAGCCACAGGAATATACGGATTCGCTTACTGGTGAAATGAAGAAAAAGCAGATGAAATTCTTCCCGGATGCCTATAAGAACCGTATCGGAAAATCTTATAATGATTACATCGCCAGTCATCAGATGAACATGTTTGAAGACTTCATTGGGTATCAGGGCTCTGCGGTATTGGATGAGCCTGTGCAGGAAGAGAATACAACGCCGAAGCCACCAATGAGACAGAAAAGCGAACCACCGGAAAATACAGCGCTGCCCCATTTGCCGGAACAATCTGTGAATATGCAGCAATCGAGTTATGAGTCTGACGGGAGAGGAATGCCGACATGAATTCTGGACGAGTTATGAACCTGCGAGTGACAATTCCAGCGGAAAGCCGGAGAATGAATGTTGGGGAAGATGTTATCCGTATTCTTGGAAGTCCGGCCTATATCTGCGTTTTGCAGAGGAAAGATCGGAAGTCTATTGTGATTACTCCGTGCACCGCTGAACATCCCATGTCCTTTAAGGTTCCTGATAGGCTGCTGACCGATGGCCAGTGCCGGATGATGATTAACGGAATACAGTTCATCCATGCACTTCTGGAAACAAATGGTCTAGCTGTAGGAAAAGACCATCAATTTAAAGGACGGTATGATGCTGAGAAAAATGCGGTTGTTATTTCGCTCGAAGAAAATGATTTGAGAACGAACGTCAATCGAAAATAGGCTTGAGCCTCTAAAAGTATTTGACTTGACATTACGTCCGATTGGTCGTACAATGTGACCAAATGGACGTAATGGAAGGGGCGATTCTTATGAGTGGTGGGATTTTAGATAGTTTTCAAACGATAATTCCAACAGCAGCGGCTGTCTTATCGGAAAGACGACAAATGTTAAGGATGACGCAACAAGAGGTTGCTGATCGAGCCAATATAACTTTACGTCAATATCAAAGGCTGGAATCTGGGGAAAGAAATATTTTGACTTCCTCTTTTGGTTTGGCCTGTCGGGTAATTGAAGCTCTTGATATGGATGTTTCTAAATTCTATCATGGTGACTATTACCTTGAAGAAGAGCTGAAGACAACGAGAGGCAAAGGATTTAGAAGTAGGAAAAAGCTATCGATTTAATGGATGGCATAATGTGAGAAATTCCAATATGGACAAATCTATGTTAAATTGTTTGCATGCAAATACAGTATTTATGGCTTCTTATCATGGTTTATTATATTCTTTGTATTTTCATAAAAACGTTTACTATTATAATCGTGAAAATAAATCAAGAATGGAGTCGTTGGGGGAAAAATTAGGAATTTCTAATCGTGAAATATCGGGAGAATTTAAGGAACAACCAATGATTGATTATCAATATGTGGATAATAGGAGGCGATTATATGCTGGATGAACATGAATTTAAGGAGGTGCTGAATAATGTGCTATTTGGTAGCAAAAGATCGTAATGCACATGGTTGTTTTGCTCTAAAAACGACGCATGGGAAGCATCTGGTAGAATTAAAAAGAGAATTGAACAGAGAGGTTGGATATAAGGGAGTACAGCTTGTAACAATCAGCAGGCCAACAGCGTATGGTGAGTATGCGCCTTACCACTTTGTGGATCCTGCAATTCGTAATGCAATGAAGATGTTGGATATGCACGAAATTCGGCTTACATATGAGGCAGACCTTCCGGCGCGCTCTGGTCTGGGCACTTCAAGTTCCTTCGCAGTTGGAATGTTAAATGCTTTTTATGCACTGAAAGGCAAATACGCCGATAAGAAAAAGTTAGCAGATGAAGCGATTTATCTTGAACGGAATCTGTGTCAGGAAGCGGGCGGTTGGCAGGATCAGATCGCAGCATGAACCATAATTGTTCCATCACCTGTGCGGAAGAAATAACGATTGGCGATGCTTGCAACATTGCCAACAATGTTGTGATCGTTGACCATGACCATCGGCTTGGAAAAGTCGGCGTGGAAAATGGTTTGGAAAGTACCTCTGTGCATATTGGAAGAAACGTGTGGATCGGTGCAAATGCGGTGATTCTAAGAGGCGTTTCTATTGGAGATGGAGCCATAATTGCTGTGGGAGCAGTTGTGAACCATGACATTCCTGCCTACGAAATATGGGGTGGGGTTCCGGCAAAGAAGATAAAAAAATTGGGAGATAAGAAATGAACGCATTGGTGAGTGTAATTGTGCCCGTGTACAATGTTGAAAAATATTTGAGGCAGTGTCTGGATAGTCTACTGGAACAAACATATAAAAACATTGAAGTCGTCATGGTTGATGATGGATCTAAAGATTCTAGTGGTAAAATATGCGATGAATACGCGAAGAAATACGAGAATTTCTATGCAGTACATAAAGAGAATGCTGGTCTTGGAATGGCGCGCAACACTGGTTTTGAACACATTAATGGAGAATATGTAACTTTTCTGGATTCTGATGACTATCTGGAAAATGACTGTATTGAAATTTTGTATAATACGCTCTTAAAGCAGCAGGTTGATATGTGTAAAGGCGGCTTTAAGCGAGTTATAGATTCTGGTGAGGTTATTTCCAAGAGAGAGTATCAGAATGAGTTATTCAAAGGTGATTGCGCAAAAATGGAGTTGCTGCCGCGAATGATAGGAAGTTCACCATCTCGACACGATAGTGTCGAGATTCGATTGCTGAAGAACATGGGCTAGTTCTCATGGATGCTATTAAGACAGCATATTCAACAGCATACGAACGTTTAGTCCTTCTTGCAAAGTCTGGAAAAATTGGTAAGGTTGTATCGGTTGATGCTGTTTGTACTAGCTTGCGAGATGGTATTTCAATTGCCGGAACGGATTTAACTCAGAAATGGAATAGTATGTGCGGTTGGGCACCTGCAGCGTTGTTACCTGTTTTTCAAATACTTGGAACGGAGTATAGGAAGAAAGTTATTACTACGAAATTCTTGGATGAAGTAGCCAACATGGATGCCTTTACAAAAATTGATTTTACTTATAATGATGCAGTAGCTTCAATCAAAGTAGCAAAAGCTGCAAAATCTGAGGGTGAGTTGATTGTTACCGGAACGAAAGGCTATATCTACGTTCCAGCACCTTGGTGGAAAACAGATTATTTTGAAGTTCGTTATGAAAACGCAGAAGATAATCAAAGATTCTTTTATCAACTTGATGGCGAAGGCATTCGATATGAAATTGTTGCATTTGCAAAATCTATTGAGGTTAAAAAGCCAATGAACTATGTTGAAAAAGCCGTTTCAAAATCAATAGCTAAAATCATAGAAAGCTTTAATGATCGAGCTGATATGATAGTAATATAATACGAAATACGAAATATAAATTTACGGTGATTGAAATAAATGCGCTAGAGTGTTATACTAAAATTACTATAATTTTCTGGAGGTTTTTATTATGCCCAGAACAAAAGGTAGCAAGAATAAGCCAAAAACTGTGACTGCTGATTTTGCAACGCAGATTGCAGAAAAGCAGTCCGCAAAGGAAGCGCTCACAGCGGAAATCGCATCCATCACCGCAAACATTGACGCTTTGAAGGCTGATTTGAAAGTGAAGAAGGCTGCTTTGAAGAAAGCCGAAAAAGAAGTGGAAATGCTGGAAGCAAAAAAGGCAAAGGCAGATGCCAAAGCTGCAGAAGATGCGAAAAAGGCAGAAGCGGAATCCGTTCTGAAAAAGCTGCTTGCCGAAGGCATGAGTGCCGATGAAATCCTCGCAAAACTGAAATAACACGAAAAACCCGTGATGGACAGGCATAACGCACCGTTCATTACGGGTTTTAGGGTTATAAGAACATAAGTTCATCCGGCGGCAACATCAAACTGAAAATGTGCCGGAAGGTTGAACTGCTTGATAAACGCATGATGCTGGGCGTGGTAGTGACGCAGATCGTACCCCAGATGATGCAGTTCCAGCAGCTTCACCAGCACCAGATTGAGGTGGATTCCCTTAGCAGCGGCAATCTGAGCAGCATCCAGCCCGCGCTTCGTCATTTGATAGACTTCATCACTGTCCAGCATCAGGTGGGATGTGAAAGCGTTATGCTCGTAAAGAAGGATGTGCTTGTCCTTAATGGTCAGAAATTTGTCCAGGGTATGCAAGTCCATAAGCAGCTGATGCTCCAGATAATGCCCCAGCGCATAGCCGCACACCATCTGCTTCATCTGTTTGTCCAGCTGGCGATTGATGTGGAGCCTTTGTGACGCAGACAGCTTTAGGTTTCGATGGAGAAGCTACCAGAAAGATGCGCGCCTTCTTGCAAGGCCCAAAACCTGAACTGCTGCATCACCAGAAGTTCTTTGAAAACGGCACAGCGGAACGTGCCAAAGAATCCGGTACAGAGCAAAATTACAATATGATAGATAGCTGCGTCAATAATGTGCCGAAAAAGCCCCGGCGTATTGGTGGCAGGTGGT
>OIZF01001818.1_pt1 | contig 11529 bp, 9 predicted proteins | sample 1588471 | NCBI WGS metagenome assembly OIZF01 (sample SAMN03283279) | human gut metagenome | biome: human-associated habitat; material: feces | host: Homo sapiens | place: Peru | collected 2012
TTTTTGAGTAAACTGCCAAAAAACAGATCATTTTTATATAAATCTTTGTGCAAATCGTGCAAAAAGCAAATATATTCTGCATTTTCTTACATAAAGTAATCTTAATACGTAAAAAAGTGACACTACACCAGCTTTTTCTTAAATCATTTTCATATCACAACAATTCACGAGTCTTGATTTCGAGATATTTATTAAGTACATCAACCGAAAGAGCCTCGGGCGTGGTAAGCAAAGCCAAGATGCCACGCTGCTTGAGCGAAGAAACGATGAGACGCTGCTCGTAAGCAAACTGCTCGGCAACAACATGACGATAATATTCCTCATCACTTTCGGAACGAGTGGCAAGATAGTCTTTCACTTCATGATCCTCAAAGAACACCACCAAAAGACGATGACGGCGGTTGAGCTGAAGGAGATAAGGCAACTGCCTCTCCATGCTGATGCGATTGGCAAAGTTCGTATAAAGTATCAGGAGTGAACGCTTGGTGATGTGCTGGTTGACCTCTGCCACCAAAGCTGAATAATCGGATTCGGCAAAGCGGGTCTGCTGGCGATAAAGCATTTCAAGAATATTCTGCATGTGCCCTGTACGACGGGAGGCTGGAACAAAATCCTCAAAATGGTCGCTGAACGTTACAACACCTGCCTTGTCTTCCTTTCTCATCGCAATATACGAAAGCACCAGCGAGGCATTGATGGCATAATCAAGGTAGGTCATACCCCGGAAAGCCTGTTGCATCACCCTACCCTTATCAATAATATTGAAAACCTGCTGAGAACGCTCGTCCTGATATACATTCACCATCAATCTGGAAGTGCGGGCTGTGGCTCGCCAGTTGATCAACCGGAAATCATCGCCCGAAACGTAATCCTTGATTTGTTCGAATTCCGTATGATTGCCCACCTTCCGTATTTTCTTGATACCCATTTCCGCAAGATTGTTGCTCATAACCAACAATTCATAACGGGTAAGCATCAGATAGGAAGGATACACCTTGACATCACAAGGCTGGCACAGAGTAAACCGACGCTGCACCAAACCTATCGGTGTGGAAGCGAAAACACGGACATGCCCAAAGGAATAAACTCCACGCTCCGTAGGACGTAGCTTATACCTGATATTCTTTCCCTCTCCCATCGCCAACTTCAAACGAAAGAGAACATCTCGGCGCTGGAAAACTGGCGGAATCTCATCTATGATTTCCAACCGAACAGGAAAGGAATAGATACTTTCCACCCGGATGTTCACTTCATTGTCGTCGCCATTGGAAAATCGCTCCGATAAAGTGCGACTGGCCATCATTCCCCGCTCATGATACAACAGGAATAATTCAACAAAAACCAGAATGACAAGGGCAAGGAACATCCATCTCCCTACATCAAACAGCAGGGGGAAAACATACCCAGCCCCCGTCATCAAGACCAAGAAGGCAAGTACTATATAAAATCTTTTCGTTAAATACACCTTAAATCAATTGAATTCTTCACTCTTCGTTCTTCACTCTTCACTTACTTCGGCACCTCCACCTTATCTATCAGCCGTTGTGCCACCTTATAAGCCGTATAGCCTTCCATCTCAGCTTCTGCCGTAAGCATGAGTCGATGCTGCAAGATAGATGGTGTTACGAACTTGATGTCTTCTGGAGTGACAAAATCACGACCTTGCAAAAGAGCGTATGCCTTGCTCGCCTGCAACATGGCAACTGAGGCACGAGGGGAAGCACCCAGATAAACGGCACGTGTGGTGCGGGTCTGCTGAACGATCTGTGTGATATAACGCAGAAGGCTCTCATCAACAACGACATGGTGCATATAAGAGCGCAACTGGAGCAATTCTTTCTTTGTCAACACAGGTTGGATATCAGTAAGTTTCACCAAATCAGCTTGATGTTCGTGGCGCTTCAATATTTCCAGTTCTTCATCTGCCGTAGGATAACCCATCGTTACTTTCATGAGAAATCTGTCGAGCTGCGCTTCGGGTAAGCGATAAGTTCCTTCTTGTTCCACAGGATTCTGGGTAGCAAGGATGGTATAAAGGTCACCCATCTTGTGGGTACAGCCATCTATGCTGACCTGACGTTCTTCCATCACCTCGAAAAGAGCAGCCTGAGTCTTTGCTGGTGCACGGTTGATTTCATCCACCAATACAATATCAGCAAACACAGGACCTTCATGGAACTCAAACTCCTGATTCTTGACATTGAAAATATTTGTACCCAACACATCACTCGGCATCAAGTCGGGAGTAAACTGTACACGACTAAACTTGGCATCTACCAACCGGGCCATCAATCGCGCCAAAAGTGTTTTGGCAACTCCAGGCACACCCTCCAAGAGCACATGACCATTAGCCAAGAGGCAAGTCAAGACCAGATCCACCGCCTTGTCCTGTCCTACTATCACCTTGGATATTTCTTCACGAAGACACTCTATCTTTTCTGAAAAAAGAGTCAAATCCAATCTTTGTTCTTCCATTGTTTCCTATGATTTTAAATAAAAGACTTACTTTTCTTATCCTACGCTAACCATTCTTAGCGTGCCTAACTATAGTATCCATTGCATCTATCAAGCTCCGCATTTCTTCAACTGAGATATTGCCCTCCGAATGTAGGACCAAGCGAATTTGTCGAATCACCTTCTTCAATCTATCGCTGTTCATACCGGTTTTCTCTGCAAGGAGCAGATATTCACGGTCATCAGTATTCACATCTGATATGTCCACACCAGCCGTTTTTCTCAATTCCTCTGCGAAGAGTTTAAACTTTTTCCTGACCAAATCCACATGATCCTTACGTTGATAGTAGAGTGTTCCAATGAGTTGGATAAACTCCAAAGACCGATTGGCAGGCTTCGACATGATAGGGATGACCCGTTGCCTACGACGAGCGGTAAATATCATAAAGAGAACGACACCCAACAGCGCAAGATAAAGAGCCCATCGCAATGGTGGGCGCTTGATGAACTCCCGGAATGGAGATTGCTCCGCCACAAGCATGGCATCGGTCTTGACATACGCCTCAGTTCTATACACTGGCAAATCCGCCAGATAAGACATCAATCGGAATATATAGACAGATGTGTTGCCTTCCAACATTCCATAGTTGGTGAAAAGCAATGGCGAAGAGACGAAAATGACCTCACCCTTGCCATACGGAACAGACACCGCCGTAGGTATTTTCTTGATGGCGAAAGTATCGATTCGTTCTATCCTTTCTTTTTCATCCACAATAGTGTCAAAGCTAGTAAAATCTCCGACATACAAAGAGTCATGTCTGTAATCATACCCTGCCGTTGACAAAGTATAAGCCAGTCTTTTCACCTTTGGAACAGAATCCACGAAAAGGGTTCCACCTACCATGTTGTAGAACATTCTATAAGACTGAGCTGCATACATCGTCTCCCGGTTATTCCAATAAATGGTATCGTACATATCATTGTCATGCGCTTTGAGACCGCTTAAGATGCCACGTAACGAAAAGTACAGTCCGTCTTCTATTTTTACCTTGAAGGTACGTTCCAATTCATCCACCACTACCGTATCGGCATTCCTACCATCATCAAAACTACTTGAAGCAACCACCATGACCTTGCCTCCACGGCGAGCGATATTGCAGAGGTACTTGACATCCAACTGTTTCAAATTTTGCTGATCCACGACCATCAACACGGAGATTTTCTCCTTGGCATGCTCCTGATCAAGTTGGAAAAACGTCTTTTTCGTCACGTGATAACCATTGGGCAAAGATTGGGTCAAGACACTGTCAAAGACAAAACAGCCCAAAGGTTGCTTATCTACATGGCTAAAGGTAGGAGACCATACGAACTTCTTGGGCAGATTGACTTGCAAAAGACAGAACAGCACAAAGAGGACTAACATGACAAAAAGGAAATTACGACTACTTTTCATCACGACCTCCTTCCTTCTTGAAAGTTCCTCCATTTTGTTCGGCAGAACCATCTCTACCTGAGTTCTTTACAAAGTTATCCACACTTGCCTGCAGATTGTGCATATCTCGAATCATGTCCTTGTCAGCACCAAAGCCACCATAGCGAACTCGCACAAACAGACTGGTCATTCTCTTGAAGTCGGCCTGTCGGAACTCAAACGTATATTGAGTAGGAGTCTTGAAAGGTTGCCACTCTATTTGGTGATAGTCACTCAAAGACTTCAATGTCTGAAGATACATCAATCGCAATGCCTCACGGAAATTCTCATTTTCCAAAGCTTTTTCTATTTCACTTGGGAAATCAACGCCATATATCGTATCTTCCGTAACCTCGTATTCCATCGGTTTCCTTCGTCCTGAACGAGCGAACAGCTCAGGATGCTTCCACAAGAGGAACGCCAAGACAGCTCCCAATGCCGCCAATCCGATACATATCCACAAAGTGTCATGATGGTCCTGATAGAAATTGCTGCCAAAGATATTCTCGAAAAATTCGTTCAGCCTTTTCGCTACCCAGTCCATCAAGCTATCTTGGGAAGGCACTAACTCTCGACCATAAGCGTAATCGTCATCCCGCCGCCAAACTTGCAGTCGGGCGGTATCAATAACCAAGGTGTCGGAAGGATTGGAAAACATATCTCTCTACAACAAATATAAATAATGTATAAAATGATTAGACTTTGAATAGATCGTCATCATCCTGACTCTTGTCTGCCATTTCCTCAAAATCGTCAATACCTTGACCAACGGACATATCATCGAGTTTCTCGGCGGCATGACTATAGAGATAACCCGTACTGATAAAAAACAAGTTGTAAATCAAATAAGAGCCTATCCACATGACAACGCCAAAGATATATTGGAGAATAACAAAGGCAGCACTACCAACAAATGTTTCCTCACCTGCATAAGCCTGCACGAATAGCGTCTTGACAAAGACACATACCTCCCAAGGCATGACAAAGACAAAAGAAACGACATTCGACAACAGGCTCAAGACAAATCCCAAGCCAAAGATTCCTCCCCATGTGCTCCATCCCAAGCGAAAGCCACGAACGTAAGCCCGCCATACAGAGATATCCTCAAATATATAGGTAGGTGTAACCAATATCAAAGGTACACCAAAAGCAACGACCGCCGCTACAGCCAAGAAGCAAAAGATGGCTGTCATCGCTCCAGAATTTATCGCTACCCCTAAAGCTATCACGGTAAAAAAGACTGCCAAGAACACGATGCCTATCAGAGAACCAACCAGTCCGCATTTGAACAAACGCCAAGCATTTCGGCGGAAAGAAGGTTTCAACTCCTGGAAAGTAACACCTTGCAAGCCATCGTCGTGAGCATTATAAAACTGCATCATAGAAAACACAACCGTTCCTATCCAAATATAAGCTGCCAAAGAAGTTGGCAACAAGAGGGCGTAAGAAAAGAGCATACTGTAACTGAGTTCATCACCAAACACGGAATTACCAGAACTAACATCCACCATATTTTGCATCAAACTGTTCAGCGACAAGGCTCCTACGAATGCCAACGGCAAGATACCATACAAAGCATAACGAAGCAGTATTTTCCAATTCTGCTTGACAAACTCGAAAGTGACATTAAACTTCTCTCCGAAATCCCTCTCTTTGTAAAATACGATTTTATCCATAAGCTATCTTTATTAAATAATTCAAAACTGACTGGTTCTTAATGAATGAAGTTGTAATCTAAAGGACATTCTTTTCTGCCTATCAACTTACTTTTTCTTTGCCGATGCCGAATCTGGGGTAAAACCACAAAATAACCTATGACAAAGACGAAAGAGACGATGATAATCGACAAGCGAAAATAATTAGAAATTTCCGTATGTCGTGTTACAAATCCTTCGATAAAACCAGCGAATATAAATATAGGTACAGTACCGACAATAATCTTCATTCCCCTTTTCGCACCATGACGAAAAGATACGATACGCGAATACGTGCCAGGGAACAGCCAGCTGTTACCCATCGCCAACCCTGCCGCTCCTGCAATAATCAATGCAGAAATTTCAAGTGTTCCATGAAGGAAAACGGCAAGAAAAGATTCATACAAGAGACCATGCTGGGCGAAGAATGTCTCAAAGCATCCCAACATCACACTGTTTTGGAATATCAGAAAACCCGTGGCGATACTGGTAAATATACCAGAAACAAATTCCAGGAATGACACACTAATGTTATTGAAAGTAATGCCCAAGAACATATTCAGTTCATCTCCACCATCATAAACCGCCATCGGTTTTCCATCCTTGATATTCTGCAATGTCATATCCACATAATAATCTCCCAATATAATACGACAAAAGTCGGTATCAAAGCATTGGGATACCACACCGATGAATACACTGATGAAGAAAATGCAGAAAGAAGCCAAAAGTAACTTTCGAGCCTCAAACATCGTCAAAGGAACTTCCTGCGTCCAAAACGTAATCAGGCGAGACCACTTCTCCCGTTTGTTACGATAAATGGAATTATGAAGGCTTGAAGCCAGGTTGTTGAGATAAAGGGTAATACGAGAATTTGGGTAATGTGTTTGCGCAAAAGCCAAGTCAGATGTAAGGTCGGTATAAGTATCGGCCAAAACATCCGGCGTTTGGGAAGCGGCATCGTCAATAATGATCTCTGCACGTTGCCATTTATCTATGTTATTTCTTATAAAGGCAAATTCTTTCACAATTCTTTTATTATAAGGGAAAATTCGGTTACGATTATTTTATTTTTCCTAAAAATTGATGCAAATTTAAGTAATTATTCTTATATTTGCAAACAATTTAAGCATTATCTTCTTAAAACAATAGAAAAATGACAAATTCAAACATCATAACCAATCAATTTGTAAGAATCAACCAAACACCAGCGAGTATCGGTGAACGAGTGTTGGCTCGCATCCTTGACACCATATTCATATCTTTTGGATTCACTGGTGTCTATTTGTTGTTTGATGGGCTTATGGGGAGCATGGACGAAACACGTTGGCTCATGTTCTTATTCTTTATGCTTGTCATATTTATCTGGATGTATGATTTCTGGTGGGAAACATTCAACAACGGACAGACTCCGGGGAAATATATCATGAAGTTAAGAGTCATCAACAAGAATGGGTCACGACCAACCATGGGCTCTTTTTTCATGAGATGGCTTCTCAGCACAATAGACGTAGGATGTGGGGGTATTGGCATGCTCTTCATCATACTCACCAAAAATTCACAACGATTAGGAGACTTGGCAGCAGGAACAATGGTCATCAAACTTACCGACATCCGAAAGATACACATCTCCCTGGACGAATTCTATTATGCCAAGAAAGATTACCATCCTGTATATGAGGAAGCCAAGAATCTCTCACAAGCACAAGTCGCCGTCATAGAGAAAGCCCTGTATTCCTCCAATGACAACCATGAAAACCAAATAGAGACCTTGGCAGATAAAGTCGCGAAGTTCCTCAAGGTGCAGCCCAAAGAAAATAGCAAGGAAAAATTCCTTGCTACCATTCTTTATGACTATAATTATTATCTCATGGAATTAATCTAAACTACCCATGCAGGAGCACAGCGCCCTCCTGCTTCTTGCCATCCATCAGAATTCTCATCGGATGCTCGAAGCGAACATGGCGCACATACTGCGTTTCCTCTACCGCCGGCATCGCATCCAATATCTCCTTATTGACGAATCCTCCTTCTTCTGTGTTTGTATCTACCGTAAAGTAACCTACCCCGAAAGAGGTAAGATTTTGGAAGAAATGGGTGCCCTGACTTGGGTCGATATTATAGTTCTTCAACGCTACTTCTACGATGACACGGGCGGCACTGATATGCGGCCACTTGACCGGAACGCCTAAATAATGATCGCTTGAACCCCAGCGGCCAGGTCCTATCAAGACGTAATTCTTTCCTTCGGCAAGGAACTTGCGGTTGATTCGTTCAATATCATCAGCCACATAGAAATTGTTCATCGCAGAGAACTGATCATCATATTTAACATAGACTACATCTGTGACGTCCTCACTGATTCCATGTCCCAATGAATTGTGGGAACGGAGCAGACAATCTGCATCCGGTATCGCCTTCACATCCTCATCAAGCATCTCCTTAGCATCCACTATCGGACGAATCTGGAGAAGATAGAACTCGCAGGTTTTATCATCATTGATATTGCATGCAAACTCGATTTCCACAGGACGGCGCATCGCCTCGGATCCAGATTTCATCGACATCTGCATCAGCTCCGGCAGTGGTACCACGCCATGCTGGAGTACACTGGCAAAGGTAATCAGCTTTCTTCCCGTTTCATACACGCCATCATTGATGACTTGATCGTATGGGTCGAAAGTAGAGGCGATATAGGTAAGACTCTGGTCTTCTACCGCATCCTTCACACGGAGCTTGAGGATATTGAAGCCATCATCCACCTTGAAATCCTCACCCACATGTTGCATGTCGAGAGCATAGAACTGGGTTTGGGTATCACGCAAAGCCATCTCCATCTCTGAAGTCTGTAGCACTTGGGTTGGATGATAAGGGCAAACTCTCAAGGTTTGTCCGCCATCAACGATATATTTCCCCAATCCAAGAGCCAGACTGGCAATACCTTCCTCCGCCGTTTCGTCGCCAATCGGATAATAATTGAGGGAGCGTAGCACACCACTCATCGTCGGATAAAACCGGTCGCCATAATTCTTACCCACTACCTGTTGCAGAATAACAGCCATCTTCTCCTGATCAATCACATTGCTGGTAGCTGTCATATACGCCTTCGAATCACGATAGAAAACAGAAGCATATACTCCCTTTATCGCACAAGCCAACATCTGGAGCATCTGATACTTATCCTCCAGATATGGAATCATATAGGTGGAATAAATTCCTGCGAAAGGCTGATAGTGAGCATCCTCAAGAAGCGAACTTGAACGGATGGCTATAGGACTCTTCGTTGCCTCAAAGAAAGTGAAAAAATCAGCAATCAGGGAATCCGGTAACTGAGCATGAAGGAAATGCTTCAATATCTCCTCATCACTTGCATCACTTAAAGCTATCGGATAGAGATTGTTGCTCATCATAAACTCATCAAAAATATCAGTACAAAGCACGACTGTTTTTGGAATCTGAACAGTGGCATTCTCATACTGATTAAACTCCGGATGGCGCTTGATGATATTGTCGAGGAAAGCCAGTCCTCTACCCTTTCCACCCAAGGAGCCTTCACCAATACGGGCAAAATGGGCATACTTATCGAACTTCATTCTATCAAAGACTGCCACAACTCCAAGATTTTTCATATGACGATATTGCACAATGGCATCAAAGATAATCTGACGGTGGGCATCCACATCTTGAAGTTTTTGCCAGGTGACATGCTTCAAAAAAGCAGATACAGGGAAGATGGCTCGGGCGCACAACCAACGGCTCATGTGATTACGACTGATGTGATAAAGCATCGAGTCGTTAGGAATATTGAAAATATTATCCTGCAGTTCCTTTAAACTGCGGATACGCATGATCTCCTCATGAGTTTTCGGATCTCTGAAAATAAAATCTCCAAAGCCCATGTGTTCCTCCATCAAACGGCGCAAATCTACACTCATCTTCTTGGAGTTCTTATCTACAAAACGAAAACCTTCAGCCTCTGCCTTTGCTCGATTTTCACTCTCAGAACTTTCGAGGATAAGAGGCACAAAGGAATCATTCTTTCGGATATAACGGAAAAGTTGCAAACCCGCATCTGGACATTTTTCACGACCAAAAGTATCCGTTGCATGCTTTGGCTGCACATCCTCATCCACAACATTACCAAAAGCTTTGGCTGCACTCTTTAAAGGAAAACGAGCATCACTAATGACACCAAGGGTATTATCTGAATACTTGTCATACAGTTTTTTTGCCTCTTCATAAGTACGTGCCAATACCACTTTCGGACGACCACGCATACGCATGGTAGCTGCATGACGGTTCAGCGCTTCTTTGGAGAAGTTCTTACTCTGTTCAAGAATATAATTATAAAGATTTGGCAGAATAGAACTATAGAAACGTATAGAATCTTCTACCAAAAGTATCATCTGGACACCTGCCTCCTGAATATCATGCTCCAAATTCATCTTATCCTCTATCAACTTAATAATAGAAAGGATCAAGTTGGTATTACCCAACCAACAGAATACATAATCGAAGATGCTCAAATCCTCATTCTGCATACGCTTGGTAATACCATGAGAGAATGGAGTCAACACAACACAGTGAATATTAGGAAACTTACCTTTGATATCGCGGGCAACATCGAAAGCATCATTATCAGCATTACCTGGCATACAAATCACCAGATCTACAATTGTAGAACGCAAGACTCCAGCTGCCTCTTCTGTGGTAGAAACTTGGGTAAAAGTTGGCGGATAACGTAATCCTAACTCCATATACTCATTGTATATCTTTTCTTCAATACGCCCATCGTCCTCTAACATGAAGGCATCATAAGGGTTAGCGACAATAAGTACATTGTATATGCGACGCATCATCAGATTAACAAATGATACATCCTTTAAATAGAATTTATTCCACTCTTGAGGTACATTATTCTCCATAATTGTAAGATTTAGCAATGCAAAGATACTGTTTTTCTTATATTTACTTGCATTTTTCAACATATTTTTTTAAATTTGCAGCATTATAATAGAATTTACTGATATATTACGCTGTAAAATCAATAGATAAACCCATAAACTATGTTTAGATTTAAAGAAGCATTTCTTGCTAAATATAAAGGAAAAGCGATAGCAGGCATTAAAGAGGGAGGAAAAATTCTCCTGAAAATCTTGCCGTGCTTTTTCACTATATTCAGCATGCCGTGTATGGCGCAAAAGCAGCATGGAAAAGCATCCTATTATTCAAAAAAAATAACGGGAGCCAGAACTGCCAGTGGACAGAAACTTCACCACGACAGTTTGACATGCGCCCATAGATTCTATCCATTTGGTACCAAGCTGAAAGTAACAAATCTCAGTAATAAAAAAACGGTTATAGTGAAGGTTACAGACAGAGGCCCCTATGGTAGAGGACGAATTATTGATCTCTCGTGGGGTGCTGCTAAAGCTATAGGTATGTTATCACAAGGTGTAGCTACTGTAAAAGTTGAAATGATAGACAAGCCTATTCCTTATCGCCCAGAAGATCCAAAATTACCTCATATCGACTTTGAAGTAGCAGAATCAGACTATGATTTTCCTCAGAAATGGAATAACAAAGAAAAACTTGAGAGTAAGCCACACCAAAATGGAGCAGAATCAGGCAAAAAAGAACATTCAAACAAACATCAAAAGGATATTAAAGAAGAACAACAAGAGCATAAAAACAAAACCGGGAACTTTGCTGAGCAAAAACATAATTCAGAACATAAACATAATACGGAACAAAATCATAAAACAGAACACTATCAAAGCAAAGAAGGAAATAAGACAAAAAGGAAATAGAATAAACAAAGATAAAGAATGATTTGAGATAATCATTTTCAAAATAAATCGGGTAGGAGGTAAATGCTAATCATAAAAGGCATTTGCCTCCTATTTTCAC
>OIZF01001821.1_pt1 | contig 11502 bp, 7 predicted proteins | sample 1588471 | NCBI WGS metagenome assembly OIZF01 (sample SAMN03283279) | human gut metagenome | biome: human-associated habitat; material: feces | host: Homo sapiens | place: Peru | collected 2012
TGCTCCTGCACCCACGGCTACGCCGAAGCCCATTACCTACACTTACGTCGTCCGCAAGCACCCCGCAAGCTGCACGACGGCGGGCTATGACGAGCACATCTGCCAAGAGTGGGGCGGTATGAACTACAACGACAACTACGTTGCCCCCAACGGCCACGACTGGGGCACGGGCGTTGTCACCAAGCAAGCCACCTACTACGAAAAGGGTGCAATTACTTACACTTGCAAAAACTGCGGCGAGACCCGCACCGAGGAAACGCCGGAGCTGGATAAAACCTACCATATCAAAGAGGTCGTTGCGCCGACCTGCACATCCGAGGGCTACACAATTTACGAGTGCAACGAGGTTCCCGGCCTGACCTACAAGGGCGAGTACACCGCCAAGCTGCCCCACAGCTGGGATGGCGGTGTTGTCACCAAGGCCGCAACGATTTACGAAAAGGGCGTCAAGACCTTTACCTGCACGGTTTGCGGCGAGACCCGCACCGAGGACATCCCGGTGCTGGATAAGACATGGCACAAGGGCCAGACCATCGCCCCGACCTGCACCGAGCAGGGCTACACCGTCTACATCTGCGACCAGGACAAGAACCTGACCGAGAAGCGCGACTACACTGCCGCCCTCGGCCATGATTACGACAACGGCGTTGTCACGACCCCGGCAACCTGCACGACAGAGGGTGTGATGACCTACACCTGCACCCGCGACGGCGCAACGAAGACCGAGACCATCCCTGCACTGGGGCACAAGTGGGATGACGGCAAAATCACCACCGCGCCGACCTGTGAGACCGAGGGTGAAAAGACCTACAAATGCACAAACGATGGCTGCGCCGAGACCAAGACCGAGGCTGTTGCTGCACTCGGCCATGAATGGGATAATGGCACGGTTACGACCCCGGCAACTTGCACCACAGAGGGTGTGTTGACTTACATTTGTAAGCGCGATGCCAGCCACACGAAGACCGAGGCTATCCCCGCACTGGGTCACAAGTGGGATGACGGTACGATTACCACCGCGCCCACCTGCGAGACCGAGGGCAAGAAAACCTACAAATGCACCAACGATGGCTGCACCGAAACAAAGACGGAATCCGTTGCAGCACTCGGCCATGACTGGGATGACGGTGTTGTCACGACACCCGCAACTTGCGAGGCAGACGGCGTGAAAACCTACACCTGCAAGAACGATGGCAGCCACACCAAGACCGAGAACATCCCCGCGCTGGGGCACGACTGGAACGACGGCGAGGTCACGACTGCGCCGACCTGCACGGAGGACGGTGTTAAAACCTACACCTGCAAAAATGATGCCAGCCACACCAAGACCGAGACCATTGCCAAGCTCGGCCACAAGTGGGATGCGGGCAAGGTTACCAAGGAACCGACCTACGATAGCGACGGCACAATGACCTTTACCTGCCAGAACGACAAGACCCACACCTACACCGAGACCATCCCGGCGAAGAAGTACACATTTACGGTGACTGTGGTTGACCCCACCTGCACCGAGCAGGGCTACACGCTGCACACCTGCAACCAGAACGCCGAAAAATCCTACAAGGACAACTACACCGACGCGCTGGGCCACGACTATAAAGAAGTCATCACCCCGGCCACCTGCAAGGACGCAGGCAAGGTGGAAAATGTCTGCCAGCGCTGCAACGATACCAAGCTTGTTAAAGAACTGCCTGTTACCGAAGACCACCAGTGGAACGACGGCGTTGTGACTAAAGCTGCTACCTGCACCGAGGCAGGCGAGAAGTTGTACACCTGCACCGTCTGCAACAAGACCAAGGCGGAGACCATCGAGGCCACGGGCCACGATTGGAACGAGACCACCACCCCGGCCACCTGCGGCAAGGCGGGCAGCGTTGACCGCACCTGCAAGACTTGCGGCACGACGGAACACGTCAAAGACCTGCCCGCAACCGGCAACCACGCATGGGATGCCGGAACGATTACCACCGAGGCCACCTGCGACGGCAAGGGCGTCAAGACGTTTACCTGCACTGTCTGCAACGAGACCAAGACCGAGGAAATTGCCGCATTGGGGCATAACTTCTCTTATGGCTATTGCAGCCGTTGTGGTTTAAACAGTAATTATAACCAGAAAGCATACGAACAGGATATTTTTGAAAAGACGAACAGCTTGCGTGTGAATTCCGGCCTTAGTGAACTTACATATCGCTCTGACTTGCAGTTTGCTGCCGACATTCGTGTAGAGGAAATTCTACAAAATTACATTATTTATGGCTCTATTGATGGAAAGTGGGGCGCTCATACGAGACCCGACCATAGCAGCGCTGGTACAGCTCTAGGCGACAAGTCTGACTTGGCTTGCGGCGAGAACGCGGCAATGGAAAGTTGCATTTTCGACGAGGAACATCTATATTACCTTTGGTACAACTCTGAAGGTCACCGCGACGCAATGCTAAATCCCAATGCCAATGGTATGGCTTGCGCTGTACGCGAGTACAATGGTCTGGTTTTCGGTATCCAGATTTTTGTTAATGACCCGAACTACACCGCAAGCACCCAGTCTGCCGCCAGCGACACCTCCACCCCGGTGGAAATTGCCGCTGTAGTTGTCGCAGACTCTGCAACCACGGAGACCGCAGCAAACTAAAATAAATCCCATCCATAAGGCCGGAGCTAACACAGCCCCGGTCTTTTTGCTGTATAGGGTATTATTGCTGATTCCCTAATAATAGAGGGCCTTTGTAGCTGTAATAATGGCTGTCTGCCGTTGCCGTCCGATTATCGGTGAGGCATGAGCGCAGCCACCAAGCCCCTTTTTTCACACAAAGGATAGAGAAACCTTGCCCCTACTACCCGCTGCCGGGGTGAACAGACGCTATAAACAAGCAGCGTACCTATGCAGTAATTGCCGCTAAAACGGTTGCAGGGTGTCTTTCTGATGCAGTATAATAATTGTAAACAGAATCTCCCCTATATGGAGAAAGGGAAAAAAGGATGCTTACCCATAAAGTGCGTACTAGGGGAAAAGGTGCTAATATTATAATAAGAAAGGCAAAATGAAAATTGACAAAACACAGCGATAATGCGATAAAAATAAAATAGTAAAAACGAAAATGTGATAGTTTTATCTATCACGAACAAGCACACAATATATCAAATGGAACGGTAAAATTATGCCTAAAACAGTCAAAACCACATATACTGCAATCAACCTAGAGACTGGCGAGGTCTACACAGGTATTGATGCCCCGCAGTCCATCACGCGCGGAGAGACGCATTTTTGGCAAGCCAGCAAGGATTTTTTCGCGGCGCTGCTAGGGTATGGCACGGTGGAGAGCAAGGTCGTGGCAGGAATGCTGCACCGCACAGACCCCAAAACAAACCATATAGCGTGTACCCTGCCAGAGCTTAGAAAGGAGCTTTCCTGCACAAGAGACACGGTAGCAAGAGCTGTGAAAAAGATGGAAAGCAAGCGGCTGATTATCGGCATAGAGCAGGGCGCATGGATGCTGAACCCGCGTATGCTGGCAATGGGCAATCAGACGCAAATTGCACTTTTGATGGCAGAATACGATAAATACGTCAGCGAACGGACAGGCGTTGCGCTGGCCGTGGGAAAATACGTTTTGAAAAATCCAGTCACAGCGGAAGAACTCCTGTTGCCGCCAGAGTGCGACGATAAATTGATGTTTTTAGATGGGAATACGCAATTCTGGAAAATCTATGATGCGTTTTTTGAAGCGATTGCAGGATTGAGCGAAAACGAATTGAGAGTTTTGCTCCACATGATGGATATAAACAAATCAAAAGGTGGCGGTACATATAATAAGCCTCTAACGATGATTGCGGATGAAGCGGGGGTATCTGTTCCGACAGTCAATCGCGCTGTGCAAAAGTTGAAAAAACGCAATCTGATTATACGGTACTGCAACTGTAACTGGGTGATTAACCCCCTCATGGTTGCCAACGGCAACAGGCAAAAGCAAAAAGTGTTGGAGCGACGCTATACCGGGGTACAAGCAGAAAATGAGGCCAAGTTGAAACGCTACCGATTCCGGGTGCTTTCCCCCTACAACGACGGAAAACCATTCATTCCGGTGGGGCTGCCTACCTCGCCAAAGAAACCGTAAGGCGGCATTTAAGGCTTGACCCAACGGGCAATCGTCTTACGGTCTGTGCCGTACAGTTGGGCGATATGGTACATACTGCTGCCCTGCTGATACATCTTTCGTATTTCCGCAAGCGTGTTGTCCTCTGGCGGTGGGGCAAGCAGGTCAGAAAGCGACAGCCCCAAGAAACAAGCAAGCTGTAAAATTTTGCGGACAGAGACCGTGCGATTGCTTGACGCGACACCGTACACCTCTTTTGAATCTACACTTTCAACATTGTTTCCATAAAAAGCGTTGACCGCTTCGGCAATTCTTGCGGCATAAATCCTGCCGCCTGTAACCGACGCATAGCCGCGATTGCGCAATGCTCGCTTGATAATAGCGCGATAACCACTACCGTTGCTGAAATCATACTGCGCGGTCAATGCGTCCTGCATCAACGCAGCAAAGGTCTTTTGCGCTGCGGTGGGCGTGGTGTCCGGCGTGGGGAGCAGGTGGCAGTCCGGCAGGGCGGGAAACAGCAGATTGTGCCTGTGCCCGGTCAGCGTGATTTCGGTGTCAGCAAGCCAGCAGCCGTGCCGAGGGCAGACGGCTATACCCGGTATCTGGTGCAGCCGATGCCAGTACGGCTCGCCATAGGTCGCAATATCCTCGGAGAAACATTGCGGGCAGTAGCGCAGCCGCCGCGCGTCCATGCTGCTGCTCTGGTAGATGCCTATATGCTGCCCTGCATGGCGGTTGCCGTTCAGCGCCAGCATATAGGCACTTTTTTTGCGGTTGTTGGAAAAGAAGCGTGTATAATAAGGATAGAGCGTGTATTGCATAATAATGTCTTTGGCGGTGAGCGCTTTTGCCGGAATTGCCTCAAGCAATGATGAGAGTGCCCCGCATAACTCAACAGGCACGTTAATGTGATTTGCGCCGTACAACTCGCGGATGGAATACTTGACCGATGGATTGCCGCTGCGGATGTGATAGCGACAAATGACGCTGTACCATAGCTCGTCCGGGTAAGGTGTGGGAAAAAATGGAATCATAACTCGACCTCGCCTTTGATGTACTCGCGGTACGCATCCAACGGTGGTCTGCCGCTCTTTTTAGCAGCACGTAGCGTTCCCCGCAAATCATGGGGAGCAGTTGCCTCTGGTGAGCGGATCGCTGCCGGGGAGTGTTCCGTTTCCCTTTGCGGGCGGGGAACGCGGACGGTTGCAAGTTCCGCCATATAGTCAGACACCATACCGAGATTTTTTAAAAATGCACTTTCAAGAACATCGAGGTCTAATTTTTCTCGTCCATCTAAAATGCACAGCTTTTGTGCATTATACAACAGCTTAACCAGTACGTCTGGGATGCCCTGTGTCTTGCGATACAGCCAGCTTTGCATTTCCGGGGTCAAGTCCGTTGCAAAGCGGGTATACTGATAATGCCACAGACCATGCAGCAGCAGGGCGAATTCTTTATCGTCGGGTAATCTGTCATATATCAGCCCAGTCGTGCGGCGGGCAGAACGAAATTCTTGCTGCAACACTTGCAGCACACGGGGAGTACCGACCATGCAAATGCTGACACCCGCGCCGTTGATTAGTTGGACAAGGAAATTGATAAAACGGATGCCGTTTTTGCGATAGGCGATATTTTGCAATTCGTCGATTACCAAAAGACCGACATGATTGACACGGACGATTTGATTAAGCTGGCTTACAAGAACGTCAAGTGTCAGTTTGTGAGCCAGCGCGTAGTGTTGGTAGCTTGTGCCCAACAGCGTGTCCAACTGTAAATATATGTCCAGTATCATTGCCTTAACCGAGCCGTCGTGTGGGGTCTGTACGACCAGGTAGGGGATTTGCTGGCAGCAGAGCATTTGCACTTTGTAGCGTTCGTGGTGGATGATTTGCGGAAATAGGGATAGCACTCGCTGCAATGCTGTTGACTTGCCCAACCCGGACACACCAACAACGGAAAAAGAGTTGCCGCCGCCAATGGATGCGGCAACAGCCTTGCCCTGTATAGCGGCGTAGCCCTGTTGGAGAGCGGCAGCCTCCTGCTGCGGTGTGTACTGCCCATAGCAGTGCTGCATGGCGTTGTAAACCTCACAATATAGGTCAAGGGTCATTGTCAAGGGTTGATAAAATTCATATAGTGCCGACAACAGTTGCAGACGCTCCCCGGTGCTGCGGTCACGGTCACTGGTGCTGTACGGTGGAACAGATGCCAATGAGCGGATTAACTCTTGACCTGCGAGCATAGGTGGCAGGGCTTCGACATAGGGATTGCCGGGGTATAAAAGGCTTGTTGTATATTCAGCATTCATTGAAATTCTCCTCTTGCTCGGCGGTCAGCAAATCAATCATGGACATATGCTCCTGCGCTCGTGCAATCGCGCGTCCGCGCTGTATCTGTGGGCTGATTTTACCTTTGTCGCTGATGCCGCGCTCGGCACTGTCTGCGATTTGCATTATGTCGTTCATTAAATCAATTTGGGCTTGAAGCTCTTGCCTTTTCCAGTTGGCGCTCTCGCTTTTCTCATTCTGCTGCATATCTGCAATTTCGGCTAAGGATTTGCCGAGATACATTTTTTGTGCCAACGTGAACGGTATGTAGTTGCTGTCTTCATATAGATAAACGGTGTCAAGGCAATCTGGACTATATGCTACTTTGACAAGTTCCCGGCCATTCAATCCGGCAGCAACGAAGCGTTTTTTAAAAGTGCAGTTTGAAAAACGAAGATTAAATAATTCAAGCCCGCGCTGTGTGATTTTTCCGTCCGTGCGGGGGAGCAGGGCGTAAAGCAGCTTGGGGTCACTGGCAACGGACACCGGGCAATCGTCCTGCGCCGAGCAAAACGACCAGATAGCAGCGGCGGTAGGCGTGATGCCCGCGCTTGCCATGCCCGGAGTGCGGGAAAATCCAGACTGGATATATTGCGAGTTGTAATAGAGAACACAGCGGAGAACGACAGCGGTAAATTGCTCTAAGTCAAGAGTGCCTTGTCGGCGATAATCGGGAGCGCCGCGCTCCTGTATGTCAGATTCTACAACGCCTTTGCCTTTCAGCAACGGCTTGTATGCACTCTGAATAAGGTCGAAAAGTTTTTCAACTACACCTTTCAAATCGGGGCGATAGGCGGGCAGATTTTCAATTTCAATTCCATAGCTTTCACAAAGGTTTTCCAGCGGGCCGCCGAGAAATTCACTTCCCCGGTCAGTCATAATTTTTGTCGGTAGGTGATGGCTCGGCCAGTCCTGCGGGTCAATGTCTATCCCGTGCTGATGGCAAAAACTGACCTTATCCGTAAAAGTGTTCTGAAGCAGAAGACGCAGCGCATATTGTCCGCCTTCTAAACCAACATAAACGCCGGTAATCAGGCGGCTGTAGGCATCGACCATTGTGTAAATGACAGGTCGGCCAATAGGTTTGCGGGAAAGGCGGCTGACAATGTAGATGTCGGCAACGGTGGCATCAGTCATGTACACGCCAATAGTATGCGCGTAATCGCAGACCGAGCCGGTAAACGGACGGTGATTGCGCTGGTAGGTTTTAAGCCCCTGTCTGCTGATGGTCTCGCTGATAGGGTCGCGGTTCTTGCGAAAAAAGTAGCGGAACTGCCAGAACGTGGGATATTCCGGCTTCAATGTGCCGTGTGTGTCGCAGTATTTCGCCCGTAGCATCATCTTGTAGGCAGTCTGCAAGCTCTGCCGCTGTGGGGTGTAGTAATACTTGTTCAGCGCCCAGCGGATGGCCTTTTCATCGGCAGTAAGCTCATGTTGTTCTGGCGCGGGACGCTCTGCGGGTAAAAGTGCATTTTTACTTTGGTATACCCAATAGCGCCAAAGGTATTGAAGTACCGTGCGGCGGGCAATGCCATGCTCGGCAGCAATCTGACGGACAACCTCGTTGCGATGGGATTTATCATAGATGCAGGCATCCTCCAACAGCGGCGCAATCAGGTCGAGCTTGCGATTGCGCCCCTCGCGCTGGCGGTTGGTGATGTCCTCGTCCAGCACAAAAACAGAATACGTTTCGGCGGGAACGGGCTGTAATTCTGCAAGCAAATCCGAGGCAACGGGATACGGCATCCGAAAGTGTTGGCAGCTGACAACATAGCTCTGTTCTTCTCTGCAAAGCAAAACGCGGATGTGCTCGCCATTTTCAGCGGCAAGGATGTCAAGATTCTTCATAGCTGGTATCCTCCTTGTCGATGATGATACCCCAATCGGATATGCCTTGCTGCTGCCAGTATCGGCGGGATAGTTCCAGTTTTTCAGCAACCGAGGGACGGCTTAAATAAGACCGAAAGACGGCCTCACGGACTGCCGTGTGCCCATCGTCATAGTGCAGGACAAAATCAGTGGTGTAGGTTTCGCTGGGTAGATTCAGGTCATTAGCAGGAATATCATTGCAGAGGATGGGAACATTACACTCAATTTGAAAAATTGCCGGTTCTGCATCCAGCATTTTCGCGGCGGCAAGCTGCACTTTGTCATACAGACAGCAGACGGCCTTACATTTGGTGAGCATGATTTTGGTACAGCGTTCTTTTTGAACTTGTTTTCGCATTTTTGACGCTCCTTGTTGTAAATTTGGGGCGTCCGTTCACCGAAGAAAAAGGAAAATCACCTGTGTCCTTTTGAGGCAAACTTCCGTTCCACATTTTCCAAAAATCGAACTGAAAAGAGCGAAATTTGGAAAAAGTGGAATTTTAGTGTGCCTTTTGGAAAATCTTGAATTTTTGCTTGCCTCATGGATTTATCGCTGTGATGGCATAAAGATGTATTAAGAGGCAAAACAGGATTCCACATTTTCCGATTTTGCATTGACCGTACTATATGCGCGGGCACACGAAAAAATCAAGAAAGGCGCAGAGAAAATCAAGACAGCGCATAGGCGCTCGCTCCACTCCGTTCCGCTCGCAGCCCCTTTTCCCTCCAAGCCAACTCCAAGAACATTCTAAGTCCACACCAAGCAAAATCAACGCATTATCTCATGTTTTCCCGCATGGGACAGAATGAGAGAGGATTGGAAACAAAAAAGAAAGCAGGCCCCGGAGCCGGATGGCGGAGGGGCCTGCGTGTGGATTCTTAACTTGTCTCTTTAGTCTTCGGTGAACGCCCTGTATCAGCTGTACAATTCTCACCGCTGCGGATTGATGATCGTGCGCCAATCGAGGTCGCCGTGCTCCAGGCCGTGGATGAGGACCTCGGCGGTGGCGATGTTTGTGGCAACGGGAACGTTGTGCACGTCACAGATGCGCAGCAGGTTCATCTCGTTCGGCTCGCTGGGCTTGGCGCTGATGGGGTCGCGGAAGAAGAGCAGCATGTCCACTTCCTCACAGGCGATGCGCGCCACGATCTGCTCGGCACCGCCGTGGCCGCCGGGCAGGAACTTTGTGACCTTCAGCCCGGCGTTTTCCTCCACCAGGCGGCCGGTCGTGCCGGTTGCCAGCAGACGGTGCTGCTCCAAAATATGGCGATACGCCATACAAAACTGCACCATCAACTCCTTTTTGGAGTCATGGGCTATCAATGCAATCGTCATAGGTAAATGCCACCATCCTTCGCAGCAGAGTACAATATATTAAAAGGTAAGCGGGACGCGCTGCCCGCACAAACGCTTTGCCATGGCCTGTCCGGCCACAACGGCGGGATCCGCAGCGGGCGGTACCGTGCCGTTGGCCCCGGCCAGCTGCAGAACGCGGCTCTCGGGGATGACCGCCAAAAGCTGCACGCCGACGGTGTCGATGCACTCGTCCAGATCAGCCACGGCAGCGTTTTTGCCGAAGCTCTCGCGCCGGACGCGGTTCATCACCAGGCGCACGGCGCTCTGCGGGCGGCCACCCGCCAGCAGCCGGTCCGCCACGATCTTGCCGTCGCGCAGGGCCACGGGGTCGGGCGTCAGCACCAGCAGGGCCTTGTCCGCCACGGCGGAGGCCGCTGTGAACGGCGCGCCCATGCCGGCAGCGGTGTCCAGCAGGATAAAATCAAAATAGGGCCGCATAGCGGTCAGCAGACGCCCCAGCGGGGCCGCCTCCACCGCGCCGCCCTCATACGGGGCGCTGATGACGGACAGCCCGGGGTACAGCGGGCTGGGCACAACGGCCTTGGCCCCCTCGCATCTGCCGCACAAAACATCCTCAATGTCGTAAACGGTGCGGCCATAGACGCCTGCGATAATGTCCACGCTGCGCAGACCGGAGTCCAGCTCCACCAGCAGGGTCTTGCGGCCCAGCCGTGCCAGGCAGGCCCCCAGCAGCACCGAAACGGTACTTTTTCCGGTACCGCCCTTGCCGGAGCAGACCATGATACACTGTGCGTTCATGTCGGCTCCTCTCCACAGTTGCATTAACACTATCTCGAATATATTCTATCACACTTCCGGCTGGACTGCAACTGGCTTTTTGTCAAAATATGACATGTTCTTTTTGAAGAAAATCACGATAAGGGAAACTTTTTGATGCACTAAGATCGTCAGAATGCCCAAGCGCGCCCGATTGGGGGTGAGCGGCGCACCGCAATCACCCGCCAAAGACGGCATCCAGCACGGCGCGCAGGATGGGCGCGGCGTTGGACCCGCCCCCGCCATACTCCAGCACGACGGCCATGGCGATCTGCGGGTCGTCCGCGGGCGCATAGCCGATCAGCACCGAGTTGACATAGTGCCCGCCGCCGGGCAGGGTGTCCGCCAGCTGGGGACTGCCGGTCTTGGCCGCGCAGGCCACGGGGGCCTCGCGCAGGACGCGGGTCGTCCGGGCCATCCGCTTCATGCCGTCGCGGATGGGGCCGAACACGCCCTCGCCGCCCGGAACCGTGGTGAACGTCGGGGCGCACTGCCAGACGGTCTCGCCGGTGGCGGCGTTCACGGCGCGGTCCGCAAAATGCAGGGCGGGCCGCTGCCCGAAGTTGGCCAGCGTGGCCGCGTAGGCCGCCAGCTGCAGCGGCGTCACGGCGGTGTTGCCCTGCCCGATGGCGGCCATCAGGGTCAGCCCGGCCTGGTAGTTCTCGTCGCTGCTCCAGGTCAGGCGCCCCTGCGCCTCGGTGATTTCCACGCCGGTGGGCGCGGCCAGCCCTAACTGGCGTGCCATCGTGGAAAACACATCCACGCCCAGCCGCCGCCCGACATCGTAAAAGAAGATGTTGCAGCTGTACTCCAGCGCCGTGCGCAGGTCTACCGGCCCGCCGTGGCCGTATTGCAGGCAGCCCGGCTGGTAGCCGCTGTAAAACCCGTACCGCCCGGTGCAGCTGACTGTGGCGGCGGGGTCGATGCCCGCGGTCAGCGCCGCCGCGGCCACGGCGGGCTTGAAGGCCGACCCCGGCGCGTACAGCCCCTGGCAGACGCGGTCCAGCAGTGGCGCGGCAGCATCGGCGGAGAGCGCCGCGTAGTCTGCGCGGTAGCGGTTCAGATCGAAGCCCGGCAC
>OIZF01001822.1_pt1 | contig 11500 bp, 10 predicted proteins | sample 1588471 | NCBI WGS metagenome assembly OIZF01 (sample SAMN03283279) | human gut metagenome | biome: human-associated habitat; material: feces | host: Homo sapiens | place: Peru | collected 2012
AATCTTATGCTGTTTTAGGGAGCGGAGTGGATGTCTGTTATCCAAGAGATCATATCGGTTTATATATGGATATCATAGAACACGGAGGCGGAATCCTTTCGGAATTTCCACCGGGAACCCCTCCGCTTGCAATGAATTTTCCAATGAGGAACCGGATCATCAGCGGACTGTCAGATGCGGTTCTGGTAATGGAGGCAAGGGTGAGAAGTGGCTCTTTGATTACAGCAGATATGGCACTGGAGCAGGGAAAGGATGTTTATGCCCTTCCGGGACCGCTGGACAGTCCTTTGAGTGCCGGGTGCAATTACCTGATCCAACAGGGTGCCGGAATTCTTCTGAATCCTGAAAATCTGCTGGAAGAATGGGGGATTGAAACAAATGTTTTGTGCAGAAACACGGAGATAAAAAACGAGAAAAATAAAAAAGTGCTTGAAAGTACAGATGATTTGGTGTATAGTTGTGTCGGTTTGTATCCTAAGAATGTGGATCAGATTGCGCAGGAATCTCGGGTGGAGATCAGAAAATTGATGAGCATTCTTGTTACACTGGAACTGCAGGGATACATTCGTGAAATAACAAAGAATTATTATATCAGAATAAAATAGGAGTATAGTTTTTATGGCACATTATCTTGTAATCGTGGAGTCTCCTGCAAAGGTGAAGACGATTAAAAAGTTTCTAGGAAGCAATTATACAGTTGCAGCGTCACAGGGACACGTCAGGGATCTGCCGAAAAGTCAGCTAGGAATTGACGTGGAGAATGATTACGAACCAAAATATATTACCATTCGTGGAAAAGGAGAGATTCTTGCAACGCTCAGAAAAGAGGCGAAGAAATCAGACAAAGTTTATCTTGCAACCGACCCTGACCGTGAAGGAGAGGCTATTTCCTGGCATCTTGCTGCTGCCTTGAAGCTGGACGAGAAGAAAATGCGCCGTATTACATTTAATGAGATCACAAAGAATGCCGTGAAAGCATCTTTGAAAGCACCACGCGATATTGACATGGATCTTGTGGATGCACAGCAGGCAAGAAGAGAGCTTGACCGTATGGTTGGATATAAGATCAGTCCATTGCTTTGGGCAAAAGTGAAGAGAGGCTTGAGCGCAGGTCGAGTACAGTCTGTTGCACTACGTATTATTGCAGATCGTGAAGATGAGATTAATGCGTTTATTCCGGAAGAATATTGGACATTGGATACAATTTTAAAAGTAAAAGGTGAAAAACGTCCATTAACTGCAAAATTTTACGGAACGGTTGACAAAAAAATAACGATTCATTCAGAGGAAGAGATGAATCAGATTTTGAAAGAGCTGGAGAATGCAGAATATAAAGTGACAGATATAAAGACGGGGGAGCGTTCAAGAAAAGCACCTCTGCCATTTACAACAAGTACATTGCAGCAGGAAGCATCAAAGGTGTTAAATTTTGCAACACAGAAGACAATGCGTATTGCACAGCAGTTGTATGAAGGAATTGATGTCAAAGGCAATGGAACAGTCGGTGTTATCACTTATTTGCGTACAGATTCAACACGAATCTCAGAGGAAGCAGATGCAGCAGCAAGAAGTTATATTTCTGAGACTTATGGCAGTGAGTTTGTGACAGAAGGCAGTACAGAGAAAAAGACAGGTAAGAAGATTCAAGATGCGCACGAAGCAATCCGACCTTCCGATATTACAAGAACACCCGCTTCATTGAAAGACTCTCTGACAAGAGATCAGTTTAGATTATATCAGTTGATATGGAAACGTTTTACTGCCAGCAGAATGAAACCGGCGGTATTTGAAACAACTTCCGTAAAAATCGGTGCGGCAAATTATGTCTTTACAGTATCTACATCAAGATGTGTGTTTGAAGGATTCCGCACAGTTTATACAGAGGCCGATGAAGAAAAGGAAGTAAGCAATGTCCTTGTAAACGGATTGAGTACAGAATCTGTTCTCACAAAGAAAGAGGATGAAACAAAACAACATTTCACACAGCCACCGGCACATTATACAGAAGCTTCTCTTGTAAAAGTATTGGAGGAGCAGGGAATTGGACGACCAAGTACGTATGCACCGACAATTTCAACAATCATTGCAAGACGATATGTTACAAAAGAGGGACGAAACCTGTATATGACAGAAATCGGAGAAGTTGTAAATAATATCATGAAGCAGTCTTTCCCAAGCATTGTGGATGTAAGTTTTACAGCAAATATGGAAGGGCTTCTGGATATGGTAGAAGAAGGAAAGGTTGCATGGAAAGAAGTAATTCGTAATTTCTATCCGGATTTGGACGAAGCAGTTCAAATTGCAGAAAAGGAACTGGAGAGTGTTAAGATTGAAGATGAAGTTACAGATGTGATATGTGAAGAGTGTGGCCGGAATATGGTTGTAAAATACGGACCACATGGAAAGTTCCTCGCATGTCCCGGATTCCCGGAATGTAGAAATACAAAACCTTATCTTGAGAAAATTGGAGTTCCGTGTCCTGTTTGCGGCAAAGAAGTTGTAATCAGAAAAACGAAAAAAGGAAGACGTTACTACGGATGTGAGAATAATCCGGAATGTGAATTTATGTCGTGGCAGAAACCATCGAAAAAGAAGTGTCCGAAATGTGGAGGATACATGGTTGAAAAGGGAAATAAGCTGGTATGTGCCGATGAAAAATGCGGATATGTAGAGACGATTGAAAAAGAGAACGCATAAAGAAAAGTTTATTGAAATATTCGAAAGAAATATGAGCACTTTGATTGAAAAGTTAGGAATTGTATGATAATATACCCTTATATGGTGATTTAATATGAGTTGTACATACAATTCGGACATGGAGGAAAATGATGAGTGTACAGTTATTAGATAAAACAAGAAAAATCAATAAATTATTGCATAACAATAATTCGAGCAAGGTTGTATTCAATGATATTTGTGCTGTCATGACAGAAATTCTTGATTCGAATGTACTGGTTGTAAGTAAAAAAGGAAAAGTTTTAGGTACAAGTAAATCAGTCAATGTAAAAGAAATCAAAGAATTATTGGAAGAACGTGTGGGTGCTCATATCGATAAGATGCTGAATGAACGTTTGCTTAGCATTTTATCTACGAAAGAGAATGTCAATCTTGAGACTCTTGGATTTTCAGGGGATGTTGTGAAAGGCTATCAGGCAATTATCACACCAATCGACATTGCAGGAGAGCGTCTTGGAACGTTATTTATCTACAAGCAGAATGAAGGATATGAGATTGATGACATTATTTTGAGTGAGTACGGAACAGCGGTAGTCGGACTTGAGATGCTTCGTTCTGTCAATGAGGAAAGTGCAGAAGAGACAAGAAAAGAGCATATCGTTCAGTCTGCGATCAGTACATTGTCTTTCTCAGAGCTCGAGGCAATTGTTCATATTTTTGATGAATTGAATGGAACAGAAGGAATCCTTGTGGCGAGTAAGATTGCAGACCGCGTCGGAATCACAAGATCGGTGATCGTAAATGCATTGCGTAAATTTGAAAGTGCAGGAGTTATTGAATCGCGTTCTTCAGGAATGAAAGGTACTTATATCAAAGTGTTGAATGATTATGTATTCACAGAATTAGAGAAGATTAAAAAAGAAAGAATGTAATTTGAAAGTTCAACCAGAAAGGGTATCAGTATTCTGATGCCCTTTCATTTTCAGAAAAAAAGAAAGATTCATAATTTTTAAAGGTGCAGAATAATATAAAGGAGGACCGGAAATGTACGAAGGAAATGCAGTTGCGCTGCAAATGATAAAAACAATTTCAGCGGACGGAGTATTTGATGATGCAACACATCGTTGTCAGGTGTTCCGCTATGATATGGAAGAAGATTATATTTATTTAAAATTGAGAGAGAATGATCTTAAGGCAATTTCACTTGATGCAAAATATCAGTGTTATATCTCAACAAGAACAGAGCTGTTATCCTGCAGTGGCGTAGTAAAAGAGCGTTATCAGTCAGAAAATGGTAATATACTGGTATTTCGGATTGAAAACGGGTTTTATGTTTTGGACAGAAAGAACAAATAAACATAGATAAAGAAAAATGAAAAATTTATAAACTCTGTTGACAAATAGTTGGCAGAGTGTTATTTTATATTCATGGGTTAGCACTCGAGAGAAATGAGTGCTAATAAATAGCTTTTTAAGGAGGAATTACAATGAAATTAGTACCATTAGGTGATAAAATTGTATTGAAGCAGTTAGAAGCAGAGGAAACAACAAAGTCTGGTATCGTATTACCTGGACAGGCAAAAGAAAAACCACAGGAAGCAGAAGTAATCGCAGTTGGACCTGGCGGTAATATAGATGGAAAAGAAGTAACAATGCAGGTGAAAGTTGGAGATAAAGTTATTTACTCTAAATATGCAGGAACAGATGTAGAGCTTGAAGGCGAGAAATATATCGTTGTAAAACAGAGCGATATCTTAGCAATCGTTGAGGCGTAATATAGAAGAATAAAAAGGCGGAGAACAGTATCCGCTTTTTAAAATGACAAGCAGAATTTGCAAGATAGAATTGGAGGAGTTATATCATGGCAAAAGAAATTAAATATGGTGCAGAAGCCAGAGCAGCATTAGAAGCAGGTGTGAATAAACTTGCTGATACAGTTAGAGTAACAATCGGACCAAAAGGAAGAAACGTTGTATTGGATAAATCTTTTGGAGCACCGCTGATCACGAATGATGGTGTTACAATTGCAAAAGAAATTGAACTTGAAGATGGATTTGAGAATATGGGAGCACAGCTTATCAGAGAAGTTGCTGCTAAAACAAATGATGTGGCTGGAGATGGTACAACAACAGCAACAGTTCTTGCACAGGCAATGGTTAATGCAGGAATGAAGAACCTGGCAGCAGGTGCTAACCCAATCGTACTTCGTAAAGGTATGAAAAAAGCAACAGACAAAGCGGTAGAAGCGATTGCAGATATGAGCAGCAAAGTAACAAGCAAAGAGCAGATTGCAAGAGTTGCAGCTGTATCTTCAGGAGATGAGTCTGTTGGACAGATGGTAGCAGATGCAATGGAAAAAGTTTCTAACGATGGAGTTATTACAATCGAAGAATCTAAAACAATGCAGACAGAGCTTGACCTTGTAGAAGGTATGCAGTTTGACCGTGGCTATATTTCAGCTTACATGGCAACAGATATGGAGAAGATGGAAGCAGTTCTGGATGATCCATATATTTTGATTACAGATAAGAAGATTTCTAATATTCAGGATATCCTTCCTGTTTTGGAACAGATCGTTCAGTCAGGAGCAAGACTTTTGATCATTGCTGAAGATATCGAAGGAGAAGCTCTTACAACATTGATCGTAAATAAATTGCGTGGAACATTCAATGTAGTAGCTGTAAAAGCACCGGGATATGGTGACAGAAGAAAAGAGATGCTTCAGGATATCGCTATTTTGACAGGTGGTCAGGTGATTTCAGAAGAACTCGGTATGGATCTTAAAGAGGCTACAATGGATCAGCTTGGACGTGCAAAATCTGTAAAAGTTCAGAAAGAGAATACAGTTATCGTAGACGGCTGTGGAGATAAAGAAGCTATCAACGGAAGAGTTGAACAGATTAAAAAAGCAATCGATGAGACAACATCAGATTTCGATCGCGAAAAATTACAGGAAAGACTTGCAAAATTAGCAGGTGGAGTAGCTGTAATCCGTGTTGGTGCTGCAACAGAAACAGAGATGAAAGAAGCAAAACTTCGTATGGAGGATGCTTTGAATGCGACAAGAGCAGCTGTTGAAGAAGGAATTATCGCAGGAGGTGGTTCTGCATACATCCACGCTTCAAAAGAAGTTGCAAAACTTGCTGATGAATTGGAAGGCGATGAGAAAACAGGTGCTCAGATTATTCTGAAAGCACTGGAAGCACCATTGTTCCACATTGCTCACAATGCAGGACTGGAAGGATCAGTTATTATTAATAAAGTAAGAGAATCAGAGCCAGGAGTTGGATTTGATGCATATAAGGAAGAGTATGTAGATATGGTAAAAGAAGGAATTCTGGATCCGGCTAAAGTTACAAGAAGCGCATTACAGAATGCAACAAGTGTAGCATCTACATTATTAACAACAGAGTCTGTTGTTTCAACAATTAAAGAAGATACTCCTGCAATGCCAGCTGGTGGAGCAGGCGGAATGGGTATGATGTAATAAACATTCTATTAAAAACAGAGAAGAGCTCGGTAGCTGTACCGGGCTCTTTTTTGGCATATCAGGAAGTGATTTTGACAGGTTTAATAGATAGAGTTATAAAAGAATATTAGCAAAAATAATGGGTATAAAATAAAGAACAAATAATTCGAATTTTGGTGCGAGATTACTCTTGACAAGTATACTTAATTTTTGTAGTATATCAGATAAATATTTACGACAATATTTACGTTTGGAGAAAGAGAGGAAGATAATCATGGGTAAAATTATTGGAGAAGGAATTACATTTGATGATGTGTTGCTGGTTCCGGCATACTCGGAAGTGATTCCAAATCAAGTAGATTTATCAACACATTTAACAAAAAAAATTAAACTGAATATTCCAATGATGAGTGCAGGTATGGATACTGTTACAGAACATCGCATGGCAATTGCAATGGCTCGTCAGGGAGGAATCGGTATCATTCATAAGAACATGAGCATTGAGCAGCAGGCAGAAGAGGTTGATAAGGTAAAGAGATCAGAGAACGGAGTTATTACGGATCCATTTTATCTTTCACCGGAACATACACTGGCAGATGCGAATGATCTGATGGCAAAATACCGTATTTCAGGTGTTCCGATTACAGAAGGAAGAAAGCTTGTAGGTATTATTACAAATCGTGATTTGAAATTCGAAGAAGACTTCTCTAAAAAGATTAAAGAGTCTATGACATCAGAAGGTCTTGTTACAGCACCAGAAGGAATTACATTGGAGGAAGCAAAGAAAATCCTTGCAAAAGCAAGAAAAGAGAAACTTCCAATTGTAGATGCAGAGGGCAATCTGAAAGGACTTGTTACAATTAAAGATATTGAAAAACAGATTAAATACCCATTATCAGCAAAAGATTCTCAGGGAAGACTTCTTTGCGGTGCTGCAATCGGTATCACAGCAAATTGCCTGGAGAGAGTAGAGGCTCTTGTGAAAGCAAAAGTAGATGTGATCGTTATGGATTCAGCACACGGACATTCTGCAAACGTAATCAAGACAGTTCGTATGGTTAAAGAAAAATATCCAGATCTTCAGGTTATCGCAGGTAATGTTGCAACAGGAGCAGCAACAAGAGCATTAATCGAAGCTGGTGTAGATGCTGTTAAAGTTGGTATCGGACCTGGATCTATTTGTACAACACGTGTTGTTGCGGGAATCGGTGTTCCACAGATTACTGCTGTTATGGATTGTTACGAAGTGGCAAAAGAATACGGAGTTCCGATTATTGCTGACGGAGGTATCAAGTTCTCAGGAGATATGACAAAAGCAATTGCAGCTGGAGCAAATGTATGTATGATGGGAAGCATCTTTGCCGGATGTGATGAAAGCCCAGGAACATTTGAATTATATCAGGGAAGAAAATATAAAGTATATCGTGGCATGGGTTCTATTTCTGCTATGGAGAATGGAAGCAAAGACCGTTATTTCCAGGAGAATGCAAAGAAATTAGTTCCAGAAGGTGTAGAAGGTCGTGTGGCATATAAAGGATTAGTAGAAGATACTGTATTCCAGCTCATGGGCGGACTTCGTTCTGGTATGGGATATTGCGGAACTGCTACAATTGAAGAACTGAAAGAAAATGGACAGTTTGTGAAGATTTCAGCTGCTTCATTAAAAGAAAGTCATCCACATGATATTCATATTACAAAAGAAGCACCAAACTATAGTGTAGAACAGTAGTATAATAAAGTTTAAATATTGGTCAGTATGAAATGTTTTTAAAATCATACTGACCTTTTTCATTTGTAGGAAAAACTCATAAAATGTGTTATGATAAGTACATGCAGAAGAAAAAAAGAAAATCAAATCATTCAATTAAAAAATATCATAGAAAATCTAGAAGAAACCGAACGAAAAAACTGGTGATCATCGGGGTGATTTTACTTATAGTGATTCTTGGAATAGGAATCATGCAAAGAAGATATGGGAGGGAACGACAGGGACATTTGGATGTGGATGCATCTCAACCAGATATTGATGTACAGCTTTTAGATATTAATGAATATTCCAGACCGGGGATTGAGTCAGATCCAATCACCGGAATTGTAATTCATTATACAGCAAACCCCGGGAGCACGGCACAGCAGAATCGGGATTATTTCAATGGATTAAAAGATAGTCATGAAACATCCGTCAGCAGTCATTTTGTAGTGGGGCTTGAGGGAGAAATTGTACAATGTGTGCCGACTTGGGAGATTGCATATGCCTCAAATGAGAGAAATCATGATACGGTATCAATAGAATGCTGTCATCCGGATGAAACCGGGAAATTTAATGACGAGACATATAAATCAGTAGTACAGTTGACTGCTTTTTTATGTGAAAAATATGGACTTACACAGGAAAATGTGATCCGACATTATGACGTTACAGGAAAAATATGCCCGAAATATTTTGTAGAACATGAAGATGCGTGGCAGACATTTAAAGAAGATGTGGGAGCGGCATTACAAAAAGAAAAGCAAAAATAACGATAGAACAAGCTGTTCGTGTTGCAAGGTGGTTAGAAACTTGCTATAATACACAAAGCATAGCGTACAAAATAAGTGGAGATAGATAAAGATGTTTAATAAATTTTTCCCGGACGAATATATGGCTTCAACATATGTGATTTCATTTGAAAAATTATATAAAGAAGGATATCGAGGAGTAATTTTTGATATTGACAATACATTAGTCCCACATGGGGCACCGGCTGATGAAAGAGCAAAAAAATTATTTGCAAGGCTTGAGAAGATAGGCTTTCAGTCATGTTTGTTGTCAAACAATCAAGAACCGAGAGTGAAGATGTTTAATCAGGATATTCAGACAAATTATATTTATAACGCACATAAACCATCAACAAAAAATTATGTAAAAGCAATGGAGAAGATGGGGACAGACAAAGAAAATACGCTCTTTGTCGGAGATCAGCTTTTTACAGATGTGTGGGGAGCGAAACGTGCCGGTATCCGTAATATTCTTGTAAAACCAATTCATCCAAAAGAGGAAATCCAGATTGTTTTGAAGCGATATTTAGAGAGAATTGTGTTGTTTTTTTACAAGAAAGAGCAAAAGAAGAGCTCTTAATAAAAAAAAGGTTGAAAAAACTATAAAATTATTATAGAATTATACTTAGTTTAAAAGTTAGGCGTATTTGTGCGCAATTTTAAGGAGGATTACAAATGATTTCAGCAGGAGATTTTAAGAATGGTGTAACAGTCGAAATCGATGGAAATATTTATCAGATTTTGGAGTTCCAGCATGTAAAACCTGGAAAAGGTGCAGCATTTGTTAGAACAAAATTAAAAAATATCATCAGTGGTGGAGTAGTTGAAAAAACTTTCAGACCAACTGAAAAATTCCCAAAAGCTCATATCGACAGAAAAGATATGCAGTACTTATATCAGGATGGAGATCTTTACAACTTTATGGATGTTGAGACATACGATCAGATTGCATTGAACTCAGATGTTGTAGGGGATGCATTGAAGTTTGTAAAAGAGAACGAGACTGTAAAAGTATGTTCACATAATGGCGATGTATTCTCAGTAGAGCCACCATTGTTTGTAGAGCTTGCAATTACAGAGACAGAGCCAGGATTTAAGGGTGATACAGCACAGGGTGCTACAAAACCAGCAATCGTTGAAACAGGAGCTACTGTTATGGTTCCATTGTTCGTAGAACAGGGAGACGTTTTGAAGATTGATACACGTACAGGAGAATACTTGTCACGAGTATAATCGATACAAAGAATAAAGTAGGCAGACAGAGGTCTGCTTTTGTGGGAAGCGTTGTAGATGGAGATTCTACAGCGCTTCTTTTTCGATGTATGCACGATAAAAATCTAAGGGAGTTTTTTGTTATATGAACGGTAACAAAAGGATTGCGAAAAAATTGTGTCTTTTTGAAAAAAACAGTTGCTTTTTAGTGAGTGATTCGATATAATCTTTCTACATAATATATTTCAAATCAATTAGCATATCGCTAATATTTCATGCACAGGTCGTGCAGATTTCTCAGTTGAATTTAAAGATGAACCACCGAAACAGAAAGGAGTATATATGGAATACAAAAAATTTGTATGTATGGTGGAAGAAAAACTGAATTTAAAATTGGAAGGAGGAATGAAGGCATCGCAGTATTCTGTTGTAAAAAATAATGGAATGGAAAAAACAGGGATGATACTGGAAAGTGACGAGTATAATATCGCACCGGCAATCTATTTGGAAGAATTTTTTGAACAATATCAAAAGGGAATGACAATTGATAAAATTGTAAATGAGATTCTGGAATTTTATGAAAAAGTGAAAGTGGAAGAAGACTACGATGTGTCACAATTATCGTTATATGAGAATGTAAAGAAGAAAGTTGCATTTAAGCTGGTGAATACGGAAAAGAATCAGCAAATGTTAAAAGAGGTTCCGTATATTCCATTGCTGGATCTGAGTATTGTTTTTTACATTTTAGTTGATGTAGATGAGAAGGGGAGTGCAACTATTCAGATTCGAAATGAACATATCGAGAACTGGGATGTAAATGTGGAACAATTATATAAGGATGCAAAGCTCAATGTAAAATGTTTGATCCCAGCAAGACTGATGTGTATGCAACATGTAATAGATAAGCTTTGCGACATATCAAAGGCGGAAGAAAAAGATTTGTTGAAAGCAAAATTCCCGCCTGAGAATAAAGAATTTATGTATATTCTGACAAATTCAATTCACCAATTTGGAGCAGCAGTAATTGCTTATCCAAATATTCTGGAAATGGCATCGCGGATTATCGGTGAAGATTTCTACTTGCTGCCAAGCAGTATCCATGAAGTGATTTTGATTCCAAAATCGAAAAGCCCTGATTTAAAAGATTTAAATGAAATGATCAATGAGGTTAATGAAACTCAGGTTCAAGAAGAGGAAGTTTTGAGTGATCATGCATACTATTATGAAAAGAATACACATACATTGATGATGGGAAAGTGTCTGAGTGAAATATAAATCTTCTCATTAAAATTGTGTACAGAAAGTGAGTCAAATGGATTAAAGCAAAGGAGGATACTGCCTGTCCGGAAGACAGGCAGTATCCAAATCCTCTTTACTTTTAGAAAAAAGTATGTTAAAGTAATGCTTGTGTTCTTGGAATAATCCGAGAATAAGAATCTGCGTTTGTAGCTCAGGGGATAGAGCGCTGCCCTCCGGAGGCAGGAGCGGCGGTTCGAATCCGCCCAGACGCGAGTAAAAAGATGTCGCATAGTATACGGCATCTTTTTTTAGTTGTGCGCCTTGCGGCGCACGTTTCTAATGGGTGAAAGTCCCTAATCCGCCCTA
>OIZF01001827.1_pt1 | contig 11471 bp, 11 predicted proteins | sample 1588471 | NCBI WGS metagenome assembly OIZF01 (sample SAMN03283279) | human gut metagenome | biome: human-associated habitat; material: feces | host: Homo sapiens | place: Peru | collected 2012
GCGAACGCTACCTTTTTAAAATATTACCTAGATCAAGATAAGAAGAGTTGTGAAATATGAGCGGACGATATATAAGGTTTTTTTGACTGAATTTGATTTTTCTACATTATTAAATTTGTAATAAATATATTATTTTTTAGTAATTTTACTTAGAAATATAAGATAAAGAGAACAGAATATTTTTTAGGGACGATAGTAATCATTTGTTTTAGAGAGAGTATTGGTTATTTCAACTAAGTCATAAGCAACTTATTATAAAATATGATTAAATATGGCTTTGTCACTTATGATGGACATTTTTTTATATGATTTTGCTACTAGCTATATCGTATAATAATTTTTTCAAAAAAAAATGGAAATCTGTTCAATAAATAAAAGTGATTAATTTGACTTGCTTGTGTTTAAATGTTACAATTGTGTAAAAGTAGATGTCTTGAAAGAAATGATGTTGAAATTATAATACATACCATGGAGGATTAACTAAAATTGACTAATAATGATAAAACTAAGCGCTTAAAAAAGGAAAAATTTATTGCGGGAACAGCGCTGATTTTAGGAATGACGGCTTTTGGCGTGACTGGCCATGCTGATGGAGTAACTGTTGGAAGTAGTTCAGATGCTTCGTCTGCAATTACAAATAGTTCAGATGCATCATCAAGTACGGGTAGTTCAAGTTCATCATCAAGTACAGGTAGCTCAAGTTCATCATCAAATTCAAATGGTTCAAGTTCATCGTCAAGTACAGGTAATTCAAGTTCATCATCAAAACCAAGTACTTCAGGTTCGACATCAAAACCAAGTAATCCAAGTTCATCAACAAATAATAATTCAACTAGTAATTCCTCTACGACAACTCAAGCACCATCAACTTCAGTTTCTACCACAGCTCCTTCAGCATCAACTTCTACAGCTGCACCCTCTAATTATTCACAGGATAATGCCTACTATCAGACATCAACTGCAGCACAAATTCCTAATTCTTCAGCAGATTCAGCTCCTTCTATTTACGCTGGCCCTGTTTTGAAAACAATTGAAGCAGCTAAGTCAATTGATAAAATTGATACTTCTAGTACGGAAGCCTTTATTAAAAGTATTGCGGACCGCGTGAGAATTTTAGCTGGTAAGAATAATTTGTATGCATCAATTATCTTGGCACAGGCGATTTTAGAATCTGGTTCTGGTCAAAGTAATATGAGTCAGCAGTATTTTAATATTTTCAATATTACAGGTGCTTATTTAGGAAAATCAATTTCATTTAAGACGGAAGAATTTTCGGGAAATAATCCTTATTATATTGAACAAAGTTTTAGAGTTTATAGTAACTATGACCAAGCCTTGGATGATTATATTAATTTAATGATTAAAGGGACAACTTGGAACTCAGAAATTTATGCTGGCGCATGGAAATCACATGCTAAGACTTACCAAGAGGCGGCTCAAGCATTGCAAGGAATTTTTGCTACTGACCCAGCATATGCACAAAAATTAATTGAAATTATTCAAGAATATAAATTAGATGCTTATGATAATGTTGATAGTACTACACAAGTCGTAGATAGTAAAATTCCTGAAAGTCCACTGGTGGCATCAAAATTAGATAATTCAGCTTATCCAGATTACAATGGTGTGGAATATCCAGGTGCTGATAGCTATGCTTTTGGTAATTGTACACAGTATGTTTATAACCGTATCATTCAATTAGGTGGGCTCGTTGGAACACATATGGGAAATGGTGGCGAATGGGGAATTAATGCCCAAGCTCAAGGTTATTTCACAACAACAGTTCCAACTGAGGGTTATGCTGTTAGCTTCCCACCAGGAGTAGCTGGTTCAAGTTCAGAATATGGTCACGTAGCTTTTGTTGAAAAGGTTTATTCAGATAACTCTATTCTCGTTTCAGAGATGAATGTTAAAGGTAATAATATTGTCAGCGAACGCCATATTTCTGCTGGTGTAGCTGCTTTGGCAACTTATATTCAACCTAAATAATTACTGACAAAATTAATTAGTGGTTCTGTCAGTAAAATAGGAGTATTGAATCTTTTATTTAGTTAAAAAAAGAAGATGTTAAAAATCAGCCCAAAGGCTGATTTTTATTTGGTAAAAGTTTGAGATAATAAGTGTACGAGATAAAGATAATCTCAATAAAAAAAGTTTTTAAGATATTGAATGCTTGAATGAGCAGAGAAAGGATCTAAAAAAATGGCTAATAAAAAAGATAGAATTATGGATTTGATGCGTCGTGGAATTATCACGGAAGATGAAGCTTTAGAATTACTTGAAAAAAATGGTTCAGTGAATGGAGAAGCTTCTGATGATAAAACCGAGAACAAAGAATTCACATATACAGATAAAGAAGGATATGTTAATCACGATGTAGATTTTCCTGATGCAATGAAAAATGTTGCAGAAAGTTTGTTTGCTAGAGGTAAAGAAATTTTCCAAGGGGTTGCAAAATCTGTTGATGATAATATTGATTTTTCAAAAGGATTTCCTAAGGTTAAATCAATTTCTCACACTGTAGAAAAAGATATCAACGAAGATTTCAAAAATGTTAATCTTAATCTTAAGAGTGGTAAAGTAAATATTTTACCGGGTGAAAATGCCCATGTAAAAGTAGAATATAAAATTTACGGGGCAGTTGAAGATGGTAATGTAGAAGCTTACATTGCTGAAAAAACTAAACTTGAAGTTGAAGATGATGTGCTTGAAATTGAAGCAAATGGTCGAATTTCTGCGGATATTGAACTTTACTTACCAGTAAAAGAATATGAAAATATTGAGATTAATACACCTCATGCAGAACTTAAAGTTGAAAAAATTTCCAGTCAAAAAATGAATATTAATCTTATGAACGGAAATGCTGAAGTGCTTGAAGTAAACAGCGATGAGTTGAAGATTAACAATAAGAATGGTGAAATCAAAGTAATTGATGGCACGAATTCAGATTTAGAATTAACTGGAGTTAATGGTAATATCAGAATTACAACTGCTTTTGAATCTGGTGATGTCTCACTCGTAAACGGAAATATTTTGCTGACCGAAAAAACAGGAACGGCTCACAAATTAAATCTTAAAAATGTGAATGGCGATATCAAAGTTTCTGTACCAGAAAGTTTGGGCTTGGTTGGTCATGTTCGCACAATCTTTGGCGGATATAAGACACGTTTAAATCTTGATAGTCCTTTTGAAGCTGGCCGTAATGGAGCAGCGATTGTCCGTCAAGGTGCTGAGTCATTAACCTTTGAATTTGAAACAAAATCAGGAACGATTTGGCTTAAAGATACTGAAACTACTGACAAAGAAGAAACTGAATAAAATTTTACTGACAGAAATTTTATAAGAGTTCTGTCAGTAAATTTGAAAAGAAAGGTGAGAAATGGCTAAGAAAACTCTGAAAAGATCAAGTAGCAATCGAGTCATCGCAGGAACCGTCGGGGGACTTGGTGAATACTTTGGCTTGAGCCGTACAGTAATTAATGTAATTCGGGTTCTGATTGTGCTTGGTACTTTCGGAAGTTGGGGAACATTACTCATTGTTTATGTGATTGCGAGTCTATTGATGACACCGTCACAAGGTTAATTCAACGATTATGAAGAAAGGATAAATTATGTCTCAAAGACAATTAACAAAATCAGTGACAAATCGTAGAGTCAGTGGTGTCATTGCAGGGATTGCAGAATATTTTGGTCTGGGTCGTGATGTTGTGACGATTCTACGTATCCTATTTGTTGTTCTGGCTTTTGGAAGCTGGGGCGGATTGATTCCATTGTATTTCGTAGCAAGTTGGATTATTCCAAGTGCTAGACCACGAAATTACTATGATGATTCAGAAGATGATTATCAAGAAAAATGGAATCGTAAAGCGCAACATTTTGATGAAAAAATGGATCGTTGGTCAGAACGTTATTCAGATAAAATGAATAATTGGGCACGTCGTTATGAAGATAAAGGACGTCAAAATCAACAAGATTCAAACCAATGGGGAAATCCATGGGATGAACCAAAAAGTCGTAAGACTAAGGAAGCACAACCAGTTGAAAAAGAAAAAGAAGATGACTGGTCAGATTTCTAAAAAAGTTACTGACAGAAAGTTCTGTCAGTAAAATAATTCTGGTCCACCATGACCTAAAACTGGCCTCCTATATAATATAATAATAATAACTGAAAAAATGGACTGATTAAGTCCATTTTTTTAGTGAGATTTCGCCACTGGAAAGTATTTTTTGCTGACCATTATCTAAATTTACGATAAGCTCACCTTTAGAGGTTAAATCTGTGGCTCTTCCGGAAAAAGTTTGTCCAGATTGAACAAATTCAACTTGTTTGCCAAGAATAAATGAGTGAGATTTATAAATTTGGAAAAATGAACCCTCTGATAAACGATGAAATTCAGACCAGATTTCGGCAATTAATTCCGAACGACTGATGCTTGCTTGTTCATTATAAAATAAAGAAGTGGCTCTTTCTTCGATTTCAGTTGGAAATTGGGAAATAGAAAAATTAATTCCGACACCAATGATAACTTGAGCTTCTTGACTTGGATTAAGTGAAGTTTCGGCAAGAATACCAACAAATTTTTTATCGTCTAGATAAATATCATTAACCCATTTAATTTGAGGCTTTTTGTCAGTTAATTTTTCGATTGCTGACACAATGGCAGCTCCTGTCAGCAGAGTGAACTCTGGAAGTTTTTCTAGTTCAACTTTGGGCTTGAGTGACAAACTCATATAAATTCCGCCAGACGGCGCAGCAAAATACTGACGGCCAAAACGACCATAAGTTTTATTTTGTCTTTCAGTTAAATAAAGACAATTTTCTTGTCCGTCTAATTTAGCATCTTTTTGAGTTGATTCAGATTCAGCGACAATTTTTACATCAGTCAGCCAAGGATTTTTTTGTAAAATAATAGATTTTTCAAGTTTGTCGTTCATTTTTTTATTATACCATGTGAAGTCGACTGCAAGCGAGAGGGAAAATTAGGAAATTACGTTTCTGCACTTGCGCAAGTTCAAAGTTATCTATTTTCTAGAGTCTAGGAGGCTGACCTCACTTATAGGCAAAATCTTTAGCAATTTACTGACAATGAAAATTTTCAGAAAAATCTAACGATAGTAAGTATTTGACTTTCAATAATCTACGGAGTATAGTTTTATTAGAACAATGTTAGGAAAGGGAAGAATAACTTGGTATTTGAAAAAACAGTTTTGAACAAAGCACTTGCAGTTGCTTTCGATATCCCCATTGCAGTAACTTATTGGGATGGAAAAACAGAAAAGTATGGTGAGGGAGAAACGCAAGTTCACATTACTTTTAATAAAAAATTCTCATTTAGTGAATTGAGCTCAATGCCAACCTTAGTATTGGCTGAAGCTTACATGAATGAAGAAATTGAAATTGAGGGGAGCATTCAAGAGCTTGTTACATCAGCATATCGTAAGGCTGGTAGCTTTTTAACAGACCAATCTGGTTTTGGGAAATCAATGATAAAACTTTTGGGAAATCATTCTCAAAAACAATCTCGTGAAGATATTCATAGTCATTATGATATTGGTAATGACTTTTATAACAAATGGCTTGACCCAACGATGACTTATTCATGTGCTTATTTTGAACATGAAGATATGACTTTGGAAGAAGCACAAATTGCTAAAGTTCATCATATTTTGGACAAACTCAATAGTAAACCTGGGGGACGTTTGCTTGATATTGGTTGTGGCTGGGGAACTTTGATGTTTAAGGCTGTTCAAGAATATGGTCTTTCAGCAGTCGGAGTGACACTCTCAGAAGAACAATATTATTATGTTCGCAAAAAAGCGGATGATTTGGGACTTTCTGATAAAGTGAAAGTTTATTTGGTTGATTATCGTGACCTCAAAGAAGAACCTTTTGATTACATTACATCTGTCGGAATGTTTGAACATGTTGGGAAAGAAAATTTGGAAATGTATTTCCAAAAAGTTTCTGATTATCTCAAACCAAACGGTCGTGCCTTGATTCATGGTATTACTGGACAACATCGCGGTGCTGGTGTGGATCCATTTATTGAAAAATACATTTTCCCTGGAGGTTATATTCCAAATATCGCTGAAAATGTTGAACATATTATGACTGCTGGTTTGCAAATGGATGATCTTGAACCTCTTCGTCGTCATTATCAAAAAACGCTTGAAATTTGGAATGAAAATTATCTCGAAGTTTTTGATGAAGTAGAAAAAGAAATGGGTAGGCCATTTGCAAGGATGTGGACGCTTTATCTTCAAGCCTGCGCTGCAAGTTTTGAAGCTGGAAATATTGATGTTGTTCAATATCTTTTGACTAAGGGTGCTTCAGGTCAAGGTTTGCCAATGACCCGCGAATACATGTTTAAAAAACATTAAGTTTGACAATTGATAAGTTGAAAAACAAGACCATTCAGCATTTCGGGTTTGAATTATCATAAGGACAACTTATTTAAAATTTATCAGTAGATTTATTTTAGAATCATGTAAAGGAAAGAGTGCATTTTTTCCGAAAAAGAGGTAAAATAAGAGAGTTACGAGTCCCGAAAGGATTTGATTTATTTTAAAAATTACTGATGAAAATACTAGCATATCCGTAAGCGCTGAAGCACCAATGGTTATCCTATGAAGGTTTTTCGTCAGTAAATATTAGATAAGTTTAAAGACGCCTTGTAACCAAAATTTAGATTGGGGGACATTTTTAATGTCAGAAAAACATTTATTTACATCAGAATCAGTATCAGAAGGCCATCCAGATAAGGTTGCAGACCAAATCTCAGATGCCATTCTTGATGCCATTCTCGCACAAGACCCACATGCACACGTTGCTTGTGAAACGGTCGTATATACAGGGACAGTCAATGTCTTTGGTGAAATCTCAACATCAGCTTATGTTGATATTGCTCATGTCGTTCGTGAAACAATCAAAAAAATTGGCTATACAGATAGCGAAAATGGATTTGATTATAAATCAGTGGGCGTTCACGTCTCACTTGTTGAGCAATCAAGCGATATTGCACAAGGGGTAAATGAAGCCGAAGAAGTTCGCGATAAAAATGGCCAATTAGTTGACCCGCTTGATTTGATTGGTGCTGGTGACCAAGGAATGATGTTCGGTTTTGCTACTAACGAAACTGCCGAATATATGCCACTCGCCATCTCACTTTCACATAAATTAGTTAAAAAATTAGCTGATTTACGTAAATCAGGTGAAATTTCATACTTGCGTCCTGATGCAAAATCACAAGTAACTGTAGAATATGATGATAATGGCAAAGCAAAACGCATTGACACAGTCGTTATTTCTACTCAACATGCTGCGTCAGCAACAAACGAAGAAATTCACGATGATGTGATTAATAAAGTCATCAAGGCTGTTATTCCAGCTGAACTTTTAGATGATGAAACTAAATACTTCATCAATCCAACAGGACGTTTTGTTATTGGTGGTCCTCATGGAGATACTGGACTTACCGGAAGAAAAATTATTGTTGATACATATGGTGGATATGCACGTCATGGTGGGGGAGCTTTTTCTGGAAAAGATCCAACCAAAGTAGACCGTTCGGCTGCTTACATGGCACGTTATATTGCTAAAAACGTTGTTGCGGCTGATATGTGTGATGAACTTGAAATCCAATTATCTTATGCTATTGGTGTAAAAGAACCAACATCTATTTATATTGATACAAAAGGAACTGAAAAAGTACCTCATGATATTATTCTTGAAGCAATTAAACAAGAATTTGATTTAACACCTGCAGGAATTATTCATACATTAAATTTAAGAACACCAATTTATAAAAAGACAGCTTCTTATGGACATTTTGGTAGACCAGAAGCAAATTTACCTTGGGAACAGTTAGATAAGGTTGAAAATTTAAAAAAATATATGTAAAAAAGGCTCATGAATTGAGCTTTTTTTATTTTTAATATTTTTTCAAGAGATAAAAAGTTATATTAAAGTAGGAATTTAAGAAAGTTTATAGTATAATAAAGGTATCAAAAGGAGGAATTAATTATGAAAATTACATTAAGAGGAAAGAACATTGAAATCACAGAAGCAATTGAAGAAAAAGTTGGTGAAAAATTATCAAAATTAGATAAATACTTCATTGTCAGTGAAAATGTAGAAGCCAAAGTTCTTGTAAGAACTTATCCTTACGGACAAAAAATTGAAGTGACAATTCCTACTGAATATGTACTTTTAAGAGCTGAAGTTGTGGATCAAGATTTATACAATGCAATTGATTTAGTAATTGATAAACTAGAAGGTCAAATCAGAAAGTATAAAACAAGATTAAACAGAAAGTCAAAAGATAATAAACTTGCATTCAATTTAGCATCAATTGAACCACTAGATGACGAAGAAGAAGATGTATTGGTAAAAACAAAAACAATTACTCCAAAACCAATGGATATGGAAGAAGCAATTATGCAAATGGAATTAATTGGACATTCATTCTTCGTATATCGTGATACTGAAACAGATGCTATTAGTATTGTTTACCGTCGTAATGATGGCGATTATGGATTAATCGAAACTGAATAGTGCCATTTGGCTTAACAAAGAGGGTTTTGAGGATATGTTACTCCTATTTTACTCCCAAAAAATAATATTAAGAAAATCACTTATCTAAATGGGTAGGTGATTTTTATTTTAAAACAAAAAATATTTATGAGCATATACATAAAAAGGAGGTGCTTTTTATGGCATATGTAATCAAAAAACATCTCGCAAACCGTGCAAATTACGGTGGGAAAAGAGATACTTTGAAAATCAAATATTTAATTATTCATTATACAAGTAATGATGGTGATAGTGATGAGGCTAATGGGAGCTATTTTGCAAGAAGAATTGTTAAAGCATCAGCTCATTATTTCATAGATGATGATTCTGTGACATGCAGTGTTCCAGATGATTATGTTGCTTATAGTGTTGGAGGTAAGTGTCAATCAAATCATCATCCAATGTATCAAGTAATTACAAATACGAATTCTATTTCTATTGAAATGTGTGATACAAAAAAAGATGGGAAGGTAGAAATCACTAATCAAACATTAGAAAATGTCTATGCTTTTTCACGATTATTAATGAAAAAATACAACATTAGTATTGATCGCGTTTATCGACACTTTGATGTTAATGGAAAATTATGTCCAAATTGTAATGGACTATTAGATGCTTCAATCTGGCAAAAATTTAAAAACAATATTGTTAATACTACAATGGAAAATCTAGAAAAATCTTCAACTATTCCTAAATCAGCAATAAATCCAAATAAAGATAGCGTAATTGCACGTGGACAACAACAATCAATAAATTTTACGAATCATTCTATTACTATTGATGGAATTTGTGGAAAGAATACTTTAAAAAATATGAGGCGTTGTTTTCAAAAAGCGATAAATCTTGATTATGGAAAAAAATTATCCGTAGATGGTATTTTTGGTAAAAAGAGTAAAGCATCCTTGGGAAAACATTATGTAAAGAAAAATGACAAACAATATTTAGTAACGGCAGCAGAAATTGCTTTAATGTGCCGTGGTTATGAGGTTCATGGTGTTGAGTACCCTGGAATTTTTGGATCAGGTTTAGAAAAAGCTGTGAAACAATTTCAAAAAGATCGAGGATTGAAAGTGGATGGAATTGTAGGTAGAAAGACGATTTTAAAATTAATAGATGCTTAAAAAGAAGATTATGATTATTCAAGGAATTTTATATAGTGATAAAGCAAGTGGGTGGTATTATGAAACTTACAAATAATTTAGGGAATAAACCATTAAGGAGTTAGCTTTAAAAATAGAATTAAAACAGGATATTATCCAATAGAGACGCTTCTTTCGCTTGAATTAAAATTAATGGAAGAATTTGATGTTTTGCGAATTACAGTAAAAGAGTCAATGAATAAATTGATCCAATCAGGATCTATTGTTAGAAAAAGGGGAAAAGAAATATTTGTTTTAAAGAAAAACGATAAGATTAAAACAGCTTTTCAATCTTCGTTCCATGGAATCTATGAAAAATATAGAAATAATTAAGTTTATAAAGACTTATGTAAAATAAAATCAATTTTTTTAAGAAATTTGAAACAAATTTGAGACAAAAATACGCAAAAAGAGGTATATAATAGTAATAGAGGTTATATAAAAAATAGTCCATTTTTATTGGACTATTTTTTTATAAAGATCTCCTTGATAAATATCACGTTCTTTCATTTGTTTATCAATATCATTTAAAATCGTAACTTTTTTAATTGACCACATTGGTGCAATTAAATCATCGATTTTACCATCTCCTGTGAGTCTTTCAAGAACGATTTCAGGATTAATATAGCGAAGTTGTTCAACGACGATATCAATATATTCTTGACGAGTAAGCATTTCAAATTCATGATTTTCATACATTTGTTGGAGCTTTGTGTTTTTCACTACAAAAAGCATATGAATTTTTAAAGCTTGAATATCGAGTTGACCAAGTGTTTTAGCTGTTTCAATCATCATTTCTTTTGTTTCGAAGGGAAGACCGTTGATGATATGCACACACACTTCTAAATTGTATTGACGACATAAGGCTAAACCATCAAGAAATTCTTGGTAGGTGTGACCTCGATTAATCAGTTTACTTGTTTCATCGTGAATGGTTTGTAAGCCAAGTTCAATATAAACATCTTTTGTTTGATTAACTTCACTTAAGTAGCAAACGATTTCTTCATTTAGACAATCAGGACGTGTGGCAAGGGCAATTCCTTTAATATCTTCTTTTTCTAAAAAGGGTTGAATCATATTTTTGATTTTATCTAATGGTCCATAAGTGTTTGTATTTGCTTGAAAATAGGCAATATAAGCACATTCGGGCCATTTTCTTTTCATGATTTGTGAAATGGTTTGGAATTGTTTTTCTAAATGATCATGGACATTTCCAGCGTAATCACCAGATCCTGAGGAACTACAGAAAATGCAGCCACCATAACCTTTTGAACCATCACGATTTGGACAGGTAAAGTCTGCGTTTAATGCGACTTTAGCAACTTTTTGATGGTATTTATTTTTTAAATAGTAGTTATAAGTATGATAACGTTTGTTATCTAAAGAGTATTTGAATTGATTCATTTTATCACCGAAGCAATTATAACATAAGGAGGAAGAAAATGGGATTAGAGTTAAAAAATGTTACAAAGAAATTTAAGACAATAGAAGGAGAAAATGTTTTATTTGAAGATTTATCCATTACTTTTCCTAAACAAGGTCTTGTTGTTATTACAGGTGAAAGTGGGTGTGGGAAATCAACACTTTTACAATTGATTGCAGGAATAGATCAAGAATATGAAGGAGAAATTTTATTTAATCAAAAAAATATTAAAGACATAAGGGATTATCGTCAACAAAATATAAGTTTTGTTTATCAAAATTATCAATTAATAGATTATTTAACAGTGAAAGAAAATTGTTTATTTTATTGTCATTTA
>OIZF01001828.1_pt1 | contig 11469 bp, 6 predicted proteins | sample 1588471 | NCBI WGS metagenome assembly OIZF01 (sample SAMN03283279) | human gut metagenome | biome: human-associated habitat; material: feces | host: Homo sapiens | place: Peru | collected 2012
TCAATCGCGGATAAATAAGATTGATAGAAAGGAATGTATATTGTAGATGACTACTTAGAAGAGTCAATTACAATATACCAGTGGAATAAAAATGGTACAAAGAATAAAAATTTCTAATAAAGCTACGGACTATTTAGATAAAATGCAAAATAAATTACATTTATCTTCCAAAGCGGCAATTTTAAGAATTTGTATTTCATTATCCTTGAATGATTCTACATTATTGAATGGTACTTTCTCATATGATAATAATAACGGGTTTGATATTTCTTTAGATACATTATTTGGTGACTATAGTGTTTTTTTTGAAGGTCTGATAAAAAATCATTATAAGAAGGAAATGACTGATAAAGAATATGTTGAGCAAGTAATAGGGCACATAGAACGTGGTATTGTAATATTATATGGGGAGTTTGCAACTACGAATACTACGCATGAATTAATAAAAAGATTGGTGGATGATTATAGATGATATATTTAGATAATAATGCAACTACAAAAGTATTACCAGAAGTTAGAAATGAGATGTTTAAATATCTTTCTGAAGAATATGGTAATCCTTCTAGCAAATATTATTCTTTAGCATTAAGTGCTAAAAAAGCATTAGATAATGCAAGAACAACAGTTGCAACTATTTTTGGGTGTTCTTCAGATGAGGTGATTTTCACATCTGGATCTACAGAAAGTAATAATATGATTATTAAAGGATTAGCAGATGTTACTGAAAAAAGAACAATTATTACTAGTTGTGTGGAACATTCGTCAGTATTAGAAACAACAAAATATTTAGAAAAAAAAGGTTTTAATATTATATATCTTCCGGTAGATAAAAATGGAAGAATAAATGTAGTTGACTTAAAAAAATCTATAAATGAAGATACTTTTCTTGTTTCAATTATGTGGGTGAATAATGAATTAGGATCAATTAATAATATTCCAGCAATTGCAGATATTTGTAATGAAAATAATATCTTTTTGCATGTAGATGCTACGCAAGCGATAGGAAAGATAGATGTTAATCTTCCTAAAGGCGTGTCATCTGCTTCTTTTTCAGCTCATAAGATACATGGTCCAAAGGGTGTTGGTGCAATAATACTCAGGAAAGATCAAGATGGTGTTCCAGTAAAATTAACTCCTTTAATACATGGTGGCGAACAAGAAAGTGGATATAGGGCAGGAACACAATCTGTTCATAATATTGTTGGACTTTCAAAAGCTGTTGAAATATGCATGAGAGATTTTAAAAAAAATCAAAAAAAATTATTAGAAGATGAAATATGGGTAAAGAAAATATTGCAAAATAAATTAGGTAGTAAATTAAAGATTAACTCTCCTGAAAATGGAAAAGTTCCAGGAATTATAAATTTTCAAATTAAGAGTGTTCAAAACACAATATTTTTAAAAAAAATAAGTAAAGAAATAGCTGCATCATCTGGTTCTGCTTGTAGTATTACACGGCCAAGTTATACTTTAAAAGCTATTGGATTATCTGATGAAGAAATTCAAAATAGCGTTAGATTTAGTCTGTCACCATATGAAGATATAAGTGAATTAAATAAAATTCTTTAAAAGTTTTTTAGTACCTTACAACAAGGCTTTGATTAGTTTAAAAATATAATTCCTTTTTTAAACTAATCAAGGCTTTTTATATATATTAATTTCTATAAAAATATTGTTTGTTTAATAATAGATAATATTTATGATAAAATACAGATATTTGCTTATACATTTAAATTGACGCTTACGAATAGAAAATAATGATATTAATAAAAAGTGTGCTAGATAATAAGATGACATGTCATAAATAAATGTGTTTATTATAGAAGCAACTGAGATAAGATGCTCCTTTTGTGGAAGATTTTGATTTTTTAGATTGATTGTTAGGAGGTTGAAGACTATTTGCTTATGCCTTCTGAGCATAGTCATTATATGTTGCATTCTGTCAAGATTGAGATGGAAAATTGAAAAAATTAATACATTTTTATGCAATTTATTACAAAAACAACTCGAAAACAGGAAATTTCAAAGTGGAATTATTGATATATTAGTTACTGAAAGATATAATGAAAATAGTTTATTAATTAAATGGATGATTCTTCGAGGTGATAATATGGAGTTAAGTTATAACAGTCTTTGGAAAATACTTATCGATAAAAAAATGAAAAAAGAAACATTATGTCGAAAAGCAAAAATTAGTACTCATACAATGTCAAAAATGATAATAAATGTGCCAGTCGCATTGACGATATGGCTACAATTAAGTCTTTTAACACGAGGGTGGTATAATGGGAAACTGTAAATTTGTAGATGAACTAAATAGATTGAGGAAATCCTCAAGCGATTCCATTGATGGAACGGATGCATTTGACGATTTCAAAAAATACATGCACGTTTCAAGAAGTGCTGAAAAAGATTTGATTGAAATATTGCACAAGATAGCAGACTCTGGTAGAAAAAGTCTTGTAATGCTTTGCGGTAGTGCTGGTGATGGAAAATCTCATCTCTTATCATATTTAAAAAATGATTTAAGACTTTTAGATAATTATGTTGTCTATAATGATGCAACTGAAAGTAGTGCACCTTCTAAAACGGCTATTGAAACTTTGAGCGAAGCATTGCAAGACTTTTCTGATGAAAATTTAGAAAAGCCTGGAAAGAATTTTATATTGGCTATTAATCTTGGCGTTTTAAGTAATTTTGTTGAATCTTCATATGGAGATTCATTTAAACAGTTACGTCAATATGTTATTTATAGCAATATTTTAACTAATCAATTAAATGAGAAAGGTTACGAAGAGAATAGTGCATTTCAGCATATAAGTTTTTCTGACTATCATATGTATAATCTTACAGCCCATGGAGTTAAGCCAGAATATTTGGAACATTTATTAGAAAAGGTTTTTCGTATGGAATTTGAAAACCCGTTCTACAATGTTTATAACAATAATTGTAAAAAATGTTCTCTTTCTCAAAAATGTCCTGTCAAACATAATTTTGAATTTCTTGCTAATGAGAAAAACAGAAAATATGTTGCTAATGCTCTTGTTGAGGTGACAATAAAAGACAAGGAAATCCTTACTACGCGTGAGATTTTAAATTATATTTATGATATTATTGTTGCTCAAAATTTTAACTATAATAAAATAGCTCAATCTTTGACTAATGAGGTATCATTTTTAAAAGAGTATATTAGTGATATTACCCCATCATTAATGTATGAATATACTGATAAATCTATGTTATTAAATCGGTTGAAAAAATACGATCCATTATTAATACGTTCTGAACAAGCTGATGAAGATGCTATTTCATACTATGTTTCATCGAATGTATCGAACGAAGTGATTTTTGTGCTTGATAAAGAAGTTTACTCTAAGGTTTTGTGTCAGCAATCTGCTATTGAAAAAATTAATAGTGATAAAGTTTTGAAAGCGCAGCTATTCAATATATTGGAACGATTAAAAAAAATTAAAAGCAATATAATACAGGATAATGCATATATGTCATTTTTAAAGATGTTGTATTATTTTAATACAGCAACAACTAGAAAATATGGAGAATTATATGATCTTGTTGAAAAGGCTATTATTCAATGGTGTGGTAATGAAGATCAAGATAATATTTGCTTTGATAGTTGTCATGAGGGAATTGCATTATATGAGCATATTGAGTTCGAACCATACTTAGAAGATTCGTTAAGAATAAAGAAGAATGAAGAACTTCAAAGTTTCTTGCCTTTTATTACAGTGAAATATGAAAGCAAAAAAACTGAAGAAATCATTTCTTTAGATATTGATTATTCTCTGTATGAATTAATATATAAACTTGCCGCTGGATATATTCAAACAGCCGAAGATAGAAATAATCATGCAGATTTTATAAGTTTTATTTATAAAATATTAAGAACTGGTTCCGCAGACAAAGAAGTTTTTCTGGTGACTGATGATAATAGAAAAGCAATTATTGAGAAAACAAAATTTGGAGTTTATAAATTTAAGGTGGTGAGATGATGGAATATCAATTTGATTATGCAAAGTTTTGCAAAACATTTAATGTAAAGGATGACAAAGCAATTGATTCCTTGCGTCTTACACATACACAAGATATCAATTTTAAATTATTTCCATATAAGGCTAGTGGAAAGGCCCAAGCTCCAATTATTACAGAATTAGAAGTAGTTGTGAGTGATTTCTTTAGAAAATCATTAAATTTAGAAGTTGAGCCAGTAAAATATGAATCTTTATGTGATGATCTTATTACTGAAATGGAGATTGCAGATGAAGATATTGGAGTTTTTAAAGAAATGATACACTCCCTATTTTTTGAAGGGGGTGATTTTGTAGCAAAAAACTTGGGGCTTTATCCATATCAAACAAAAGTAAACAATAAAAGTGCAGACCGACTTGCGGTTTTCTTGCTAGATGTTTTCGGATTGAATGGAAATGATTGTAATATTATTGAAGATGCTATGAAAAAGTATCCGTATAATGTTGTAGAAAAAGTAGTTGTTGATACAATACAAGCTTCAAAAATAGGAACTACCAGGGATAACAAGTCCTATTTTCCGATTATACGTGATGTTCAGGAGAAATTTAAAAATGATTTTCATTTCATGTTAAATACGGGAATGACTTCATTAGACGATTTATCTAATCTTTTAGCGGTATATTATTTTTACTATATGTCGCAAACATGTGTAACACTGGATAATTTTGGATTTGGAAAAAGAAACTCTCCTGTACAACTGTATTATGCCTTGGATTGGGAAAAAGTAAGTAAAAATAGAAAATGTTGTGTAGAAGGCTGGGAAAGAATCCAAGCAAGTGTAAATCATATGTTTAGCCATGCATTAACATTAGAAATATTAAATCAACATACACTCACAGATGTAATGTTGGATTATATTTCATTGCAAGAATATGCTACAGAGCACACGGAACAGGATGTGATTATCGCAAGTGAAATCAAGAAGGCTGAAAAGGCATATACATCTTGTGTAGGAGATTATAAAAAATTTGAACAAATTCCATATGCTTCAGGAGGTACAAAAACAGATATTGCTATCCGTCATTTGTATAGATGTGTAGAAGAACAATTTTTGAATACGGATCGAAAAAGAGCAAATCAGTTTTATAACGAGAAATTTACTGAGTTTTGTAAAACAAGGTGGGTTAAAAATAGAAGAAAATCGGGATTAGTTTTAAATCTTACAGAGAGAGACATCATCTTTTTGACAAAAATTTCTATTAAAGATAAGGATAAAATCCGCTTGATTGATTTGTACAAGGAATATGAATATAGAGGCATTTTTCTTGATAATACGTCAAAAGAGTATTTACAAGAGTTTTTTACGAAATTAAACCTCATTGATAAAAAGAGTGATAGTGGAGATGCACAGTATGTTAAAAGAATTTTATGATTTTATTGCAAAGAAAATAAATAGCTATTTCTTAGAAATATCAGCTGAAGGATCATTACAAAAAGGGGAGAGCTTTTGCCTTAAATTAGATGATTTAGATACTGTTCAAGAGGTGTCTAACGCAATAAAAGAATTAGCAACAAAAGAAAATAATTGTGGGGAATATGAATATCAATGTATGGATGGTTCTATTTATAGAACTTTTACATTGCAAGTTTATAACACTGAGATAATAATTGCAGCACAAATCAACAATATGACAAGTGATTTTCTTTGTGCGACTTTGCGAAACGCAGCAAATGTTGCAGGAAAACCACTTTTGATGATTTCTTCAAATCCTATTGATAGTGCTAAAAGTGGCTCTATAGATATGGCAGCAAATGGTATGCCGTTCTATGCAGACAATTTAATGACAGAGATAAGAAAAATGATAGACGAAAGCACTCAATTGTCATCTCTTGAAAAAAGAATTCTTGATTTTGAATTAAAGAGAAGAGATAATGATGTTTTTAGTGATAAGGCTTCCTTGTACGAATATAAAGATTTGCTTTCGATTATGAGTAGTGGAAATATTGAAAAAGAAAATTATCCTGGATTTAGGCTTTTTCCTGTAGACGGGAAAAAAGATTATCAGAACGAAGGAAAAAATCAAATTGATAAGAAAATCAAGGAAAATCATGAACTTTTCGAAAAGATTGATCGAAGCATTCGCTTTGGAAATGTAGAGGCTGATCTGGCAGAAGATTTTGAAGACGGTTTTTTAATGAAAATTGAAAAAAGTCGCAAAGATGATCCGGAACATTGGAGTGCTCTTTTTACCTATGCGGAAATGATTGCTGCGATGGAAAAAAAGCAGGCAAAAAAAGATAATCCTCTCAATATTGAGCAAAAAGATATTTCTGTTTACGGAGATATGCCATTAAATGTATTGCTAATTGATGAAAAAGTTTTTGTTCGAAATGAAGGCACTATGAAAACAAAAAAAAGAATTAGAAGCATGATGATTTTCAATGCAGATAAGTACCGAGAAATTCATGTTAGAATAGAGTGTAATACTCAAATTATGGATAATGATATTTTTTTAGACGATGCTTCATATATATGTGATGGTAAAAGTCTAATCTTTTGTTTCATAAGAGAAGGTATCTCGTTTCATAAGATAGAGATCAAGGATACTGTAAATAATATTACGTATGTATTCAAAGTGTGTATTATTGATATTTCTCCTGGATACTTAAGCAATATTAAACGAAATTTTGTTATTGATTACAAAAAAACAAAAAAGCAATGTAAGGTAAAATTAATAGGAATTGAAACAGATCTTATATTTAATTCTAACGGTGTTACTAATATTTCTGAAAAATTAGATGACAATACACAGTATAAATGTAAATATGATGAACGATTACATTTATATACAACAGAGGAAGAACTATCTGATTTTGGAAGTGGAATTTATATTGAAATTAATTTTTCTGGGATTATACTTCCTCTTATACTTTTTCCAGATGAGGTGAAAAGCGTTGAAATGGTTGGACGTAAAATTTTCAAAGAAAAGTTTTCTACTAAAAAAAGTTTTGAAATTGAAGAGGATGGAGATCATTTTTATAAAGGATCACAAGAATATCATGCTAAGACAAATCTATTAAAAGAATTACGTAGTGAAAAAAGAATTATTAATGAGAGAATTCTCCACGGGAAATGTAAACAACCACATGAAACTGATGATTTGGAAATAGAAGCTAAAGAATTAGTATTACCTCTTTCTTTAAAACAAGCATATTATGATTTGCTTCAATCTTATAAAGATAATAATACTATTCCAACTTTGGCATATATGTCTGAAGAGTTAAAAATAGCAACAGAAAATTTTTTACGAGAATTCAATGAATTATATGAGTCACTTGAAGAAGGTAGCTATTTGAGTCAAGAACAAGAAAATGGTTTGTTATTGGGAACACTTTTTGTGGGAAGAAATGATGAAGAATTATTGCTTACACCATTTCATCCATTAAATCTTGCTTACCAACTTCAATTATGTAAGGAAACAGATTTTGAGAATGCCACAGATATTGTAATTGATCGTCTTAATTCTATTTATTTGTTGCCGTATACAAAACATAACAAAAAAATATATAAGGTATCAGACCAAATGTATTCTATGGAATGGAAATATTATGCTCCAGTAGAGAATAGAAAATACCGTGGTAGCAGAAGGTATGTTTCTAAATTAATTGAAGAGAAAATTACTGAATTCATTTCACATTTTAAATATATTTTTTCTGATATTAATAATAAAACAATGCGCATTAATCTCATAAATATGGGAGACTGTAGTGATGTGTTTAATGGTATCGCACAGTATTTTATTCATGCAATTGGAAAGACTCCAGATGTTGATCAACTCATGAAGTTCGAGTTACACATTTATTCTGATGGGAGAAATGCAAATGTATTTGAAAATATAAAAGAGTATTCTCGATTGAAGGCTTATTTAACAGCTTCAAAGCTTTCATTTGCTAATGGTGCGGCTATGAACAGTTTAGAAGGCGTTCTTTCGAAAAATATAGAATGTTATTTCCATAAAGATGTTGGAAATCAGTATGAGTATGCACATATTTCATTTTATGAAATGGAATCAGAAATAACTTCAGAATCCGCTACAATGGATCAAATTGAAACAGGAATTTCACTAGGAGGTATTGTTTCAGGTGTTCCATCTAGTAAGTATGGACAAAAGTATAGAACAGGATTTGGTACCAAATATGCAAAAAAAACACCTGTAACAGAGCTTGCTTCAAAATATAATTCCCTTGTCCAAGTAGGAAATACTGGAAATCCTTATCACTCTGGTACGAGCATTTCTACGCAGATAGATAAGTTAGCTGAAGATAAAATGCAGTATATATATAAGGCGTCTAATTGGGTTGTTTTTGTTGATCCTAAGGTGGATCTTGATTTTTTCAGTGAGAAAGAAGCTAATAGCGATTTACTAATAATTCATTACAGTGACCAATATACTTCAAGTAGTGGATATGATGCTATTACAGTGACCCATAAGTCAAAGCAGTATTCTAAAGTTATTCAGGAATATTTAAAAGAAAGAGGAGTTGTTGCAAAATTAGGGGATGTTACAAAAATAATTAATTTATTTAATGCGATAAACGGTGACTGGTTGTTACGATTGGTATCATCTAAAAAGGTAATAGGTGTTAATAAGGATTCTACATTTTCACGTGAAAAAATAAGTATTGTTGCAGCAATTAAATTTATGCTTGCCTTTTTAAGACATCCAAATATTGTTTGGGTTCCTGTATCTTTGGAAGAAATGTTGCGAGTTTCTGGAGGAGCTGGATTATCTAGTGCTGATGGAATATTGTCTTACAAGAATCTAGGATTTGACAAAGGACCAACAAGTGATGATTTACTTTTTATTGGTTTGAATTATGCATCTGATCAAATAAAGATTTATCTATATCCAACTGAAGTTAAAACAGGTATAAATGGAAATGATGTTATAAAAAAAGCTTTTCAACAGGTGTCAGCTACTGCAATTGGTTTGCAAAAAGCAATGAATCCGGAAGAAGATAAAACTAATACTATTATGTATAAAGTTAATAGAAATTTTTTGATGCAACTTTTAGTAACGAGTTGTAAAAAAATGAAAGTGTATCATGTTGACGACACACAAAATTGGGAAATAATTTTGGATAAATTCAGATTAGCTCTTTTAAATGAAGAGTATATTATTTCAACGGATATTCAAGAGATTTTAGGACGTGGGTCTGTCTTGTCATTTCGACAATCATTGACTTCGAGAAAGACATCCTTTAAAGAAGATACGATTAACTTTATTGAGATGCCGGAAAAAGATGAGTTTGACTTTATCTTAAGTAGCGTTGACGAAATACATGCTGATATTCAAGATGCAAGAAATAATGAACTTTTATTATTTGAAGAATGTAAAGTTGACAACTTAACTGGAGATATTACTGAAATAACGTCTACAAAATTCCAAGAAGTAGAAGAGATAAATGAAATAAATTTAGACGATACGAATCAGAAAAATCATGAAAAAAATGATTCAGAAGACAATGAAAAAAATCAAAAAACAGATGAAATCAATGATACAACAGAGATTAAATCTAAGGGTATGAAGATTTTGTTTGGATTAAATCAACAAGATGGCTCAGATGTAATTTGGGAACCCAATGATACTGATATTCTTTTTCATACCAACACTGGTATCATTGGAACTATGGGAACTGGTAAAACACAGTTTACAAAGTCCTTGATTACTCAATTATATTTGCAGCGCGAGAACAATATTGGTGAAGAAGAGCTAGGAATATTAATTTTTGATTATAAAGGAGATTACAATGAAAGCAAGGGTGATTTTGTAGATGTGACAAATGCAACTATCTTAAAACCTTACCAATTACCTTTTAATCCTTTGGCGTTGACAAAATCAAAAGTATTTAAACCTCTATTGCCAATACATACGGCTAATGCCTTTAAGGATACTATTTCAAAAGTATATGGATTAGGGCCAAAGCAACAAGATACATTATTACAGTGTATTATTGAAACTTATGGTATGTGTGGAATACAATCTGCGGATCCTTCAAGTTGGGACAATAAAGCACCAACATTTGAACAAGTGTATCAAAGATATGCTAATGATGAAGAAATTAAAAAAAATGATTCACTTGCAGCTGCGATGAATAACCTACATCAATTTCAAGTGTTTGAAAATAATCCTAGTAAAACTAAACCACTATTTGAAATATTAAACGGAGTAGTAGTAATTGATTTGTCTGGATATGATTCTGATATACAAAGCTTAATTGTTGCTATTACGCTAGATCTATTCTATGTTCAGATGCAGGCTGCTGGTTCAAGTAAATTAGATGGAAAATATAGACAGTTAACAAAGCTCATATTAGTTGATGAGGCGGATAATTTCATGTCTAAAGGATTTTCATCGTTAAAGAAAATACTAAAAGAAGGTCGTGAATTTGGTGTAGGCACAATTTTGTCCACTCAGTTCTTAAAGCATTTTGGCTCAGGGGATGATGATTATGCTAAATATATTTTAACTTGGATTGTTCATAATGTCGCTGATTTAAAAACTAGCGATGTGGATTTTGTATTTAAAACAGAGAGTAAAAGTAATGAAAGCCAAAGATTGTTTAATGATATTAAGCAATTAGAAAAACATTATAGTATTGTAAAAATTAGTTCTGAAAAGCCAAAATACATTAAAGATTGTGCTTTTTGGGAATTATACAATGAATTGAAATCGAATTGAGGAAAAAATCAAAGGAGCTAAAATAAATTTTGGTAACTTAAAATAACGAGGGGTTTCTCGTATTTTGGTTATCAAACAGTGTGGAGCAAATTTTGCCCACCTTTCTTAGTATTTAAAGAGCAGGATAAAATTGACTGCTCTTTTTTACATTTTGCAAAAATATATAGTGTAACTATTATTGTTCAAAATATCATATTATTTTACGTAAATTTATTATGTAAATATGATTATTGATTTTTATTTTCATCTGTATATGTTACAAAAAAAGATTATGCTTTAAATTATAGCAATAAATTTTCTTCCTTCGAAATTAATATTACAATAAAATTTGTGTTTTGTCATTGGACAAATAGTCCAATACATAACGAAATGAAATTGGAATATTTTAATAGTTTTAAAGAGTGATTTGCTTTATTAGATAAGTAATAAATTATTGGTTTTATCTAGCTAGCAAGCGTCGGTGACCATCTGTGAAGAGTAAATTTTTTCTAGCTAAAAAATATGATAAAATAGTAGTGAAAAGGAAGAATATGGTGAACCATGTTCTCTTATTTTTTCTAGAAAATAAAAAAATACGGGTTGATGACTATGAAAAAGACTAGAAAAGATAAACGAGTTGCAGAAAAGAATTACAGAGCTTTTAAAGAACTTCTAAAAATCATCAAGCACTATTTTCCAAATTTCAATAGATTACTTTCTTCACTAAGTGAATCCAAGGCACCAAAGCTATATAACCTAT
>OIZF01001832.1_pt1 | contig 11454 bp, 9 predicted proteins | sample 1588471 | NCBI WGS metagenome assembly OIZF01 (sample SAMN03283279) | human gut metagenome | biome: human-associated habitat; material: feces | host: Homo sapiens | place: Peru | collected 2012
CGAAAAAACTGTGCAACATGTATACTTCAACAGGTTGCATAGAAAACGGGGACGCAGGATGGAAAGAACAGCAAAATTTGCAATAATTCTGTAAACATTTGCATCCTGCGCCTGAGAAAAAGCAGAGCGTGTCCCAGCGGCGTGAGTGCAAAAGGCCGGTGCCGGACGAAAAATGACTGATATATCAATTGTGCAAAAAAAGTGCGCCGGTGCCCTTGAGTGATATATCAGTCTGCACCGGAGCCGGGCGGCTTTGCGGGAGAAATAAGAGCAGCAAATATATGACGTCGGATGTCTGATAAATCCAACAAAAACCGCCGCACAGAAGTCTGTGCGGCGGCTGACGGAACAAAGTGTGTTATTTGCGGCCTGCGTAAAAAGCCCGCCGCGCGCGGAAGTAGCACTGCGGGCACATGCTGACGTACTGAACGTCGTTTTCCAGGTCGATGGCCACCTGTTCGCCCTCAAAGACGAACTGGCCGTTCACCTTGCGGCAGTTGCAGATGGCCTTGCGTCCGCAGGTGCAGATGGTTTTCATCTCCTCAATGGTGTGCGCCAACTCCAGCAGACGGGTAGAGCCCGGGAATCCCTTGAGGGAAAAATCTGCCCGCAGACCGTAGCAGATCACCGGGATGTTCAGATCTACCGTGATCATAAACAGCTGCTCGGCCTGCTCCGGGGTAAAGAACTGGCTCTCGTCGCACAGCACACAGGCCAGCGGCCCGGAGGCAGCGTTTGCCGCCTTCACGGCTTCAAACACGTCCAGCTGCGGCGGGATCAGCAGGTCTGCCTTGCGGCGCACGCCCAGACGGCTCACCAGCTCCCCGCCGCCCTTGGTATCCACCTGCGGCTTTAAAATGAGCACCTTCATGCCCTGCTCTTCGTAGTTGTGTGCCACCTGCATCAGCGCCGTGCTCTTGCCGCTGTTCATGGCACCGTAGCGGAAATACAATTTTGCCATGCCGTCACTCCTGATTGCGCAGACGGTAGCCCAAGCTCATCAGGCTGTCGCCCAGATGGACGTTTTCCACCACCACATTGGGGTACGACACCGACAGGTCATAGTGGGAGAAGTTCCAGAAGCCCTCGATGCCCAGATCCACCAGCCGTCCGCTGACCTGCTGTGCACCATCGCGGGGCACACAGAGCACAGCCACCTTGGGCTTGTTTTCCTCACAGAAGGCTTCCAGCTCGTCAATGTGCCGGATGCGGATACCGCTGATCTCCTTGCCCACCTCGTTCTCGGCCACGTCAAAGGCCGCGATCAGCTTGTAGCCGTTGGTATCGGTGGTGATAAAGCGGCTCACCGCCTTGCCCAAGCGACCGCAGCCGATCAGAATGGTGGGCAGACGGTCGCCGTTGCCGAACAGCAGGCTTTCCAGAATGGAAAGCAGGTTCTCCACCGAATAGCCGATGCCCTGCCGTCCGTTCACGTCACCGATGCAGTTGAAGTCCTGCCGCACCTGCGAGGCAGTGGTGCCCATCTGAGAAGCCAGCTCCCGGGAGGAGATGCTGGTAATGCCGTCGTCCTGCAAGGAGCGCAGATACCGGTAATATTTGGGGAGACGCTTGATCACAGGGATCGATGCTTTCTGGGGGGTGTTCATAGGAAAATTCTCCTTTCTGCCCAACGCGCTGCAGCTTCTGCCGCCATGCAAGGGGCTTCTTTGCGCGCAGAGAGATGTTCCGTTTTATCCTGTTATATTATTTAAAGTATACAGCATGAAAGGCGAATGTCAAATACCTATTTGTAAAAAAGCAAAAAATTCACAAAGTTTTTTGTTTCTTTTCTCCTGCATACTTCTCCGGCAGCCGGGGGATACTGACCCCACAAAGACCCCGCTACGGAAGGAGAACGCGCATGGATACGGCAAAAGACACCCCCGCAGAGCAGCACCGGATGGAAAAAGAGGATATTGAGGATCTGGGCACGGTCACCCTGAGCCGGGGCGGTCATGTCATCCACTGCCTGACCGTCATCGGCCAGATCGAAGGGCACACCGAAGCGCCGCAGGGGCAAAAGACCACCAAATACGAGCACGTCATCCCGCAGCTGGTGGCGGTACAGGAGGACCCCCGCATCGAGGGGCTGCTGGTGCTGCTGAACACGGTGGGCGGCGATGTGGAGACCGGCCTTGCGCTGGCAGAGCTGATCGCCAGCATCTCCAAGCCCAGCGCCACGCTGGTGCTGGGCGGCGGGCACTCCATCGGCATCCCGCTGGCGGTCAGCGCGCGGCACAGCTTCATCGTACCCACCGCCACCATGACGGTGCACCCGGTGCGGCACTCCGGGCTGATCTTAGGCGTCCCGCAGACCATGCACTGCTTTGAGCAGATGCAGCAGCGCATCACCGGTTTTGTAGCCGCCCACAGCGGTATGCCGGAAAAGCGCTACACCCAGCTGATGCTCCACACCGGGGAACTGGTCATGGACATGGGCACAGTGCTGGACGGACGCCGCGCCGTAAAGGAAAAGCTTATCGACGAGTTGGGCGGTCTTTCGGACGCGCTGGCGTGGCTATATAAAGAAATTGAGCAGGGGTGAAGCTTTGCAACTTCCCCTCAGCCAGACGATTTGAACTGCGCTCCGCGTTGCTCTGCGCAGGAACAGCGGAAAAATTATTTTTTATTTCGCGTTTGTCGCGCTCTGCGGAGCGCTCCAAACGCCTTTTCACGAGAGGGGCTGGGTTCGTTCCATTTTCCTCAACAAAAACAACATTATGGTTTGCCATTTTTGCCCTTGCGTGGTACAATAGTAGAATCAATTATTGTGTCTATGGGAAGTTGGGGAACAGAGTAGAATGGCAACGAAAAAACGAAAATCAACGAAACGGCGTACCGCTGCCCGCCGTAAAAAGGCAGAACAGCGGCTTCCGGCAGGGCTTGGCACCCTGTTCGGCGGCCTGCTGCTGATCGTGCTGGCCTTTGTGCAGGGCGATTCCGTATGGCGGGTGCTCCATGATGTGCTGTTCGGGCTGTTCGGCTGCGGCAGCTTTGTATTGGGTGCAGCCGTGTGCTGTCTGGCCGTTTTATACACCCGGGGCGAGGAGCTGCTGTCCCGCATCCTCAAGCTGGTGCTGGGGCTTATCTTTGTCTGCGGCACAGTCATCGTGTTTTCCGATATCCAGCCGCAGGGGCTGTCGGCGCTGCAAATGCTTTCCGCCTGCTACGCCAACGGCGTCAACGCATGGCTCTCCGGCGGCGCAATGGGCTTTATGCTGGGCGGCGTGCTGCTTTTGCTGTGCGGACGTCCGGCAGCAAATCTCATCATGGTCGTGCTCTTGCTGTGCGGCAGCCTGTACATTTTTGATATCACCCCTGCCGAGGTCTGGGTCTGGCTGTGCGCCGTCACTGGCGGTATCCATGCCCGCGGCGCTGCCTTTGCAGAGCAGAGCGCCGCCCGCCGCGCCGAGCGCGCCGCCATCCGGCAGGCAGAGCGGGAGATCGACGAGGAATACGACGAAACCGAGGACGAGCCGCTGGACGAGGAGGACGAGCCTGCCGGGCTGCATCTGGGGGTGCCGGACTGGATGTCCGGCGTGCTGCGCTGGGGACACAAGGTAACGCAGGAGATGGAGGCAGACGCTGCCGAAACTGAGGCTGCACCCGCAGCCCCTGCCCAGCCGGAGCCTGCCGCGCCGCCCATCACCCCGGTGCGGGTCAGCGTTGCGCGTCCCCGCGCTGCCTTTGACGTAGACCTCGGCCCCGACCACACCGCCCTTTCCGAGGGCGGCAGCGAGCCCATTGAACCGCTGATCGTCGGGCCGGGCGGCACCTTCGGGCAGGACCCGCTGCGCCCCGCTCCCAAGCCCACGCCGCCGCCCATCGTGGCAGACCCGGTGGTCACCGCTGCGTCAGATTTCTTTGCCAAAGACGCTGTGCAGCCGGAAGAGCCCGCCCCCGCTTTTGATGCTCCCATCGTCCAGCCGGCAGCGCCGGTGGTACAGCCGCAGATGCCGCCGCAGCCGGAAGCTGCGACCATCCAGCCCGCCGTGCCCCGGGTGAGCGCCGAGAACGCCGTGGCGTTCCGCTCTGCGCCGGACGAGGATGGCTGGATCAGCATCACCGCCGAGCCGGTGGAGGAAAAAGACATCAACTCGCTGGTGGCAGCGGCTATGGAAAAGCCCGCCGTCTCGGAGCAGGCAGCCGCCACCGCCCCCGCCGAGGAGAGCGAGCCGGTGGACCGCTACGAGTACCAGTACCCGCCCATCGAACTGTTTGAAAAAACGCAGGAGGAGAGCGACCCCGGCGCACAGGAGGAGCTGAAGGCCAACGCCCAGAAGCTGGTGGACACGCTGGAAAGCTTCGGCGTGCGCACCCGGGTGTTGGATATCTCCCGCGGGCCCTCTGTCACCCGGTACGAGCTGCAGCCCATGGCGGGCGTGAAGATCAGCCGCATCACCTCGCTGGCAGACGATATCGCCCTGAACCTTGCGGTGGCAGACGTGCGTATGGAAGCGCCCATCCCCGGCAAGCCCGCCGTGGGCATCGAGGTGCCCAACCACAAAAAGACCGCCGTTTCCATCCGCAGCATCTTTGAAAGCCAGAGCTTTCTGCGCATGACCTCGCCGCTGGGCATCGCCCTTGGCAAGGACATTGCCGGTGTAGCGCAGGTGACCGACCTGTGCAAGATGCCCCACCTGCTCATCGCGGGCAGCACCGGCAGCGGTAAATCCGTGTGCGTGAACAGCATTATCATGAGCCTGCTGTTCCGCTCCAGCCCGGAGGACGTGAAGCTGCTGCTCATCGACCCCAAGGTGGTGGAGCTGGCCGAGTATAACGGCATCCCCCACCTGCTGATGCCCGTGGTCACCGAGCCCCGCAAGGCCGCCGGTGCACTGGGCAGCGCGGTGCAGGAGATGGAGCGCCGCTACCGCCTGTTTGCAGAGAACAACGTGCGCGATATCAAGTCCTTCAACAAGCTGGCTGCCGAGCAGCCGGAGCTGGAAAAGATGCCCTACATCGCCATTATCATCGACGAGCTGGCCGACCTGATGATGGTGGTGGGCAAGGATGTGGAGGACTCCATCTGCCGCATCGCCCAGAAAGCCCGTGCCGCCGGTATGCACCTGATCGTTGCCACCCAGCGCCCCAGCGTGGACGTGATCACCGGCCTGATCAAGGCCAACATCCCCAGCCGCATCGCCTTTGCGGTGTCCAGTCAGGTGGACAGCCGCACCATTCTGGACGGTGCCGGCGCAGAAAAGCTGCTGGGTCAGGGCGATATGCTCTTTATGCCCGTGGGCGCACCCAAGCCCACCCGTATCCAGGGCACCTTCGTGCGGGATGAGGAGATCAGCCGTGTGCTGGACTTTATCAAATCCAGCGCCACCGTGCAGTACGACGAGGCCATGATCGAGGCCATGGAAAAGCACGCCATTCAGGACGGCAAAAAGGGCGGCGGCGGTGCCGACGCCGAGGAGGACGCAGGCTCCGACCCCATGTTCAAGCAGGCCGTGGATGTGGTCATCGACGCCGGTCAGGCCTCCACCAGCCTGCTGCAGCGCCGCTGCAAGCTGGGCTACGCCCGCGCCGCCCGCATCATGGACGAGATGGAACAAAAGAGCATCATCGGCCCCTACGAGGGCGCAAAGCCCCGCGCCGTGCTCATCAGCCGCCAGCAGTGGCTGGAAATGCAGATGAACCAACCGGAGGAATAATAAAGGAGCATTATGGAACATTCTACTCCCCAGATCTACACCGAATTTCTTCCCATCAGCCGGGCGGACATGGAAGCCCGGGGCTGGGAGCAGCTGGATTTTGTGGTGGTGGGCGGTGACGCCTATGTGGACCACCCCAGCTTTGGCACCGCCATCATCAGCCGCCTGCTGGAGGCCGAGGGCTACAAGGTGGGCGTGCTGGCGCAGCCCCGCTACACCGACTGCGAGGACTTCAAGCGGTTCGGCAAGCCCAAGTACGGCTTTTTCATTGGCGGCGGCAACGTGGACAGCATGGTCAGCCACTATTCCGTGGCAAAGATCCCCCGCGCCGAGGATGAATACTCCCCCGGCGGCAAGGCCGGTGCCCGCCCGGACCGCAGCGCCACCGTGTACACAAAGCTTGCCAAGCAGGCTTACCCCGACCTGCCGGTGATCTTAGGCGGTCTGGAGGCCAGCCTGCGCCGGTTTGCCCACTACGATTACTGGCTGGACACCGTGCTGCCCAGCATCGCCGAGGACTCCGGCGCGGATCTCATCAGCTTCGGCATGGGCGAGCACCAGACCGTGGAGATCGCCCGCCGTCTGGCCGCCGGGGAACCGGTGGAGACCATCACGGACGTGAACGGCACCTGCTACCTGACCGATTTCGACCACCTGCCCCAGCGGTATGTGGAGTGCGCCGGTTTTAAAAAGGTGGCCAGCGATAAGACCGCCTACGCCAAGGCCTGCCGCATCCAGATGGACAATCAGGACGTGGTCAGCGGCCAGATCATTGTGCAGAAGCAGAGCGAAAAGTATCTGGTGCAGAACATCCCCGCAAAGCCGCTGGTGCGCGGAGAGCTGGACAAGGTGTACGCCCTGCCCTACACCCGCCGGTACCACCCCATCTACGAGAGCATGGGCGGCGTGCCCGCCATCCGCGAGGTGCAGTTCTCCATCATCCAGAACCGCGGCTGCTTCGGCGGCTGCAACTTCTGTGCCATCCAGCTGCATCAGGGGCGGCGGGTCACCAGCCGCAGCGCCGACAGCATCGTGGAGGAAGCCGAGCGCATGACCCACGAGCCGGATTTCAAGGGCTACATCCACGATGTGGGCGGCCCTACCGCAAACTTCCGCTTCCCCTCCTGCCGCGAGCAGATGCTGCGCGGTATGTGCACCGGCGGCAAGCACTGCCTTGCCCCCACCACCTGCTCCCACATGATCGTAGATCACAGCGACTACCTTAAAATTCTGCGCCGGGTGCGGGAGCTGCCGGGCGTGAAAAAGGTGTTCATCCGCAGCGGCATCCGGTTCGACTACCTGATGGCTGACCCGGACGATACCTTCTTTAAAGAGCTGGTGGAGTACCATGTGTCCGGCCAGCTGAAGGTCGCCCCGGAGCACTGCGCCCCCAATACCCTTGCCTACATGGGTAAGCCGCCCATCGAGACCTTCAACAAGTTCAAGGATAAGTTCTACGAGTTGAGCAAGAAGGCGGGCAAAAAACAGTATCTGGTGCCCTACCTCATGTCCAGCCACCCGGGCAGCACCCTGAAGGATGCGGTCTATCTGGCCGAGTACCTTTATAAGAACCACATGCGCCCGGAGCAGGTGCAGGACTTCTATCCCACCCCCGGCACCGTGAGCACCTGTATGTTCTATACTGGGCTTGACCCCTACACCCTCAAGCCGGTGTTTGTGGAAAAGACCCCCGAGGGCAAGGCGTTGCAGCGTGCGCTGCTGCAATACTACGAGCCCCGCAACGCCGAAAAGGTGGTCAAGGCCTTGCAGCTGACCCACCGGGAGGACCTGATTCCCCTGCTGGTGCCCGCCGCAGGCCGCCGCGCCGTACAGCGCACCGCCCGCCGGGCAGAGAGCGCCGAGGTGACCATCCACAACGACGGCACCTATACCGTACACCCCAGCCAGAAGGGACGCAGCACCGGCAAAAATGCCCGTGCCGCCGCCCCGGCAGGCCGTCAGCCCAGCCCGGGCGCACGCTTTGCGCCCAACTCTGCACCCGGCCATAAACCTAAAAATATTCAACAGAAAGAGAACGCAACGTGGAAAACTGGAAAGAAGAAAAAGTAACTTTATTCCCCCGCCGCCTGTTCCTGCGGCTGGCTGCGCTGGCGCTGGCCGCTGTGCTGGCGCTGGGGCTTACCGCCTGTGACAGCCTGCCCGGCAGCGGCGGACACATCGTCAAGCCCTCCACCGGGTCAAGTCAGCCCTTTGAGATGCACTTCATTGATGTAGGGCAGGCACTGAGCGTATTGGTGGAGTGTGACGGACAGTTCATGCTCTACGACGGCGGCAATGTGGACGACGGCAGTCTGGTGGTATCCTACCTGCAAAAGCAGGGGGTGGAGCAGCTGCAATATGTGTTCTGCTCCCACGCCCACGAGGACCATGTGGGCGGGCTTGCCGCCGTAATGGCAAAGTTCCCGGCAGGGCACGCTTACAGCCCCGTAACCGAGGGCAGCACCAAATGCTTCAACGATTTTGTCAAGTACACCCAGCAGCAGGGCTTGCAGCTGGAGGTGCCCTCCGTGGGCACCGTCTGGCCGCTGGGCAGCGCCACCGTTACCATGCTTGGCCCGGTGACCGGGTACAGCGAGACCAACAACACCTCGCTGGTGCTGCGCATCGACTACGGCGACACCAGTTTTCTGCTGACCGGCGACATGGAAAAGACCGCTGAGACCGACCTTGTGAACAGCGGTGCCAACCTGAAGGCCGATGTTTTACAGGTGGGGCACCACGGCTCCAGCACCAGCACCGGCTACCTGTTTCTGAACGCTGTTCTGCCGGAAATGGGCGTCATCTCCTGCGGCACGGGCAACAAGTACGGTCACCCCCACGAGGAGACGTTAAGCATTCTGCGGGACGCAAAGGTGGACGTCTACCGCACCGACCTGCAGGGCACCATCACCATCGGCAGCGACGGCCAGAACTTCACCGTGGGCACCGAGCACTTTGTGCCGGACAGCCAGCTGAACCCCACCGACCCGTCGTCCTCCAGCACTGCGCAGCAGGCCTACATCGGCAACGTGAACAGCAAAAAGTTCCACCTGCCCACCTGTCCCAACCTGCCTGCGGAAAAGAACCAGATCCTCTTTTCCAGCTACGATGAAGCCATTGCCGCAGGCTATACCCCCTGCGCAAGCTGCATCAAATAAAAATATTTTTATAAAAAGAAAGATACCGGGCGGCCTACAAAGCTGTCCGGTATCTTTCTTTCATAATCGTTACTTCCCAGCAGGGAGATCCTTCTCCCGCTCTTCTTTCAGAATGGCGGTGGCGCGCTGCATGGTGGCAGCGGCGCGGCGCAGCTCTTCGTCTCCAAGTTCGGCGCGCATCCGGCGGTAGCAGCGCTGCAAAAGCGCCTGCTCCTCTGCCATCAGCTCCACCGCCTTGCTGGAAAGTTCCACATAGGTGCGCCCGGCCTCGCGGTCGGTTTTCCACGTCACAAAGCCGCTGTCCTGCAGCTTCTCGATACCCTTGGAAAGCTCGGTCACCCGCAGTCCCATGGCGGCGGCAAGGTCGGCAAGATAGAGTTTTTCGCCGGGGTGTTCCTCCTGCTCTACCTTGATATAATACAGGATGAGATAATCTGCCCGCTGGATGGTGCTGAACACCTTATCCACATTAAGCTCGTGGAGAAAGAACCATTCCCCCTGATGCTGCTGCATTTCTTCCATGCCGATGCCCTCCCTTTATGCCCGCTGGCTGCGCGGGATATAATCGTGGGTGCCGCCAAGGCTCTTGTAGGCCGGGCGGATGATCTTGTTGGCGCTGAGCAGCTCCTCGATGCGGTGGGCGCTCCAGCCCATGACGCGCGCCACAGCAAACAGCGGAGTGTACAGCTCCATGGGGATGCCCAGCATCTCGTACACAAAGCCGCTGTAAAAGTCCACGTTGGGGCTGACGCCCTTGAAGATCTTGCGCTCCTGCGCGATCAGCTGCGGTGCCATCCGCTCGATGCGGGTGTAGAGGGAAAGATCCTTATCCCGGCCCTTTTCGTGGGCCAGCTGCTCCACATAGCCCTTGAACACCACCTCGCGCGGGTCGCTCAGGGAGTAAACAGCGTGGCCCATGCCGTAGATCAGACCCTTGCGGTCGAAAGCTTCGCCATGGAGCAGCTTTTTCAGGTAGGCTTCCAGTTCCTCGTCGTCCTCGATATCGTGGAGGTTGTCCCGGATGTTCTGCATCATGTGCATGACCATCAGGTTTGCACCGCCGTGGCGCGGGCCCTTGAGGGAGCACAGTGCCGCTGCCATGGCCGAGTAGGTGTCGGTGCCAGAGGAGGTGACCACGCGGGTGGTAAAGGTGGAGTTGTTGCCGCCGCCGTGCTCGGCGTGCAGCAGCAGCGCCACGTCCAGCACGCGGGCTTCCAGCGGGGTGTACTGCATATCCGGCCGCAGCATCCGCAAAAAGTTCTCTGCGGTGGAAAGGCTGGGGTCCGGGCGGTGGATATACATACTGGCGTCTTTTTCGTAGTGGTTATAGGCGTGGTAGCTGTACACCGCCAGCATGGGGAAGATGCCCGCCAGCTGGATGCTCTGGCGCAGCACGTTGGCGGTGTCTAAATCTGCCGCCTTGGGGTCGTAGGACGCCAGCGTCAGCACGCTGCGCGCCATGCTGTTCATGATATCGTGGCTGGGTGCCTTCATAATGACATCGCGGGTAAAGTTGGTGGGCATGGTGCGGCACTCGCCCAGCACCGCACAGAACTGTTCCAGCTGCTCCGGGGTGGGCAGCTGACCAAACAGCAGCAGATATCCCGCCTCCTCAAAGGCAAAGCGGCTGCCGCGGCTGCCGTTGATGAGGTCTTTTACGTCATAGCCGCGGTACAGCAGCTGACCGTCTGCCGGATGCTTGACCCCGTCCACATACTGGAACGCCCGGATGTCCGAGATGTTGGTCAGACCTGCCAGCACGCCCTTGCCGGTCTCGTCGCGCAAACCGGCCTTGACCCCGAACTCCCGATAGAGGTCCTTGGGGATGCGGTCATGCTCTGCGCAAAGGGGCTGCTGCTGGTCGAAGTAGCTTAATACATTCTGCAAATGATCCATGTGTCTGGCTGCTCCTTTCCTGTTCGTCCATATCAGTTTCTCATTTTTTAATAGCTTTTATATTACAGAACGGATATTTCGCTGTCAACCAACATTTTGTAAAAAAATATGAAACAATTCAGCCATAGGGGTCGTACAAATCGTACTCCTCCGTCTCCTGATGCTTCTCTTCCAGCACCCGGATGGCCTGCTCCAAGGCGCTCTGGGAGCAGCCGCTCTCGCTTACCAGCGCATGGACGGCGGCGGCAAGGTCGCCGTCAAACAGGGTATCCAGCCGCTGCCGCATACAGTACACGCCGTAAGCCCGCCGGGTGACCAGCGGCACATACACGTTGCAGTTGCCCTGTTTTGCCGACCTGACCCAGCCTTTTTCCTCCAACCGGTAGAGAAAATTCAGCACCGTGGCTGCTGCCCAGCCGGTGGCCTTGAGCTTCTGGCTGATGTCCCGCCGCGCCGCCGCGCCCGGGCACGCCCACACCGCAAGCATCACCTGTTCTTCCGCCGCCGAAAGCGGCCGCAGGGTATCCGGTAAGCCGTACATCTGTTGTACCTCCGTAAATGTTTTTTAGCGGGCTCGCCCTCTCAGTCAAAGCCTATCGGCTTTGCCAGCTCCCCCAAAGGGGGAGCCAAGGTTTAAAGCCCGTTGCTAAAGCGTTATGTGTAATGCGAAAGTTTCCGTCAGTGCTCTTGCCTCTCCCTTTGGGAGAGGTGGCACGGCGTAAGCCGTGACGGAGAGGGCG
>OIZF01001833.1_pt1 | contig 11454 bp, 5 predicted proteins | sample 1588471 | NCBI WGS metagenome assembly OIZF01 (sample SAMN03283279) | human gut metagenome | biome: human-associated habitat; material: feces | host: Homo sapiens | place: Peru | collected 2012
CTCTTACCTTTACCCATGTAATGGCAAAACTTGTGGTGAACCTTACCTATAAGAACCAATGGGGTGGCATACCAACTGTAGAGAAAGTGGTTGTGGGCAATGCGGCAAAAGAGGCAACCATCAATTATCTGACAAAGGTTGTTACTCCTTCCACTACAGCAAAGGAAGATTTCTCGCTTCCTGAGATTACAGAAAACACCAAGTATGTTTCTGTCATTATTCCACAGGAAGATGTCAAGCAACTCACCATTGTCATCGATGGTAAGAATTTCGTTTATGATAACGGCACACCTTTCAAGTTAGAGAGCGGTAAGATTACTACAGTCAATCTGGAAGTGGGACGTGACGAGATAAAACTTGGAGATGTTAAAATTACTGATTGGGAGGATGGCTGTACATTCAGTGGCGAGGCTCTCAACTAACATAGTACAACGATTAAATACATATACAGAATGAAAGCAATTAAATTATTCACAATGGCAGCTTTGGCAACGGCAGTTTTTGCCAGCTGCTCCAACGATGAGGATTTGGCACAGAGCAGTTATCCTGCGGATAATGTGGTGCGAGTTACAACAAACGTAGAGGACATGACTACACGTGCATTTCACACCACAAATTCTCTTGATGAATTCGCTTTTTGCATTGGCAATGCTAATAATATCAAGTATTCCTATAACAACGTCATGATGACAAAAGAGGGAACTAATTGGAATCCTTCTGTTCAGATGCTTTGGCAGAACTCAACTCAGCCTGTCGATATAATGGCTTATGCCCCATTCGACTCAAGAGGAAATACGGAAACAATGATTAAAGTAAAAAAATATCCAGTTTCTGTTGGTACGCAACAGAAGGCGGGTACTTACGAGTCTGACTTCCTTGTATATAAGAAAACGGGGTTTGTGCCAGAAAAGGATTTGACAAATGGTGCAGTTGACATAACTTTTACTCATGCCCTCAGTTTGCTGAACATAAAAATTGAGTTCGGCACTGATTTTAATTATACGACTCCTTTGGCAGCTAATCCGATAAATAATATAATTATCGGAGGAAGCATCAATCAGGGTTTTGCAGATTTGTCAGCAAATCCTATCACTGTGGCAGTAGATGCAACCTGTGCTCCTGTCTTGATAGAACCTGAACGTGGGGAATTCACAGCAGCTGCCAACAAAGACGCCCATGCAATTGCAAATTATTCAGCTATCCTTATACCTCAAACTATTGAAGACGGATTTAGAGTAGAGTTTGAAATAAATGGAAAGATTTATGTGTGGAGAGCTCCTGAAAATGTGACTGCGACATTAGAAGCTGGTAAAAAACATCTGCTGACCCTTACTGTAGGTAAGGATTTCGTAAAAGCTGGCAGCATGAAGGCAAGTCCTTGGGTAGAAGGAACTGGTGCTACTTTAGAAACAGAATAAGTAACAGAATAAAAAGCGAAGAATATGAAAATTTCAAAATATTTAGGAACATTTGCATTACTCGCAATGCTTGCTGCTTGCTCTACAGAAGATGAGCAGGTTCGCTTTGCTGGAGATGAGGTAAAAGTAAATGCAACCATTGGTGGCGAGAGCGTTTTTACCAGAAGTAATCCCATTGGCAGTACAGAAGAACAGAGTGAATTTCAAGATTTTGACCAAATTGGAATTAGCGTGAATGGTGGTGCCGCTCATAAGTATGAAATGAAAAATGGAGTTTGGGGAGTAGCCGAATCCGAAGTTCCAATTAAATGGGAATCCGAAGCTACAGATTTCAAGGCGTTTTATCCGTATTCTTATAATAATGTCAGCAATAGTTTCGACAAGGGATACATCGCTCAAGACCAGAACATAAAGGAAGGATTAGCTCTTTCTGACTACATGAAAGCTAGGACGACATATGAAAACATACCAGAAAACCGTCAGCTCGATTTGGAATTCAAGCGCCAGACGGCACGTGTCGTTATCGATATAGAAAATTCGACTTTCATGAATGAGTTTGACCAACCATATGTAGCTGGGATAAATATATATTCTCAATTACAGCTACCGGCAACTCAAGGCGCAGATGTTTCTGCTATAAAAGCATATAAGGTGGATGACTCTAACCCAAAGAGTTCTTGGGTGGCTCTGGTTGCTCCAAATGCAGAAGACGCGAACAAAGATTTTATATGCATAAGTGTACAGGAAAACGGTACTGGAACGCCTAAAGCATACTCTATTAAAGGCATTCCAAATCTTGAAAGCGGTAAGAGCTATACCTATAAATTAAAGATTGGTAAGGATAAAGCCATAATAGATAATATTACAGTGACAGATTGGAAAGAAGGAACGGCAATACCTGGTGGCGAGGCTTCTTTTGTAACGGAAGAGAGTGTAAGAGAATCGGTCGCTAAGCAATTGGAAAACGGCAATGATGTGGAGTTAACTTTACCTTCCAATGCGTCGTTAGGTCTTTTTGAGGCCATAAAGACTGCCTTAAAAGATAAAGGTGTTTCAAAAAGTTCTGTCGATATTACCTTAAAAGGTGTTATGAGAATTCCTCAAAAAGCTTTTGGTAATTTACCAGAAGGCGTTGCTCCATGGTTTAAAGTAGTTCGCTTGCCAGACGCTACCATTATTGATGATTATGCTTTTCAAGGCAGTACATTGACGGAAATATATGCTCCAAAAGTCGAAGAGATTAATTTTCGTGCTTTCTACCTATGCGACCAGCTTGAAATTGTAGATATGCGAAAGGCATCAAGGATAAAATACAGTGCATTTGAACAATGTAGCCTCTTAGAGAGGGTCCGTTTCGGGGCACTAAGTTCAGCTGGACAACTATATGAAGACGGTAAGGGAGGTATATTTGACTGGTGTCAAACCGACTTTATTGACCTGACATTGTCTTCACGACAATCTATGATGCTGCTTCGTTCTGCAGAGGAAGCAACGTATGAATGGGTTCCAGTTGGAGAAAGCTATTGGGGAACAGAAGACTACGAACGCACAAGGTTTCTTGGCTATACATTTCATAAAATCATTTGTGCAGACGATTAATAAACTCCTAAGCTGGGCAGGAGTATAAGGTGTCCAGTAAACATATATTCACCCGCACTTCACGGGAAACGACAAGGGTCTATATGCCACGATGAGAGGTGGGCGTATAGACCCTTCATCGTGTCTTGTTTCTTTATATTCTACAAACCTTCCAATACCCATTTCCATGCAGGTTTTATTTCTATTCTGAGTCCATCACGCACAATCTCCCCTTCATCCTCATAGGTGATTATCATAGCTCTCTTCAGAGGATGCAAACCATGCAAGGCTACTAATGCTTTCACTTCTCGCTCTATGGTTTCCCCATCGCTCATCTGATAGCTCGCCTGAACAGCTAACCCCTCATCTGGCACATAGAAATCAACCTCTATGTTTTTATTATAATAGTATAAGCCCTTGGCGTATTTCTTGTATAATGTAATTGCACAAAGGTTCTCCAGCAGAGAGGTGTTCGGATTGTTGATGAAGAGATGCAGCAGCCCATTATCTACAAAATAATGTTTTTTAATTGTTTCTTTCTCCACGAACTTGGAAACATAATTGTCAATAGAAATCAACAAACATGATTCTTGCAGATAGCGAACATACTCCATTACTGTTGATGGGCTACATGGAGTACCGGTTGCTTTTATCAGATTGCTCAAACGATTCAAGGAGCATGGCTGTTTCACGCTTTCTGCCAATCTTCTTACACAAAGGCGTAAGGCATCCTCGTTCTTTATTTTGTGCCGAACCACCAGGTCATTAAAGAAAATACGATTATATAAGCTGTTGAGCCATATTCTCTTTTCTTGAAAATGCACAAGCTCAGGGAAACCACCCCAATCAAAGTAAGTTCGGAAATGGCGCTGCAGTTCATTTGCTTTTCGGCCATATTGCCAATTCTTTGAAAGCAAGACTTCAACAGCTTTCAGATATTCAGAAAAGCTATATGGAAACACGCTGATGTCCAGGTATCTTCCTCCCAATACAGTCTCTATGTCACGACTCAGCATTTTGGCATTACTGCCAGTTATATAGACACGATATTTTTGGTTGGCTAGACGGCGTGCAAAGTTCGCCCACCCTTCAACATTCTGTATCTCATCAAAGAAGAAGATGGGCTGACCTTCATACATGCTATGATAGGCTTGCAATATGAAATCGAAGTCTGCAACCGACATTCCTTGCAAACGTTCATCGTCAAAGTTGACATACACGATGTCTTCTATATCAACTCCATTTGTCAGCAATTGCTGTATTCTCTGGTATAGCAAATAGGATTTTCCTGCTTGTCTTACTCCTACAAACACATAATTGCCATATTCCTCTAAATATAGAGGACGCTGTACCAAATGAATACGACCTATATATTCTTGGCTCTCAGCTATTATCGTTCGAAACAATTCCTTTTCCATATACTTACTTTTGGGGGCAAAAGTACGAATTTTATTTAATACTACAAAATTTAAAGGTTCTTTTTATTCGGTAGCAGCGAATAAAATGGCATAATTCTATTCGCTGTTACCGAATAAAATCAACAAACAGAACTACCTTTCTCTTATCAACAGTCTTCAGCCGAGTGTGGATTCTCTTGCCGCACGCATCTTTACCGAATCTTCAAGACAAAAGAAGACTGTTCTCCTACAGAATGGAGAGACTTCCACTCTACAGATGTAGCACAAAATGATACAAATTCAGCATAATCATTTTTTCGTAAAATACCAAAGAAAAAGCAAGATTTTTATCGAAAAACAGGAGGGTGCGTCACAGACTTATGACACACCCTCTTTTTTCTTTCGTATAATTACTTATCTATCTTGTATAGCATTTCATCATGGCAAAACAAGGTTGGATTCAAGTAACCTATTCCTTGATAATCCAATCACCTATCGTCCGCTGTGTGCTGTCATAATTTACGCCAATCTTAAACAGACGCTTACCATCGGCAGAATATGGAATCAGATATCCCTTTTCATCTATCTGTCTGATAGCTTCCTCGGCTGAACCATCATATTTCAACTCGAAAACAAATACAGCATCAGGCATATACACCACGGCATCAGCCCTGCCTATCGCACTATCCTCCTCTACCCTCATGTGTGCTCCCATCAGGTTAAAGATAAGATAGAACACCGTCTGGAAATCCCGTTCGTTCTTATTGCTCAAACGGTTGGAAATGCTGGCAAGATAAGCCTTCAGGCGCACCATCGCTCCCTCAACGTCTGCCTCATAGAGCTTTTCCAGGAAATCACCTACCAGACTATTGTTATCCAGTGATATTGGTGAAAGATAGTTAGGTGCAAGACTCTTGAGCATGCCAATCTTAACCTCTCTGTTAGGATATTCCAAGGTATAACGTTGCAGCATCGGGTTATACTTCTTGATGGTGAGATAACCACTCTGATAGAGCAACGGAAGCGCAGAAGTCATCATTTCCGGCGAAACATCAAAGTCATCCACATCACATGATTTCTTCTCTATATCCATCACATTGACGTGATACTTCTGCAGCGTCTTGATAAGATAAGTCGGCGTACCCGAGCCAAACCAGTAAGGAGCAATATCCCGTGCATTCAGTGCCTTTACCAGACTGAACGGATTGAATACATCTTCAGATTTCTTACTGAAATGATAGCCGTCGTAGAATCTTGTCAGCTCTGCCAGGCACTCCTCATACGTCATACCCAGGTCTTCTCCCAATGCCTCTATATCCGGTTTCATCTGCGTAGTAAGTTCGGTCTTGCTGATACCACAGATAGCGGAGTACTGGTCAAACATGCTGATGTTATCGAGATTGTTGAGTTCGCTGAAGATGCTGAGCTGCGAAAACTTGGTGATACCCGTAATGAAGGTAAACTCCAGATATGGGTCGAGCTTTTTCAGAGGACTGTAGAAGTTCTGCATGATGCGGCGGAGGGGCTGCAGGTTCTCCTTCTCATGTACCACATCCAGCAATGGGGCATCATATTCATCGATGATGACAACCGCCTTTTCGCCCGTTTGTTCATAAGCACGCTTTACGATACCATCCAGTCTTTCATTAGGATATTTTTCACCTTCTCCCTTACCGTATAGCTTTTCATAGGGCAAAAGCTGTAGATTCAGATAACTGTTCAAGGCATCAGCATCAAAGTGCTTGGCACCGCTCATATCAAAATGAAGCACAGGATGCTTCACCCATTCCTTCTCATAATCAGCTATTGCCAATCCCTTGAAGAGTTCCTTTCTACCCTCGAAATAAGCTTGAAGAGTAGAGGCAAAAAGCGACTTTCCGAATCGTCTTGGACGACTCAGAAAGACATACTTCATACCTTTTTCTCTGAAATCCACGATGTATTTGGTCTTATCTACATAGAGATAACCTTTCTCGCGAATTTCTTCAAAAGTCTGAATTCCTACAGGATATTTATTTACTATTTTTACCATATTCCTACATGCTTTACGTTTTGCGCGGCTAAATTACAAAGAAAATCTGAATTAACCAAAGAAAAAATCAAATAACTTAACTTTCACTTATCAAGAAATGAAAGCACCCTCTATATACCTTACTAAAGTTTAGTAGTTTGTTTTTGCCTGCAAAAATACGACTTAATTCTCATTTGGCAAAGAGAGATAAAAAGGCGGAAATGTACGAAAACGATTGCGTAGCTTTTACAACAAAATTGAAACAAAAAGTTCTTAAATAGAAATAATAAGTGTAATTTTGCACCAACAAACTTAAAATATAAACTGAAAATTATAATAAGTATAACAACCTAAAAGGCAAACAAATGAAAAGAAATCTACTCAGATTTGGGCTCTTACTCATAGCCCTGTTTGTTATGGTAGCAGCAAATGCGCAAACCTACCAGAACGAAGAAGCTAGTGTTTCATGGCCGTTTAATGACGACAACTACGCTATGCAGTACTCTAAATCACCAGAAAATGGTTTCAGTCTGGTTTCCGTAAACACCGGTGACTTGAAGTATTCTCTCAAGACATCACAGACTACAAAAGACAAAGACGGAAACAAAATGGTCATGGCTGGTTTCGGTCCTGTTGGTTCAACAAAAGCCGTAGAATGGACCGTTAAACCAAGCAAGGGTCTTACATTCACCCCAACATCTATCAGTACCTATGTAAACCGATTCGGTACAGATTCAGAAAATGGAGTAACCGTAACCGCCAAACTTAGCAACGGAACTTCTGTAGACTTGGGTAATTTCACGGCATTAAGAGAGAGCAAGACAACAGAGACTGACAAATATAAGGATCACGAAAACCTGACCAACCATATCGTCATCCAGCTCACTGCCGAGCAGCAAGCCCAACTGACATCAGCTGAAGGCTTCACGCTAAGTTGCACCGTCGGCGTTGGCTCTACTAAGGAGCAAGGCTTTGCCGATGTACACATCAATGGTTTCTTGAACGGAACCGTTCAGCAGGTTGAACAGTACACCCTGTCAGCTGCCGTTTCAACCGTAGGAGCAGGAACAGTCAAAGTATCTTCTGCAGGAACCGTATTTGATGCAGAGACATCAATCACCGTAACAGCAACAAAGAATTTCGGCTACAAATTTGTCAATTGGACAGATGCCAATAATAAGGTGGTATCTACAGATGAAGCATACACCTTCTCTATCTCAACCAACACAGCATTGAAGGCAAACTTTGAGAAGATAAACACCTACGCTTTGAATTACAAGGTTGAAGGTGGGGCAAAAGACTATATGATAAGTGCCTCTCCTGTCCCAACCGTTGTTGAAGGAAAGAACATGTATGAAGAGGGAACAGAGGTAACTCTCACAGCCAGCAGCAACGACATCCTCACCTTCACCAACTGGAATGATGGTGAAACAGGAGCAGAACGCAAAATAAATATGAACGCCGACCAGTCATTCACAGCAGCATATTCTTCAAAAGACTTCATCGCAGGCTGGGACTTCTATAAGGCAGCCAAATCAGGTCGAGCAGCAGACTTCGCTGCAGAAGACAACGATGCTGACCAGCTCATCTTGCGTGATGCTGACGGAAACGCATACGGTTGGCTCGACAAGAGCAACAGCGCAGGCGGCTACGAAGGAAAGAATGCTGCAGTAAACAGGACCACAGTCAGCACCAAGCCACTGGGTGAGACCTACTGGCAGACCAAGGTCAACGCAACAGCCTTTACCGACATCAAGGTAAAGAGCAGCATGCTCTACAATTATAACGCATACGAAACATATAATGTAGAATACTCTCTCAACGGAACCGACTGGACCAAAGTAGGTGCCATCAATATGCCAGGAGCCAAAGCCTGGACAGACGGAGAGTTTACTCTCCCATCCGATGCCAACAACAAGGCAGAAGTATACATCCGCTGGATTGCCGACAAGACTTCTTCTATCAAGGGAGCAACAGGCAACAACGACGGAATTGCAATAGCAGGTATCTACATCACAGGTACTGCCCAGCTCGTAAACGACGGCAAGGCACCTGTACTCGTAAACACCGTACCAGCAGAAGGCGCAACCAACGCATCTGCCAACGGCAAGATTGTACTGACTTTTGATGAGAAGGTAAAACTCACCGGCAACGCAGCCGCTACACTCGGCACACAAAAGATTGAAGGAGCCGTATCCGGCAAGACCATCACCTTTTCATACAAAGGTTTGAACTACGCTACAGCTTATACCTTCAAACTCGCTGCAGGCTTGGTAGCCGACCTGACAGACAATGCCACAGACCAGGCAATCGTTCTGAACTTCACTACCAAGACCAAGCCAGCTGTAACCAAGGCTCTCTACGACTTCATCGTCCCAACCGACGGCGACTTCAAGGCAGCACTTGCAGCAGCAGCCAAGCGCACAGATACCAGCAAGCGTTTCCGCATCTTCATCAAGCAGGGCGACTACAAGATTCCCGCTGACGAAAACAGCAAGGTAACAGGCGGCGACGGTAAGAGTTATGCCAACCCAACCATTTATATGAATACGCCAAACGTATCTATTATCGGTGAGGGCATGGTCAACACCTCTCTGACCAACACCATTCCTGATGCAGAATATAAGAACGCGAATCAGAAAAACCCAGCCAACGTATTGGAAGGTATCGGCAAGGGCGACGTACTCTGCCTGCAGAAGGAAGCTACGGGTACCTACTTCCAGGATCTGAAGATGTACAGCAGTATGGGCGACGCAAAGGGTCGCGACATCGTACTCAACGACCAGAGCAACAAGACCATCTGCAAGAACGTAAACCTCTGGGCTTACCAGGACACCTACGTATCAAACAACCAGAATGGTAAATTCTACTTCGAAGACGGAATCCTTCGTGGTCGTACCGACTACCTTTGCGGTAAGGGTGACGTATATTATAATAATGTAGAACTCTGGATTTGCGAAAAGGGAGGCTACCTCGCCGTTCCTTCTCAACCAAAGAAGTATGGCTACATCTTCAAAGACTGTACCATCAAGGATGCTACTGAGGCAAAAGACCTGAATGGTAACTACACCTTAGGTCGTCCATGGGGCAAGGGAACACCTATCGCGCTCTACATTGACACCAAGATGGAAGCCATCCCTTCAGCAGCAGGATGGGACGAGATGAGTGGCGGTTATCCTAAGCGTTTCGCAGAGTACAACTCTACCACATCAACAGGTAGTACAGTTGACCTCAAGGACAGAAAGAAAGTTTATGATGCCTACGACTCAAAGAATGGTGACAATTATGTAAACCGTCGTAATGAAACAGCAGAAAGTCCTATCCTCGCAGCAGAGGAAGCTGCGTTCTACACTGTTGAAAACATAATGGGTCAGGATGATGACTGGGATCCTACAGCAGCCACCGAGCAGGCTTCAGCTCCAACCAACGTAAAGTTGAACGGCACAACCCTCGCTTGGGACAATAACGACTACGCGCTTCTCTGGGCAGTATGCAAGAACGGCAAGGTAGTAGACTTCACCATCACTCCTAGCTATATCGTTGATGACGCCTCTGCAACATGGAGCGTACGTGCAGCCAACGAGATGGGCGGCTTGAGCGAAGCTACAGTTGTTGGTCAGGGCACCGGCATCCGCAACATCACTTCAGCTACAGCATCAGTCATCAAGACCGCCATCTTCGCTGCCGACGGCACCCAGCTCTCAAATCTCAAGAAGGGTATCAACATCATTGTGAAGACCCTGGCAGATGGCAGCAAGAAGACAAGCAAAGTCATCGTAAAGTAATGAAGCACAGATAATAAGTAAATAGATTGACAGATAACTATCAGAGTGCAATATCCCCATCCTCTTTCAGAAGGGTGCCGGATATTGCACTTTTTCTTTGTCCTCAAAAAATATGTGAAAAGGAAGCCATGAGATGTGAAAAAGAAGCGGTAAGATGTGAAAAACTGAAGTAGTTACGCAAAAATCTGTAAACGTTTACGTATATTTTTATCTCAAATATACCCATAATCTCATATTTTTTATATACTTTTGCATCAAGAAAACCAAGACTTAGCTAACGCTACGCATTCAGGTTACCCTCATCGGAGCCTTCGGGAGCCAAGAGGAACAGCCATGATAAAGCAACTGCTCAGGACTGGGATTCTACTTAAAAACATTAAGAAAAAACATTAGAATATTAGTAATTTAGAATAAGTTTTATCTAAACCTAAAGTGTATGTCTGGTAATTTTAGAAAAAAGAAAATTGCTTTGGCAGGCGCACTGATGTTCGTAGTAACAAGTGTATCTGCACAAACAGTAAAAGGCGTTGTTACTGACAATACGGGCGAGCCAATCATCGGTGCATCTGTCATGGAAGTAGGTGTAGCTGGCAATGGTGGCGTGACCGACCTTGACGGTAACTTCACAGTAAACTTAAAAGGCAAAAGCAAGAAACTGAAGATTTCATACATTGGTATGAAAGCTAAGGAAGTAAGCGTTGCAGGTAAAGAAACGATCGATGTAAAGCTTGAGGATGACAACACCACCCTCAACGATGTCGTAGTAATCGGTTATGGTACTGTTAGAAAGAAAGACCTCACAGGTTCTGTATCTTCTATCAGCGACAAGCAGATTGCCAACATTCCTGTTTCTAACGTAAGCGAGGCGATGACCGGTAAGATGGCAGGTGTGAACATCACCACCACAGAGGGTTCACCAGATGCTGACGTGAAGATTCGTGTGCGTGGTGGTGGTTCTCTTTCACAGGACAACTCTCCTCTCTACATCGTAGACGGTTTCCCAGTTAGCTCAATCAGCGACATCGCTCCTAGCGAAATTCAGAGCATCGACGTATTGAAGGATGCTTCTTCTACAGCCATCTATGGTGCCCGTGGTGCCAATGGTGTTATCATCGTAACAACCAAGAGCGGTTCTGAGGGTAAGACTCAGGTAAACTTCAATGCTTCTCTCGGCTACAAGAAGGTTACAAAGTTGATCAAGACTCTTGATCCTTATAACTTTGCATACTCTCTTTATGAAGTTGGTGCAACAAACTATGGTAACT
>OIZF01001835.1_pt1 | contig 11453 bp, 11 predicted proteins | sample 1588471 | NCBI WGS metagenome assembly OIZF01 (sample SAMN03283279) | human gut metagenome | biome: human-associated habitat; material: feces | host: Homo sapiens | place: Peru | collected 2012
CCGCCGCACCCGAACGGGATAACGCCTCGATGGACAGGCCGTCTTCGTCCACCGGCAGACAGCAGCAGGCCACGCCATTGTTTTCCAGCACCTGCTTTGCACGGGGATAGCCCGGGTTCTCCACCGCCGCCATGCCGGGCAACAGCGGTGCCAGCAGGCCGAGCAGATATTCCAGACCGGCTCCCACCACGATCTGATGCGCGCTGCACCGGACGCCGCGGTATTCCTCAAGGTATCCGGCCAACGCCTGCCGCAGTTCTAAATCTCCCTGTGCGTCTCCGTGTGTCAACAGCTCCGGCGAGGAATAGAGCAGTTCCTTTTGAAGCCGCGCCCATGTCCGGAACAGGAACAGCCCCGGGTCCACGCCCCGGGTCGACAAATCGAACCGGACGGGCTGTTTTTTTTTGGCTGGTTCCGGCTGTATTTTCGGTGCTGCTGTCGGGAGGTTTTCGGGCTGGGTGGGCAGAGCCAGATACTCCTGCACATAGAAGCCGCTTCGCTCCCGGGATTCAAGATAGCCTTCCGCCGCCAGCAGCTGATACGCCGCATCGACCGTGTTGACCGACACCGACAATTCCGCCGCAAGACGCCGTTTTCCGGGCATCCGGGTACCGGCGGTGATGGCACCGGTGCGCATCTCCTCGGCAAGGCTCTGATAGAGCTGTTCGTACAGCGGCACCGCCGACGCCGCATCCAGTGCTGTCGTCAAATGAAACATGAAACCCCTCCCAGTTTTGGACATTTTCCCGAACTGGCCCCATAAAAAAACTTTATTCTGGGTATTTTCATGGGTTCAGTTTTGCGTATAATAGGAGCATACCTGCTGGATCAGAAAAAGTCAATCGGTTTTGTGGGTTTTTGTGAAATTGGAGGGAAAAATCATGTCAACAACCGCAATGTGGCTGCTGCTGGCAGTCGTTGTCATCGTCATCGTCTTCGCAAGTGTGCTGTACAAGCGCACCTTCACCGTACATGAGCTAGCTCTGACCGGCGTTATGGCCGCCCTGAGCCTGATTGCTTACCTGTTCTTCCGTGTTCCGTTCTACGGTGGTTCTTCGTTCCACCTCGGCAATACCTTCACCGCCCTGACTGCTCTGCTGCTGGACGGCGTTTCCGGCGGTCTGGCCGGTGCAATTGGTCTGGCTCTGGCCGACATTCTGGCCGGTGACCCGGGCTATGCCGTCACCACCTTCGTTCTGAAGTTCATCATCGGCATCACCTGCGGTGCCGTCGCACACAAGGTCTTCAAGCTCCGTGACCTCGACCGCCACAGCTCCGGCTACCTGCTCAAGGTCACTGCCGCTGGTGCGTCCGGCCTGCTGCTGAACGTCATCACCGACCCGTTCCTCGGCTATTTCCGCAATGTCTACATCTTCGGTCAGGAGTACACCATCGCAAAAGCTCTGACCAAGATCACCGGCGGTGTCACCTTCGTCAACAGCGTTGCGTCCACCGTCTGCGTCGTCATCCTGTATCTGGCACTTCGTCCGGCTCTCGAGCGCGCGAACCTGCTGCCCAAGGGTGAGAAAAAGTAAAAATCTACGTCTCTTCTGACACACAACAGCACAAAGGGCTGGAACCGTTATGGCTCCAGCCCTTCGTGCGTTTTTTCGTTGTATTTATCGTGCGATTCTGATATAATAATAGTACAAAATGAAGGGAGGTTTCGTCCATGTCTATCACTGCTACGGAACTCAAAAACAATCTTGGCAAATATCTGCTGCTTGCCGCAACCGAAGAAGTCTACATCACGCGCAATGGTAAAACCATTGCAAAACTGACTTCTCCCTATCAGAACAAATTGGATACGGTCGAAGCCCTGTTCGGAAGCGTACCCGATACCATGACTTTGGAGGAAGCACGCGAAGAGCGGCTGAACGCGGTATGAGAGCTTTGCTGAACACCTGCGTCGTGATGGATTTCCTGCAAAACCGGGAGCCATTTTCTCTCGCCGCAAAGAGCATTTTTCGCGCGGCTGCGACGAACTGGTTCAACGGTTCCATCACAGCCAAATCCGCCACGGATATCTACTATCTGACCCATCGCTGTACCCACAGTGACAAGGAAAGCCGTGAAAAACTCAACCAGCTTCTTACGATTCTCGGCCTTCTCGACACGACCAGCGAGGATATTTTCCATGCGATTTCATCCCCTGTCTCGGATTTTGAAGATGCTGTCATGATTGAAACAGCCATCCGAAATCATATGAACTGCATCATCACCCGAAACACAAAGGACTACGCAAAAGCCGCACTTCCCATTTATACCCCAGACGAATTTTTAGCCAAACTGGAAAACAGTCCTTCTTAAGCAAAAACGCAGAGCCAACAAAATCGGCTCTGCGTTTCTTTTTTACTCTTTTTCAAATACCAGAAATCGGAACGAGATGGTCGTCGTCAGTTCTGGCAGGGCGGCGAGACGGGCGGCACCATCGCGCGGCGTCTTCCAGTAGTAGGGAGTCATGGCGAAGAGTGCTTCCAGCTGTTCCGCCGGAACCGTAATCTCGCCGGTGACTTCCCGTTCGCCGATGGCACGGAAACCCTCGTATGCGATCTCCTGCACCGGGTTTTTGTACGGCTTCTCGTAGAGGACTGCTTTCATCTGATAGAGATGTTCTGCACCCGGCACGACGTAGATCATTCGTCCGCCCGGACGCAGAACGCGCAGGAACTCCTCCCGTGCAAAGGGCGAAAAGCAGTTGAGCAGCAAGTCCGCCCAACCCGTTTTCACCGGCTGAGAAAAGCTCGACGCCACGGCATATTCCGCCTGCGGCAGAGCTTTCGCCGCCAGACGGACCGCCGGTTTCGCGATGTCGAACCCGGCCAGTTCCAGCGGACGGCCTGCATCTTCAAACTGCTTTGCAATGCAGCGGTCATACCAGCCCTCGCCGCAGCCTGCATCCAGCAGATGAAGCGGCTGGTTCGGCTGTTCCGGCTGGCCGTACTCGAGGCACAGTTCTCCCAGAGCCTGCCCGAAGATGCCGTAATATTCGGCGTTCAGGAACGCCCGGCGTGCCGCGACCATCTCTTTTCCGTCGCCGGGAGCCTTGGTGCGCATTTTCTGCACCGGCAGCAGATGCCAGTAGCCCTCTTTGGCACGATCAAAACTATGCCCGGACGCACATTTCAGGCTGTTTTCGCCCGAGAGCGGCTTGCCGCAGAGCGGACACTGCCACGGCGAAGTGCTGCCCGGCAAATTCGGCTGTTTCATCAGATCTCCTCGCTGTGGTCTTCGATGGGAGCAGTCGCGCCGCCGTGGGCGGTCATATACTCCTCAAAGTTGCTGAACTTCTGCTGCGGCGGACGGCGGCTGATGAGAACAAGACCCGGGTCTTCGTCCTTGGAGGTGTTCCGGCTGCGGCTGCGCGTGTTGGTCTGCTCCGGCTTGCGCGGCGCACGTCCTGCGCCCAGCGGTGCCGGGTTTGCATTGTTCCGGCTGCGGTTGTTGTTCATGTTTGCGGCCGGTGCGCTGTTCTGAGTGTTCTGAACCGGCTTCTGCTCTGCCATGCCTGCACGGTTATTGCGGTTATTCCGCGCCGGCCGGTCATTTTTCGGCTGAGCCGAACGATTGTTGTTCCGGTCATTGCGGCCATTCTGCGCGTTCTGCGGATTCTGGGCAGGCTGTGCGTTCCGTGCCGTTTTGATCTGGGGAACCGCCTGCTGCTGTGCCGGGGCCTTCTTGGCCGGGCGGAGCGGCGTTGCCTCCGGCGCGCTCACAAAGTGGGGGTCGAACTTGGGCTGAGTGTTGCTGCCACGGTTCGGGACCGGGTTTGCGTTGCTGCCCTCACGACGGGGGCGGTTATTGGAACGGCGGTTTTCGTTGCGTCCGCCGGGAGTACGCTTCTGGTTATCATCCATCGGTTGTTCCTCTTTTGTTACGGATTTAGGCTGTTTTACGGGTTTCTCGGTCTTTTTTGCCGGAGCCGCAGCGGATGCCTTTTCCGCTTTCTTTTCAGTTTTGGGTGCCGGTTTTGCCGCTTCTTCGGCTTCTGCTTTCGGCTTGCGTCCGCGCACCGGCGGAGCTGCCTTGACCGGCGCAGGCACGCCATCCCACGGATGGCCGGACACGACCGGGATCTTCCGGCGGTTCAGCTTTTCGATGCCTGCCAGATATTCCTGCTCTTCGGGCGCGCAGAAGCTCACCGCCGTACCATCGGCACCAGCACGGGCGGTGCGTCCGATGCGGTGGACATAAGTCTCCGGCACTTCGGGCAGGTCGTAGTTGAAAACATGCGACAGTTCGCTGATATCAATGCCGCGAGCGGCGATATCGGTCGCGACCAGAACCTTAGTCTGGCCGGCCTTGAAGCCCTCGAGGGCGGCGACGCGCGCAGTCTGGCTCTTGTTGCCGTGGATGGCCGCCGCCGGGATGCCCTGCTTTGTCAGATCACGGGCAATTTTATCTGCGCCGTGCTTGGTGCGGCTGAAGACCAGTGCGTTCTGCACCGGCGGATTCAGGTTCTTGATGAGCCAGGGCAGCAGGAACTTCTTGTTTCCCTTCTCGACAAAATACAGGCTCTGGTCGATGCGCTCGACCGTGCTGGACACCGGGTCGACCTTGACGAATGCCGGGTCGTGCAGGATGCCAGCCGCCAGCTGCTCGATTTCTTTCGGCATGGTCGCGCTGAACATCAGGTTCTGCCGTTTTGCCGGCAGTTTGGCAATTACTTTCTTGACGTCGTGGACAAAGCCCATGTCGAGCATCCGGTCGGCCTCGTCCAGAACAAAAATTTCAATGTTCGACAAATCGACCAGACCCTGACCGACCAGATCGTTCAGTCGGCCCGGGCAGGCGATGAGGATTTCCACGCCCTTCTTGATGGCTTCGACCTGCGGCCCCTGACCCACACCGCCAAAGATGACGGTGCTGCGCAGTTTCAGGTATTTGCTGTATGCAGCAAAGCTTTCGCCGATCTGGAGCGCAAGTTCCCGGGTCGGGGTCAGGATGAGGGCGCGGACGGCCCCCTTTTTCCGGGCAGGAGCTGCCGCCAGCCGGTCGAGCATCGGCAGAGCGAATGCTGCCGTCTTGCCGGTGCCAGTCTGGGCGCAGCCCATTAGATCCCGTCCTTCCAGCACCGGCGGAATGGCCGATGCCTGAATGGGCGAGGGCGTTTCGTAGCCTGCCTCCGCAACAGCACGCAATACGGGGGCAGAAAGATTCAATTCGTTAAAAGTCATGGTTCTCCTAATTATTCTTTGATTTTACGGCACTCTACATAGTACCGTTTTTCCTCCGCGTGGCCCATACTGAAGGTTTTACGCGGAAGCACGCCGCCCAGCACGACGCCCTTGAACAGGTCGTGCTTCTCGAACGGCGGCAGCAGGAACGCCACACCGCCCTGTTTCGTCAGGGCGCGGACAGCCGGCTCGTCGTGGACATAGTCTACCCGGGCTTCCTTGTGACGCTCGAGGAAATATTCGATAAATTCGTCGATGGTGCCGACGGTCAGGGGTGCAACGGGGTCTTCAAAGCTGAGGACATTCGAGACGTGAGGGCCGGCCAGCGTGAAGGACTGCTGTTTGGAATCGCCGAAGCAGATACCGGCCATGTTCGCGTCGCTCCAAGTGATGAGGGCCAGCAGCACCGCGCCGCAGTCCACATTGAAGAGGACGCGGTGGATGGGTTCAATTTCAATGGCCGGAGAATGGACGTTGCATACCTCTGCAAGGCACCAGCGTGCCGGGTGGGTCTTCTGCTCTTCCGGGGTCAGAGTCTTTTTCAGCTCTTCCCAGTAAGCTTTCGCGGAGGCCAGCGAGTGATTGCCATCGCCGACGGCCAGCGTCAAGGGCTGTGCGCCCTTTGCCTCCGGATATTTCGCGTCGAAGGCTTCCTGACTGCCCAGCGTATTCAGCGCGTTGTCGATCTGTTCCAGCATTGTCGGGTCTTCAACAGCCCAGCCTGCGATATGACCGCCGCCCAGCATCAGCTCGCCCTCATAGACTTTGCGCAGCTCCGCCTTTTTCGCGCCGATCGGCTCGATGAGGGTGCAGTCCGGGTCATCGGCCAGCATCATGACGTGGGGAGCTTCCAGCGATGCGCCGCGACGGACTGCCATCCGGGGAGGGATACGGGATTCCACCGTTCTCTCGCTGGGGCGGATGACCGGGCGGCTGCCCTTTGCATAACTATATGCCTCAAGGTCGATCTTTCCCACAAGGCCCTGACGGATGCGGCCGCTCTGCTCGGTGCGCTCGACGTAAATGAAACCGTCGACAGCACGGCTCAGCACATCACGGGCGTACTCGTCCATCGTCTCGTGGATCTTCTCAATGCGGCTGTTCACATCGCTGTCCTCGAGGTAGACCTCCGGCAGGATGAGATTCAGGGTGCTGGGGCTTCCGGCCGCAGCTTTTTCTGCCTTTTCCCAGTATTCCCGGTCACTGGTAAACTGGTCGCAGGCCACGCATCCCCACTGTTCCAGCGGAACGGTTTCCGCCGGGAGAAGGATGTGAGCAGGAGAAAAGCAGGATGCGTGTTTCATAGATGATTCCTCGCTTTCAATTTAAACCAAAGCCTTATTCGTAATAATTCGCCGCAGTATCCCGGATGACGGTATGCTCGATGCCTGCATCCGTCAGGGTCTGGAGCAGTTCTGCGCGCGCCGCTTCATCCATCGTGGATTTGGACGGCACCTGTACCAGCAGGTTCTTCATACCCAGCTGCGCCGCCGGTGCGCCCAGCGTCGTGGAGGTATCCGTCACCTGACCCAGCGAGTATGCATACCAGAGGGTCACACTGTCACCGAACCGGGTCTGCCATGCCGCGATATCTGCCGTCAGCTGACCGGCGCGGTCGACGCCGTTGGTCTGGCCGAAGTCCTGTTTGCTGTTCTTTGCAGACGGGAACTGGACATTTTCCAGCACTACATGGTCGAAACCTGCGGCGTGCAGCTCGTCGATGAGGTCACCGATGTACTGGACAGCCTCCTGCGAGTAGGGGTTTAGCCACGGATTGCCGCCGGCCGAAGCCTTGTTGTCCAGCCAGAGATAGTCCTGATTGGTGTAGCCGATGGCCATCGTGCGGACGGCACGCGCACCGGCCGGGTCACGGAAGGCCGCCAGCTCTGCCACCGGGATAAGACCCTCTTCCTTGAAGATGGCCGCGATGCGAGCCGGGTCGACGGTGCTTGCCGCCGCATTGGCCGCACCTGCCGCCGTCTGCGACGCATAGTAGACCGTGCCTGCGCTGTCTTTCATGGTGACGACCGCGTACTTCGCGCCCTGTACCGCCAGCTGGCCGGCCACAGTGCGGATAGCTTCATCGCTCGTCAGAGCGGTCACATCTGCTTCCACCCAGCTTCCGGCAACAATAGCGGTACCCGGCGTTTCAGGTTCCGGCTCTGCCACCGAGGAGGCCGCCGGTTCACTGGACGCTGCCGAAGAAGCCGCCTCCGACGCTACTGTACTGGATGCCGCGCTGGACGACGACGAAGCCGACAGGTCACGGTTCCGGACGACCGTGTACCAGGTATGGGTCGCCCAGTCGATGACATGCGGCGCGGCGAGCCACGCCACCCCCAGCACGACCACCACCAGCACAACGATGCCGATGACGCGCTTCACCTGCGTTTTGCGGCTGTAAAAGCTCCGCCGGTAACGTTTGACCTTGGGGCGTTTTTGATAATGTGCCATAATGTTCCCCTCCCTGTGTTTCTTACAGGATCACAGAATGTCCGGTAAAGCCGTAGATCGCCAGTGCCAGCACGCCGATATACACCAGCGTGATGGGCAGGCCGCGGAACGCTTTCGGGATGGCCGGGCTGCGGAGACGGTTCTTTGCCTCCGTCACCAGCATGACGGCCAGCAGATAGCCAAGGCCGCTGCCGAGGCCGAAGCCCAGCGACTGCTCCAGCGTGAAGCTCTGGGTGCGCTCCACCAGAACGGTACCCAGCACGCAGCTGTTCAGTGCCGCCAGCGGCAGGATGCGGATGAGCTGGCCGCTGCGTGGGCCTTTCACCAGCCGCAGAACCAGATACTCGAAGACGCAGACGATAGCGATGCAGGCCAGATAGACCAGCGGCCGGAACGGTGCGCGGTTTTCCATCGGTGCAAGGATCAGGCGGCCTGCGAAGAACGCCAGCGGCGCGACCAAAATCTGGGTCACACAGAGCATCAGGGCGAACCACCAGCTGCTCGTGCGGTCATCGCCGACCAGCTGCACCAGACGGGAGACGCCCAGACCACGGGTAAAGATGGCGTTCTGTGCAAAGATCGCTAGCACCGCGTAACCAAAGAAGATGCCAACGGTATTCAGGACTTCCCTCATTGCTCGTGGTTCACCTCCTTCTGCTTCTGCAATGCGACAACGTTGCCTGCCTCTGTCCGCAGGTCTTTCTTACGCCAGCTTGCGATGCCGCGCCAGACGGCGCACAGCACGCCCAGCACGATAAATCCGCCGGCCGGCATGGATGCCATGGGCAGAACGGCGTGTCTGCCGATAGCGATGCCGAAAACGGCACCGGTCGCCAGCCATTCCCGGATGCAGCCGACCAGCAGCAGGATCAGCGCGTAGCCGAATGTGACCCGGAGGCCCTTCGAGACGGCCTTGCGCGGACGCTCCTGCACACGGCCAAAGCGGTAAATGAGCAGGGGTTCCACGGTCAGCAGGGGCAGATAGACGCCCAGGCTGAGCAGGTCAACGCCGAACAGGGTGTTCAGCACCGGGTACATCACAAAATAGACGACTGCCGTACTGCCGCAGTAAATCAGGCCGCGCGGCAGCAGCTTCTTTTCCAGTTCCTCCGCCGAGGGCTGCTCATCCTTCAGCGGCGCCAGACGGCTCAACAGACAGGCCAGCAGACGGGAAGGCGTCAGCAGCAGCAAGACGGCCACCGCCAGCATCACAGCATTTCTGCCGCTGGTCGCCAGAACCACCAGCGGTGCCAGACCCATACCCTGCATAACAACGGGGTTGTTCAGGAACACGCGGTCATGGTGCGCGTACTTGTCCGGATTCCGGACGATCTGTTCTGCAACTTTGCGTTTCATTCCGCGGCCTCCTTTCCCTCGGCAGGCGTCCGATGGAACAGCTGATCCAGCTGCTGTTCGGTGCGGTCGAGCCAGCCGGAGATGCTGTTCAGGGTCAACAGGGCGAAGCAGACGCCCGTGTCATAGACGCCGAAATAGCGGAAGCCCATCGTCGCGATGCCCAGCAGGATACCGTACAGGATGCGTCCGGTACGGTGATGGGCGCAGGTATACGGCTCGTTGAAGAGGAAGACCGCGCTGAACAGCATTGCGCCGGTCAGCAGCTCATCCCGGACACCGCTCAGGCGCGCTGAGAAGGACAAGATCACCGAGCTGTCCATCAGACCGGCCTGACGGGGGAAGACGAACGCGATGAGCGCGCTCGTCAGGATGAACGCAATGGGCGTACTCAGCCGGATATCTTTCTGCCGCCAGAGGAAGAAGCCGCAGGCCAGAATGATGAGGGCGGCACCGGTTCCCATCGGGGCGGCATATTCGCCCAGACCAAGGCTCATCGCGCTGATGTTCAGCATACCGCCGCTGCGCAGGGTATCGGAGATACTGCTGGACACCGGAACACCAGAGGCATCCCAGAGCGGAATGTTCGTGTAGGGCTGCGGATACCGGAAGACCTGCTCCGGCCAGGAGACTGCCGCAACGGTATAGCCCACGGCGGCAGGGTTGAAGGGATAGCTGCCGTAGCCGCCAAAGGCCTCTTTGCCGATGACGATGCCCACCACGACTGCCGCGATGAGGACATACCAGTCCACGGTGGCCGGGAGCAGCAGCGCGATGACGAGGGCAAAGCTCTCGTTGGAGAAGTCAGACGCCTGATACACCCTGCGGCGGAACAGGCTGACGACACGGTCGCAGAGGTTGCTGGTCAGCAGAGCCACCACACAGAGCAGCAGCGGCCGCAGTCCGTACAGATAGCAGGACATGCAGAGCAGAGGGATGGTCATAAAGCAGACATGCCGGTAATACTGACCGGTGCGCTTCAGCTCACGCTCCTGCATTTCAATGATTTCTTTTTCCATGGCCGTTCTCCTTACAGAGCCGCCAGACGGCGGATCATCTCTGCCGGTTCCTTTGCGCCATAGATGGCACTGCCTGCCACCAGAACATCCGCGCCGGCCTCCACGCAGAGGGGAGCGGTCGTGGCATCCACGCCGCCGTCCACTTCCAGCAGGAAGTCAAGGCCGCGCTTTTCCCGTTCCGCCTTGAGCCAGCGGAGCTTTTCCAGAGCCGACGGCATGAACTTCTGTCCGCCGAAGCCCGGCTCCACGCTCATCACAAGGACGAGGTCCAACTGGTCGAGGTACGGCACCAGCACCTCGGGCGAGGTGCCGGGCTTGATGGTCAGGCCGACCTTGCAGCCCAGAGCCTTCACCTTGTCGATGGTCTGCTGGATATCATCTTCACACTCAAAGTGGAAGTTATACAGGGTCGCACCGGCCTTGATGAACGGCTCAGCATATTCCAGCGGATGTGAGATCATCAGGTGGACATCGTAAAATGCGTCCGGGAGGCCCTTGTGCAGGCTTTTCAGCACCGGCACGCCGAAACTGATGTTCGGCACAAAATGGCCGTCCATCACGTCATAATGCAGCATCTTCGCACCGGCATCCAGCACCATCTGGCAGTCATCGCCAAGGTGGGTAAAGTCGGCAGAAAGAATGGAAGGACTAACAATCGTCATTTGTGTTATACTCTCCGTAATTTTCAGAAAGATTTTTGCTTGTCATCCTCCATTTTCTTCCGGTTTTCAGCCCGTTTTCCGGCCCCGGATGGAAGAGGACATAGCTATTTTCTAGTTTACATGAAAACACGCAAAAAATCAAACCCGACACCGTGTTTTTCACGGAAAGAATACAAAAACACAGAAAACCAGACCACCCTTCCCTTCCGGGAGGCAGTCTGGCTGTGTGGATTCAGTTGACCGGTTTCATGCTTGCCGGGTCTTCGACGGCGACCGGCTGGCCGCTCTCGTCGGGCAGACGCTTCATTCCGCCGGGATTGGGTGCCTGTGCAGGCAGGGTAAAGACGAACTTGCACCACTCGCCCTGCTGGCTCTCGACCCGGATCTGGCCGCCGGCCAGATTCACCAGCACTTTGCAGATGTTCAGGCCAAGGCCGGCACCACGCGCATGGAGGCCGCGCGAGCGGTCTTCTTTATAGAACCGCTCAAAGACATAGGGCAACGCCTCCGGGCTGATGCCCTGACCCGAGTTCCAGATGGAGATCTCAACATCCGGGCCGAGCTTTTCGACGCCGAAGCGGATGGTTCCACCAGCTGGCGTAAACTTGATGGCATTGTCCAGCAGGTTATACGCGACCTGATGGATGAGGTCAGGGTCGGCGTAGACGAGAACTTTTTCGTCCATCGTCAGGCCCTCGATGTCGATCATACCGTCATTGATGCGCTGTTCCGCCGACAGAGCAACACCGGTCAGCGTCTCCCAGATGTTGAACATCCGGGCGTTCACC
>OIZF01001839.1_pt1 | contig 11447 bp, 7 predicted proteins | sample 1588471 | NCBI WGS metagenome assembly OIZF01 (sample SAMN03283279) | human gut metagenome | biome: human-associated habitat; material: feces | host: Homo sapiens | place: Peru | collected 2012
GCTCACAATAGATTGCTATTCTGAAAGCATCCAGTTCGTCAGTCTTGATACGGTCTAGAGAGCGCTGGTCATCATCCAAGTCTGGCTCAAAGCGATGCATTTTGCGAGGTTCCACCATACTATAGATATATTCTTTGGATTCCAACCATAATCTAAAGTTCTGGTTATAGAGTCCGGTATATTCCAGACAGAACAAAAAGGTATCAAAGTCTTTTCCTACCTTTGCGACCCAGGAACCAATCTTTTTGAATCCAGCATTATCATTGCTCACCTTAATATGAGCATTCTTCCAATCGATGGTTTCACCATCATAATAAGCAAGGTCGAGTGTCTTCTTGGAGACATCAACGCCAAAATACAGTTCTTTATCCATATTATTAACATTTTAGCATTAAATGGAAACAAGAAAACATTTGGCTTGGCGAAGGACTTAATCAAAGGGTAGTGATATTCTAGAACACTTTATAGTTCACCTTAACACCCATTAACCAATTCGTTTAAACTTGTTTCCAGGTGCAAAGGTAAAAGAAACACTTTAAAAAGCGTAAGACTTCATCTTTTTTATCCATTTTATCTTTATTTATGATGCAAAATTAAACTAATTAGTTGAATTATCAAAATAATTTAAGTTTATTTCAACTTTAAAGTCGTACTATAAGACTTTTTACTCTGTTGATGCATCATTTCGCAATCTGTCGGCTAATCGTTTAGATACAGGCTCTAATATCTCGGCAACAATGAGCATATCCTTGCGAGCTTGTTCTGTCTCCAATCCGTTTTTTGCAATATTCATTATTGATTGTCTTATACTCTCCATGCTCCGTCCTGTAATATGGCTTATCATGATTGCAAGTTGCTTTTGATTGGTGTATTCTGGGCTTAGAGCTATGTTAAGCAAACTTGTTAAAAGTATAATCACTTGCCTATTGGTAAGTTGCGAAGATGCACCAGATTGCGACACCTCGCTTTGCTGGTGTGGCTCGTCATTCTCTTTTGAGTGCTTCTCCACATGAATCTCTTGGCTTACTTTGGTTCCTTCAGGGCTGATGGAGATGATAGATTCGGAGTTGTCTATGTAATTAGCGCCAGGATGATTGATGAAATTATTGATTCTTGCCATATAAATCTCTATCTAGTTAATGTTTTATTTGCAGTGTTGGCAATTAAAGCTAGAGCCTTCTTGTCAATGGTGGTGTCTGATAAATCAATGTAGGTAGCCCCATTTTGATTTTCGAATTTATCGATAAAGGTATTGTTCACAATAGGTCTATTTCTTAATTCTTGCTCAGATTCCTTTTCCTCATTGATGATTTTCGTTAGAACTTCTTTGGCTTTAGTGTCCCATGATGTGCCTACGAGCAAAGTATTTATGTCCTTAAATATCCGGTCTCTCGCTTTGCTTGGAAGGCTTAAGATCCTTTCTGCGATTAAGTCTAGCGAGATGGATTCGTTGCCTAGTTGCTGCTTAAGAGCTTCTATAATGCTCTTGTACTTTAGACTGAGACTGTTGGCTTCGTGGCATTCTTTTATTGCGGTATCTCGTTCTTCTTGAATTCTTTTTACGTATTCATTCTCCAAGTTTTGTTTTGAATCTGGATTGGGAATAATTTTATCTGAAGTTATGTTTTCATCCAATTTCTCAAAAACAGCTAATTTGGCTTGGCTTAGATGTGTTTCTAATGCCATTTTTTTCATCATGCTTACCAAGAGATGTCTTTCGTCTATAGGAAATCTCAAAGAGATGGCATTCATTCTTTCGTAAGAGAAATTGTCTGTTGCATTTCTCCAATCTATCGAGTTGGCTGGAGATAGTTTCACTACGGAAATTGGGGTGGGGGATAAATGTGCACTAAATGGTCCGTAGAGTTTGCGAAATTCTGATATTACTTTGTGAACACTATCGAAGTAAATGTTTCGACGCAAATAATCACAGAGTGACAAAAGAAAAAACTTCTCAAAAGTTGTGAGTGAAGGTAAGACTGAAAAAATGCCCATGACAAGGCATGCAATGAAAGATGCGGCATCTTCATTTTGTACATCCCCTCGCAACTTGTTATACCACATTTTTACATATTCCATATCTTTACAAGGCATGGAATATGTCCTAGATTGCGTATTGTGCAATTTAGTGCATTGGTAATATGCTTCATTGAGCACATCTGTCTCTTTATATTTGGCATAGCTAGCGCATTTATTATGCGCAAGGTATTGCTTGTAAAGACGGTGCAGTTCAAGATTTAGGGCATTGTTTAGGAGAAAATCTTGAAGAGATGACTTTTCTGTATATAAGAGTTCTCTTTCTAGTTTCATCATTATAAGGTTTTAATAAAGATACCGATGGTCTTTAAATCATTATCTGTGCTAGCTCCTAGAGTGATTGTATGATACTTAGGATTTAAAGAACGCAGTTCTATCTTGTTGTTATGGATGTGCCCATAAGGATCGAAAGAATTTTCTGCATGAAACTTCTTGATGGTATATAGTCCATCATAATCACTATCATTTGCGGATAGTTGGGTTAGCACGATGGAATCTTGTATGTCGCTCCCATCATACCATTTGAAAACACAAAGATCACCATCATGTATAGTTGGTTCCATAGAGTCACCTTTGGCATGGATGATAAATAGGTCTTTTGAAATCTTTATGCTCTTTTGGGAGACATCTATCCAACCTTCAATTTCTGCATTTTCTTCATCTTCGAATCTGCCACATGCAGCCCTGATAGAATACACTGGTATATGGGTCGTATATTGTTGCTTTTTGCCGATTTGCTCTTCTATCATAGAGAAACTCGGCTCTGTGGAATTTGCGAAAAGCGTCTGAGCAAGTTCTTCGTTACTTAACTTGCTTTGTACAAAATCAACATATTTGCTAAACGCTTCTTTGAGCCTTCCTTTTGAAGCTTTGTCTGCTTCCATTATAGCTTGAATTCTCCAAATGTCATTCTCTATTTTCATTAGGGTGGTGACGTTGGAAATAGCAAAGATATTACGGAAATTTGCTTGATAGTAGTCTCTTATGAGATTGCTCAATTTCTTCCACAGGACATTGGTGTAGCTTGTGATGGATACTTCTGATTTACCAATAGACCTTAGATATGTATTGTATTGGTTCTTTTGCATCTCTTCTTCTACAGTCAAAGTGAAATCCTTGGATGGCACATTCTTAGTAGAGATTTGTGTCTTCTCTTTTTGGATGTTCGCAGTATTTGCTTCTACTATCTTGTTTGTGTTTTCAGACTCTATGATGAACGAATCGTTTGAGAGTTGTCCAATAATCCAAAATACACAAAAGTTAGAATAATCTTCATCGCTGTATAGATATAACTTATATGCCGTCTGCTTGGGTACAAAGACATAGCGTATAATCTTGCCGAAAATATCTCTGTCGAATTGCTTGAAATATGGACGACTGTCAGTAGAAAGTTTAAAAAGAGAATTAAACACAAGCATTCCTTGGTTGTCGTGCTTCAAAACAGTATGTATGTAGTTTTTGTAATCAAACTTGTCATCGTCAAATTTGTAAAAACTATATGCTATGCCAGCAGCTGTTAGAACGTTGGCTGTCATCACAAAATGCTTAATGTGTGGACATGAGTCATTTGCATTGACACTCCCTTGTCCAATGGTCTTGATGTATTCAGGAAAACATTCTTGAAAAATGTTCATGTTGTCTTCCAATAGGTACACATGTACGGTTCCGTTGCCCTTTCCGCTTTTGCGGTTGGGCAACAGAATTTCATCTTTAATAAATTCCCAATCGGGGAATATGGCTCCAATAGGTTGAGTATAACCTCTTTCTGCCATCAACTCATTAATCTTGCTTAATTCCATACTGTGTAATATCTAATTGTTTGAGAATAGCAATCAGTACATCGACCACGATACTATTTCCTGCTTGCATATACATCGGGGTATCAGGTACTGTGATTTTGAACCAATCCTTGAATCCCATCAATCGCAGGCATTCTCTTGGTGTGAGTTTTCTTATGCGCCCTTTATGAGTCACATAATTGTCGATACCAGCTCTATGCATTTTGTGCATGGACTGAAGAAGAGGGCGAGCTACGTCTAAGTCGGTCTCTATCTTGGTATGAAAATTCTTGGTCCCTGGAGATAAAACGTATTTCTTCACTTTGTCTGATAAATAGTATTTTTCTTCAACGTCATTTACGTCAAAGATAAATTCATCATATCTTTCGTCTCCTTGTGCCAAAGGGTGATATACGAAATCGCCATGCCAGTTGAATTCTTGGTTTCTCTTCTGGCAGAGTGCTATATCTCCATTTATTTGTGTATATCTTTTCTGCCGATTTTTATGTGAGGTGACAAACTTAACCCCCTTGTCTCCCAAAAAATAGTCTGAGTCAATCGTATCTTGCAAGAAATCATACATCTTGTATTTGAGTTCAATTGGTTGAGGAAACTCAAAGTCTGTCTTTTTCCTAAAACCAATGCAAAACAGTCGCTCTCGATTTTGGGGGATTCCGTAGTCCCTACTATTGAGAACTTGCCAATGTATGTCGTATTTCAAGTCTTGCTCAAAGGTGTTTTTGATGACTTGCCAGGTAATACCTTTATTATGATTAAGCATTCCCTTGACATTTTCAAAAATGAATACCTTTGGCTTACATTCCTTCACAATGCGAGCGAATTCACGAAATAGGGTTCCTCTAGTATCTTCAAATCCCAGTCTTTTTCCTACCAGGGAGAATGCTTGGCATGGAGCGCCACCAACTAGCAAATCTACTTTGTATCTGTATGGCTTAGCATCAAGCTTGTGAACGTCTGGACACCATCTGTCTTCTGTAATTTCGTAATTTGCAAAGTAGCTTTTCTTGCAGTTGGGCTCTATATCACTTGCAAATTGAATTTCTGTTTTTATGTTCAGTCGTTTCAATGCGTGCTCTATAGCACCAATTCCGCTAAATAAGCTTCCAAGCCTGATAACATTATCAGGGTGTGAAAAAATTCTTTGTGTCCAAATGATTCTATTTTTTGACATTTTAAAATTCCCTTCCTATAGTGAGCTTGAAATTCTCGTTAATTTTATCAAGAATTGTGCCGATGACAACTAACTTGTTGTATGATAATTTACTTTTGTCGTTTTGACTTGCAAATTTTTTCATCATGTTGGCTTCTTCTTTGGTGCAAATGCGTGCGACTAGCATTTTGATTTTTTGCCAGTCTTCATCACTAATCTTTTGAATACGCTTATATATCGTAGAAGAGCCTTTTTCTCTATTCAGAGCACTAGTACCCTTTTCTGAAGAGGACTCTTTTGTTGCTGCTTCTTGATCCTCCTGATGGGTGCTACGTTCTATTTCTTCAGATTCTGATGCCATATCATCTGCAATAGATGAAAGGTCTAATGATAGCACAAATTTCTTTGTACTTTCCCATGTTCTAGCTGACTTACAATAGTCTCTGAACGTAGTGCCTTTGGGTTGTGCTTCTGTCAATTTATCATACAATTGTTGGCTCAAGTTGTTGATGAATGCCTTTAAGTTTTCTGACAAGTCTTGTCTTTGCCAGATTTTGTATAGACTTAACTTTCCGTTGGTTACATGAAAGAGCATGGCAAGTGTGTAGATTGTCAGCTGAGCCTTTACTTGGTGGTACGCCAAGAAGACCGGATTTTTCTTCTCCATGAATCGATAGATTATAAGCATGCCAACAAAATCCTCAAAAAATCTCTTATCAGGAGACAAATCCTTTAGTTCTTTAATAAATGCTTGGTAGCATTTCTGAGGTCCATTGATTGAAACCTCAGGCTTTTGCAGTTTCCATGCAGTATAAACTTTGCCCAAAACACATTTGTCAAATTTCTGCAATGAAGGATTCTCTATCTTGAATTTTTCTTTATCCGCCTTGCTTGTTTGGCGATTGAGGTCTTGGTCGTACTGCCCTGTAACTCGCTCGTAGTACCAATAAGAAACTTTTCCACTATGTGTAGGATCTGGTGCTATTATACTGCGTGATAATTCTTGCAATTTGTGATTGAACGGATTGTTAGAGCCGTAATCCGAGGCTGTTACCTTGGTTTGAGTGTTAGAGTACTTTGTAATTAGAGGATGGAATTCTTCTATGTTGTCTTGAAGCACGATTAGCTTCATCTGTACATACACTTCGCTCAAGTCAATGTCTGGATTACTTTTTTTGGCATAATATATGCTGGCGGTCGTTTGACCACCATTAAGTATTTGAAAGTTCTCTATAAATTTTAGCACGCCAGTTTTTTGGTCGTCGTTGTCTTTTGTTAGCACCTCATTGGCAGTCGCTGTTAGACCATTGTTATATGCAAGGAATCTGTGAGGACATGTTTTTAGTGTTTCGAAAATCCCTTTGTTGCAACCTTTCTTGCCTTTGAAAAAGCGTACATTTGCCTGCAATAAGTCCGTATTGTATCTTTCGTATAAGCGATACAAAAACTCTCCAGGTAGCATGGCAATGTATGTCTTGTAGTTTTCTGTATATGTTTTGTACTCAATAAAAGGTATGTCAAACTTGAAGTCTTCATTATCAAGCAGATCGATATCTACAGACATGTGATCCATTGCGGAATGGAGATTGCTACACAAAGAATTGATGTCCCAAAAATCAAAAGTGACAAGTTTGTCGCTGATTCTTGTTTTGGGCACTTTTAATCCACGCTTGATGGTTCCATTCGTAAGTACAAATAGGCGAACATTTGTAATGTCCTCTTCATTCTCATAGATGTACTTGCAAATTTTATAGTCGTCTGCTGATGGTTCCATTTCATTGCAGCGCCCTGAAATGGCGGCATTGTAATACCCTTGTAGTTGATTCAGGGCAGTTTTGTACCGCTCTGAATTTATAGCTGGTATTTCGTCGCTTTGTGAAACTTCGTATAGGGTATTAAATAAAGTTACAGTTTCTCCACTAGGACTAACAGAATATCCACTTATTTCTCCTAAAACATTATTATTGTTATCATTTCTGATAACTGCATAACAAGCCGCAGCATCATCTCCAAGATTTGCTTTTTCGCTCATCTTTTCGATGACATATTGTGTGAATGCCAAAGAATTGTTGCCTGTTTCTTTGGTTAGCTCAAAGACTTCGTCTTTTATTTCATTAGAAAAGTTCTTAATTGATTCAGCCATATAGTTTATGCTCTTTTGAGTTTTTTGATTAAGTCGTTATAAGTAACGATTGCATCATTACACATATTTAAGTCAATGGTATAACTAGCATCCAATATGCCAGGCATCACATTGATTACAGAAATCTTAGGAAAGCTATCTTCTACCAGATATGCATCTTCATAAGTCATGGTATAACAAGCTTTGTAAGACTCTTTGTCTGCATCGTTGTATCCCACGTTTAACAGTTTTGACTCAAATTCTTCTAAGTAAGGTGAACCCACTAGAAGGGAACGTATCTCGTCAATCTGCATGGGTAGGGTGGTGGAACCTCCATTTGATTTGGCAAATGAGTAATAATAAAGATATAATTCCTTGTAGCCAGCATTGTCTAGTTGGCGGATATTTGATATCTTTACCAATTTGTCTTGCTTGTGAGAACTTTTCACTTCAATTCCGATATCTTGAAATTGAAAATCTTTATCCTCTGCATCGGCTCCTTTCCATGCATCGATGACTTCACCTGTTGGGATATTTTCATTGATCAAGGCTTTGATAAACTCTAGTTCTCCAAATAAGCCAACTTGTTCTTCAGCTGTGAGTATTTGCATAGGACCACGACTGAAAATGTTGCGCCAGCTATTTATCCTTTGCGTAAATATTGAAACAGATTCTGCTTCGCTGTCGATTGACATTGTTGCAGATATGACGTCAGCGGCAATCTTGGAGAAAGTTTCAAGAAATCTTTGGTTGTTCAACGTTACGACTATACCTTTTGTCTCCGTTGATAATTTTTCTATAGAAATACTAACATTATTGTATTTCTTGGACTTGAAGTCCAGTTCATTTGTTGTAGTTGCCGCTAACAGAAATGCCACGGTTTGGTCATTGGCACGAAGGTAGATAGGAGCCTTGCTTTCATCTACCTTTAACATTGTGGCAACTCCTTCTTCCTTAAGGTTTTCCCACGTAAGTTCTATATGTTTGATAAGTTCATTCCTTTTCATCGTCTAATAATTTAAAAGCGTTCTTGTTGCCTCGATATTCGTAGCTAATTGCTTCCTCGTCCTTGTCTTGGATTTGCGGTAAACTCAAAACGTATGTGAATACGTCATTTTGAGCGTCTGAGAAGTCGATGTTGAATAGTAAGAGAAGACCATTGCTGCTTTTTCTCACAGATTTAGCGCAGTTGGCATATGGAGATGTTGGCTTGGATTTGTTAGTCTTGCCATTCTCTTTGTCTTTCTCCCATTTCTTTATAGAGAGTTCAAGTGCTCTTTGATATTCTTCATCCGTCAAATCAAGTGATTCGTAGTTTGGACCAGAAACCGCAGCATTGTTTGCTATGTAATAGTTTGAATCTGCATTGTTGCCACGTGTGGATGCACCTACTAGAAGACTTTCTGTTCCTGTGTCTAATGCCCATTTTTGCTTGTTATTTACACTAGCCATTACAACTGTCCAATTGACGAGATTTCCTTTGTTAATCTGTCGTTGAATGTATGCAGTAACTAAACCAGGAACAAGTTGCTCTGTAGCAGTCTTAAACTTGTTGATGAATTCTATGATTTGTTCGCCTGTACATTTCCAATAGTAGTGATTGAGTTGAGTACCGAAACGTGTTATCTTGTTCGAATGACCTAAGGAATTCAAGAATTCGAGCATTACCTTCTTGTTACTTTCCAATATTTCAGGATCTTTTCTCAATTTGTATGCCTGCAATGTAGTTCTGTTCAGTGAAAGTCTTCCTCTCACTGTGGCTCCGAACTTATTTCTGGCAGTAGCCTCTAAAACACCAGGGAATCGCATCACTTTCATGCCATATTCTTTAGGCTTAACACCTTGATAATTCATGTCGTCAAAATCATCACGCATACGCTGTGTGGCAACTGCTATGTTGCGAAAGTTGGCTGCAGTTTCTCGCTCTATATATAATCTGCAAGCATCTATGTAGCCGTCACGATAGCCAAACCAACGCCCCATTTGCATAAGAGTGTCGAAAGTGTTGCTCGTTCTGAAAAAGTAGCTGACTGTAAGACCTTCCAATGTGATACCACGTGCCATAGTATTCCCACCTATGGCAATTACATACAATCCATTTTCAATTTCTTTGTCATTATTCTCATAATAGGCATAGTCTAGACGCTTGGTATTCTTGTCGTAGTCTTCATCGGTGGTAGAGTGAATAACTCTGACCTCGTAGCGGACTTTTGCTGCTACTGTAGGGAGTTCAGCCTTAATAGCGCTCCAAGGTAGAAGTTTTATTCTCTGTTTCCATTCAGGATATTCCTTGCAAATGATTTTATTGCTAGGGGATATCTTGTTTAGGTAGATGTTGTAAAGTTCTTGTTCAAATTGTGGATTGTCTCCTAGTACGCTTATTTTATCACAATAATCATTGATAAGTATGTTTACAAGTTTGTAAAGATCATTTTGTTTTTTGATGTATTGGGATGTATTGATAAGCATAGAGCTATGACTCGTCTTTTGTCCTCTTGCTCTTCGCAAGGCTGTGCTGACAAAGAAGTGCTTGATGGCTTCTACCAATGAGCCAGGAAGCTCTTTCAATTTTCTTTTTTTCTTTCCCTTGACATTGTCTTCCAAATAGTCTCCTTCTTTGATATACTCAATAATTGGGAGTTCAGGCTTTTCTTCCTCATCTACTGAGGAAGGAATGCCAAACAACACATTCGGTCCGATATAATTGCTTGGAGCAGACAAGTTTATAATGAAATTCTTAGGGAACAAATCTTCCTTGCATACACGATATTTGGTTCCATCGGCCTCTTCGATGTACTGCTTGAACAAGGGCGCATCTGGGTCAATGAAAATATTTGCGTATGGTGTAGCTGTATATCCCACATAGCATCGACGCTCAAAAAGGGAAAGTATTGCCCTTATCTTAGAATTTATCTTAGAAATATCTTCCTTGTTGTACTCCGTGTTTATTGAAGCACTATCTGCCTCATCGTCAATAATAAACAAGGGAATATTCGCAATGATGCGATAGCCATCATCGGCGATGGCTGCATGTTGCGAAAACAAGCGCAAAATGCTGCTCAGAATAGATGAGTTCTTCTTACAAACCAAGATTGTTGGGTCTTGTGAGGAGAGAACACCGCCTATGTCGGTCTTCTTTGAGCCAAAATCTCCATTTATTTTGCTTGAAGTGAGATTTATGACATTGGGATATTGGCCAAACCAATGAAATTACCAGTTTTTCCAGATTGCACATGACCAACAACCAATCCTGCACGATACCAATTTCCCTCTTTGTTTGGATTGGCAAGCTTGTTGAGCATGATGTCGGTAGTTCTGTCTATTTCTTGAATGGCCAAAGCAGGTAGGGTCAAGGTTTTCTTGTAATCATTCCAAAATTTAAAAGGACATCCGCTTGTTGCCCTAAATTCTGTGAGCCAGTTTGCCCCATCCTCATCATCTTGCATGGTGGTAGAAAGTGGTTGGTATATTTTCCTTTCAGTAGTGATGATGTTGATGATGGCATCTTTTTCCATGTTGGGAAAAAAGATTAAAATCTTCCCTGCCACATCTTCAATATCTTGATATGTGGGCTGGTCAGTCAAAAATTGTTCTGCTATCGTGCTTATTTTGTGAGCTATGTCTGTTGCCATAATTATAAGTTTAAAATATATTCAACCTGCTCCTCGGCTTCTTCTTGGGAATATCCGTTGTTTACGTAGCTAGCAATGAGTTCTTTACGAACATTTTCTAGTTCTGATGGCGCATCTTCGTATGGTGCAGAGATTTTCTTGCTGTTGCTTTTAGACGCTTCAAAACTAATGCTTTCTGCTGGGATGGTTTCTGATATGAGCTTTAGGAGCTTTTTGACTTTTTGTGCTTCTTGTTTTCCCAAATCATTGAGTAAATCCTTGATGTAGGGATAGTTCTCATTTATGCAATAATATTGCTTGCCATTTCTCTCACAGACGTTGTTCCATAGTGGAACATATACCTTACCCTTTTTGGGTATGAATTTCTGTTTGGTTCCTCGATAGCTATATGTCTCGTACGCCATACGGCGGATTTTCTTGGCTATAGTGCCAAGCTTCTCACGCAACTCGTCTGGTGGGGTCGCTTTTGACTTCTTGATATCTATGTCCCAATCAAAGTCATAATCATTGGTTAAATCTACACAGATTCGGCCTAAATCGTAATGATGTTCTTGTAGCAAAGCCGTACCATCAGGTTTTAGACCCAACCACCCTCCAGCAGAAATAAGTCGGTCTCCTCGATAAATGTAGAACCCTTGCATTTGTGTCCAACCTTTTCTGAAACCAGCTTCTTTATATTCTGCATCCGTAAAATAATTGCGATGGGG
>OIZF01001841.1_pt1 | contig 11438 bp, 16 predicted proteins | sample 1588471 | NCBI WGS metagenome assembly OIZF01 (sample SAMN03283279) | human gut metagenome | biome: human-associated habitat; material: feces | host: Homo sapiens | place: Peru | collected 2012
TGGTTTACCACCAACAGGTGGAATGGGTATGGGTATTGATAGATTAGTTATGTTACTTACAGGACAAGAATCTATTCAAGAAGTTATACTCTTCCCTCAAATGAAGCCAAGAAATAAATAATTTGGATATATAGAAATTCAAAAAAACACCGATAAAACCTAGATAAATCAGGGAATATCGGTGTTTTTTAATTTGCCTTGTTTTTACTTATCAACATACAAAATATGGCAAAAATAGACACTTTTAAATTATTTTTGTACTAAAAGTATGTTAAGAATTAGGAATATATTATGATTATTGCTCATCTTCTTCTAAATTATCTAAAGCGTAATTTATACATTTAACAACTAATTTATTTAAAGAAATATTTTTTTTATCGCAAATCAATTCCATTTGTTCAATTAATTTTTTTTCTATACGAAATGTTTTATTAACATATTCTTCTTTTTCAATTTTAAAACCCATTTATGTCACTCCGTTTCATATACTTTAATATTATTTGAAATTTTTGACATAATATACACTTATAATATAGTGTAAATAGCATTGATAAAATAAGTGTAATAATGTAAAATTGAAATATAGGGAGGAAAAGAATATGTTAAGTATTTTATTATTAGCTATTATTGTATTAATAGTATTAGGAGTAAGAACATTAAAAAAAGCAAAAAAAACGGGAGAAATCACAAAAGAAAAAGCATATTTATATTTTAAAATAGCAGGAGTTTGTTTTATTGCATTTATTGGTGGAACATCTTCTTCATTGAATGCGTTTATAGGTCTAATAAGTATGGTATTAATTTTCATATCTTTAGTTTGGTTAATTGTAAGTCTTATTAGAAAAAAAGAACATAAAAAAAGTTTGTATTTGTTAATTGTATCAGTATTAATGTTTTTTTCACAAATTTCTTTAGTATCAACAGTACCTAATACTGATGATAGTAAGAAAATTGAAGTAACTAAAGAAGAAAAAACAGCAAAAGGTAATGAAGAAAAAAAGGAAAAAGAAAAAATTGAAATTCCAGATTTTAGTACTATTGATGCAACTGAGTGATGTAATCAAAATAATTTTAAATTAAATAAAAAAGAATCATATTCTGATGAAAAAGCTTTAGGAGAATATATTTCTCAATATCCTGAAGTCGGTGCCAAGGTTATTGAAGGCAGCAGTATTACAGTAACTTATTCAAAAGGTCATAAACCTACAGCGGAAGAAACAAATGCACTTGCAAAAGCTATTAGCTATTATAATAAGTTGTATATGTCAAAGTCGGCTATTTATGAACAATTAACTTCTCCATATGGAGAGGGATTTACGGCGGAAGCAGCACAATATGCAATTGATAATATTGCAGATTTTGATTTTAAATATAATGCTTTAGAAAAAGCTAAAAATTATCAATCTAAAATGAATATGTCAAGATCTGCAATTTATGAACAATTAACATCATCATATGGAGAGGGATTTACAGCAGAAGAAGCACAATATGCGATTGATAATTTACCACAATAATTAATATGAAAATATGATTTTGATATTAAAAAGTAAATCAAATAGGGAGAAGGTAAGGACTTAATCTTTACCTTTTTTATTTTTAACATAAACTTTTTTTAGGAGGTTATTTAATTATTTGCAAATATAAACTTAATAAAATAAATAATAATAAAAAATCTTAACATTGCTATTTTTGATAAGAAAGGTATGATATTTATATATCAAGTGCTAGGAGAAAATTTAAAATGGATAGATTGAAAAAGAAAAAATACTATTCTGTAAAAAATGAATTTGAGTGGAAATATAATAAGAAAGATAAAAATAGTTTTAGTAAGTTTATTAAACTGTGTAGAATACAATATACCGAGTTGTTCGAACTGAAAAAATTATTTACAATAAGAGAATTGGCAAAGGAAATGGGTATTAGTTATGAGCAATTAAGAAAAATGATTAATAAAGAAAGAACCTTTAGTTCAAGAGATCAAATAATTGCAATTTGTTTAATTCTTTGTATGAGTTTAGAAGATATAAATTTTGCATTAAATTTATATGGTATGCCAAGAATAGATGAAAATATTAAAAGAGAATATTATATAATGCAATTAATTAGTAGTCAAAATAGCGAGGAAACTATAATTAAAAGAAATTTTAATGAAATTAATAAGGAACTGGTGGATAATGGATATGATGAATTAAATATTAATACAAAGAAATCTCGATGTTTAAAGAAAAGAAAAAATTGTAAATATGAAATAATAGATATATACTCAGAAGATTTAGATGATGAAGTTGATGAGTATAGAAATATTGGATATATGGGATTAATATATGATTATAGGATTGAAAATTATAATTATAGAACTGTCATAGTATTAAAGGAAAAAGAAACAAGTGATTGGTATGTTTTACAATATTTATGGAGAAATAAAGATTATCAATGGTTAGTGTATAAAAATAAAAATATAAGTATTTTTGATAGTCGTTTTCAGTATAAAAATGATGACGATGAAAAATTTGAATATTACAAAAGGCATTTATTTGAGAGGGCAATATTGGATAAAAGAAGATTATTAGATATTATAAATGATACTAAGAATTATGTAAGAAGAACCAGTGCAGGAGTAATAAAGGGAAAATTTCATGTTTTTCATGAATTTTTTAATAATCTAAACCCAGAAAAACAAGAGTATTTTTTTATAGATTATGTTGATCGAGAATATCATTATTATATTTATAAAGAAAGTGTTTTTATGAAGTATCAATTGAAGAATGATTATGTTAAATATTATTCAGAAAGGCAATTTAATTGTACTGAAATAAAAGATATAAATATAGAAAAATATAGTCAATTTGATGAAAAAAGAAGATTTGCAAACATATTTCATCAAGAAGAAAGAAAAGTAAAAGATATAGTTTCGAGTCTTTATAAAAAAGTATTATTTGTTAGAGAACATGATGAAGAAAACATAGATACTGTTTTCTATTACTATAATATAAACAAAGAATTTGATTGTGTAGAAGAAAAAAACACATTGGATATAGGACCAGATATTATAATTTATGCAAATAAAAAATCATATATATTTAAAATAGATAAGAAAGATATTGAAATAACAAAAGATGATGTTTATAGAGCGTATGAGTTAGGTTATGAAGATATTGATCAGATTTGTAAGACTAAGTTAGAATATAATAATTTTGATGATATATTAAAACCAAGAGAATGTAGTTAATCTACATTTTTTTATTAAATTTAAAATTTGGGACATAATAAGACCTAATTGGTTTGAAATGATAGTAAAAAAAATTCTATAATATAAATGTAGAAAGGAGGTTATTATGGAAAGTAATCAATTATTAAAAAAAGAAAAAACTAAAAAGGAGTCAGTAATTTCTTTTGTTAAAAAACATAAAAATGAACTAATTTTGTTTGGGGTTGCTATACTTATGGGAAGTGAATTTTTGTATAACAACAATAAGAAAAACAAGAAGCTATCTGAATATGAAGAAAGTATTGATTATTTAAAAAGACAACTTATTAAAAGAAATCAAGAAATAAAAATACTTGAAAGTAAATTAGAAAATCAAAATAAGAATTATAAGAGATCTATTTCTGAAGGTTTAAGACTTGGTGGAAGAGTTTGCGCACAACAAATGGCCAATGAAAGATGGAATGGGAATACATTGAATTAAAAAAGGAGAAAAAACAATGTGTAAGTGTGTAAGATGTGGAGAAGAATTTGATTTAGGATATGTTAAAAGAAGTATTGGAAGAAGTTATGGCTCTGGGACATATGATGATTATTATCCGGAAGGTAATGTATGTGTTGCATGTGCAATAGAAGAAATAAGTGCTGATTATAATGAAGGGGCTGAAATTAGAGAATTGATGGGATTAGAATGGGAGGATGACTAGAAATATTCTTAGGAATCCTTTCAAATTATATAAAAAGGGAGATTTATATGACAAAAGCAGAAGTAAAAATATTTATGAAGAAAGTAAAAGAGGCAGGAGATAAAGTGTTAGATGAAGAAACTGCCTATATATTGTATAAAAATGTTCCTTTAGATTTAGCAATCTCATCTAGATTGGAAGAAATAGAAGCATTTAAAGAAGAAAATATTCAAAAATGGCTTGATGAAGGTAATTATGAACCTTTATAAAAGAAAGGATGGAATTTAAATTATGACAAGAGAAGAAGCAGGTATTTTTGTAGAAGAAATGGGAAAGTTAGAAGATGAGTGGGAGATTGAAATGGCTTTAAGGATGTATAGGGAATATAGCCTACAAGAAGCATTGGATGAAAGGAAAAGAGAAGTTAAAATGCAAAAGGAAATCCTTGAAAAAGTGCTAAAAATGATGGAGTAGCATAATTTAAATATTGATGTACAAATACATTATAAATTAGAAAACAAGTGATATTATATAAATAGGTAGGGATGTAATTAATTCTTGCCTTTTATAATTTTTAGAGTTGACTACATAGAAAAATTATTGTTTTAAAAAGTTGATATGAGTTATATAACTATTTTTGTATATAGAGGGGGATACAAATGGATTGAATCAATCCTAATTATGCGATTATGGGGTAACTGCAACGATTGGTAAGGAAAAACCTGTTATTTTATTGAAGGCAGATATGGATGCTTTGCCGATTACTGAGTTAAGTGGAGAAGAGTTTGCTTGCACTTCATGAAATATGCATACTTGTGTGCATGATATCCATACAGCCGTGGCTTATTATATGATGATAGGGAAAAATCAGGTTGGAACTTATATGTATAATGCAGGGGGGCATTATGATGAACTCTGTTTATAAATTTAAAATAACCATTCATGAAAAAGGAACACTTCGCACAAATAATATTTCTACAAGAGAAAATTTATTAAATCGTATGAAGGAAGTATGTCATAAAATTGCAAAATATATGTTACAAATAGGAATTGAAGGATTAAAAGGAATGCCTAATAGTACAGCTATTACATCAGAAGATTTTGCTATTATTGCTGAAAAATACCGACAGCTTATATGCCTTTAAATGCTGGATTTATGGATGATCGTGGCGATTATCCTTTACACCATCCTAATGCACAGTTTGATGAAAATGTTTGTGTAATTGGTGCTGCATGTTTTTTTGAAAGGCATTTATTATATGTTGTTTCGAAAAAAACTGTTTATAATTACTTTACAATCTTGCTAATATTAAATATAATATTAGCAAGATTGTAAAGTAAAGGGGCGATATTTATGAACAAAATTGATGGATATATAGATAGTGGTATTTTAATTGTTAAAAACGTAAAAAAAAGAGATGTTTCAAGACAAGCAATTTATGATTATATAAAAATAAATCATATGGAAAAAATTGGACCGGGAATGTATATCACCCAAGAAACTTTAGAAGATGAATCATATACTTTGTCATTACGTTGCCCTAGAGGAATCATCTCACATGATGATGCTTTATATTATTATGGTTTAGTAGATCGTGAACCACTTGTTCATACAATGACGATTTACACTGGTTATAATCCTTCATCGTTAACTAATTCAGGATATAAAATTTATACTGTAAAAAAAGATTTATTAGATTTAGGAAAAACAACGGTAATTAATAATTTTGGACACACAGTCCCTATGTATGATTTAGAAAGAACGATATGTGATTTGGTAAGGAGTAGAAGTAATTTTGAAATTCAAGATTTTAATTCGGTGCTCAAAACATATGTTAGTAAAAAAGATAAAGATTTAAATAAATTGATGGAATACGCTAAAGCTTTTAGAATCGATAAAATAGTTCGACAATATATGAAGGTACTTTTGTAATGTATCTATCATCTGCACAAATAAAAGGAAAAATAAAGAATATAGCTAAGCAGAATCATTCAGATCCAATTACTTTATTACGTATATACATGATGGAAAGATTTTTAGAGAGAATTGCTTTTTCAAAATATAGAGATTGTTTTATTGTAAAAGGAGGAATCCTTGTTACATCTATGATTGGTATTTCACTGCGTTCTACTATGGATATTGATACTACTATTAGGAATTTTAATTTGAATGAAGAAAAAATATATGAAATTATTACGGAAATAAAAGATATTAAATTAGAAGATAATATCGAATTTGAATTACTAGAAATATCAAATATCATGGATAATATGGATTATCCGGGGATACGTATACACATGAATGCTAGGCTAGAAAGAATAGTGGTACCAATTAAAATTGATATTTCTACAGGAGATGTTATTACACCTAAGGAAATTGTTTACCATTATCCTCTTTTACTTGAAAATAGAACAATTAATTTATGGTCATATAATTTAGAAACTTTACTTGCTGAAAAATTACAAACAATTCTATCTAGAAGTATATTGAATACAAGAATGAGAGATTTTTATGATGTCACAATTTTATACAACCATTATAAAGATAGCATTGATTATAATAACTTAGTAAGAGCATTTGATAAAACTTGTGAAAAGAGAAATACGAAAAATTTATTATTAGAATATAATGTTATACTAGCAAATATTGCTACAGATGCAACAATGCACAAATTATGGAAAAGTTATTGTAAGAAATATAACTATGCGAAGTCGATTCAGTTTACAGATAATATAGAGATTCTTTATAAAATAATTGAACAAATGAATAAAATTAAAATATATCAATCTTCTTAAAAATCCTTTTTTAAATCTATCTTGACATAAACCAAGCTTTAGGGTTTACAATAAATGTAGGTTAATTTAGGGAGGATAAAAGGATGGAATATAGTAAGATTGATAAACTTAATGTCAATCCTTCATTATTAGGATTTGGCTGTATGCGTTTTCCTAAAAAGGAAGATGGCACCATTGATGAAGTAGAAGCAGAAAGAATGTTAGATCATGCTATTGAAAGTGGTGTGACTTATATTGATACAGCTTATCCTTATCATGATGGCGAAAGCGAACCATTTGTAGGTAGAGTTTTAAAGAAATATAAAAGAAAAGATTTTTATCTTGCGACAAAGTTACCAATGTTTAAAATTAATTCATTGGAACAAGCAAAAGAAATCTTTGAAGAACAAATGAAAAGACTTGATGTCGATTATGTTGATTTCTATTTATTACATGCTTTAAATAAAGATACATGGAAAAAAGTCATTGATTTAAATATCATTCCTTATTGTGAAGAATTAAAGAAACAAGGAAGAATAAAAAACTTTGGTTTTTCATTCCATGATGATTATGAAGTCTTTGAAGAAATCATTAATTATCGTGATTGGGATTTCTGTCAAATTCAATTAAATTACATTGATACAGACATCCAAGCTGGAATGAAAGGATACAAACTTACAGAAGAAAAGAATGTGCCATTAGTTATTATGGAACCTATTAAAGGCGGAGCACTTGCTAGCCTTTCAGATGATATTGAACAAGTCTTTACTGACTATAATCCAAATGTTAGCATTTCAAGTTGGGCTTTACGTTTTGTGGCTTCACTTCCAAATGTTAAAGTTGTTTTAAGTGGAATGTCTACCTATGATCAAGTAGAAGATAACTTAGCTACTTTTAAAGATTTTAAACCATTAGATCAAGATGAAGATAAGCTTGTAGAAAAAGTAGCTAATATGATTAAAGCAAAAACAAAAAATGGATGTACAGGATGTCGATATTGTATGCCTTGTCCATTTGGTATTGATATTCCAGGTAACTTCAAGTTATGGAATGAATACGGTATGCTAGGTCTTAAAGACACAGCTAAAAGACGTTATACAAATCTAGGAGATGCACAAGCTGAATTCTGTAAGAAATGTGGTAAATGTGAAAAACTTTGTCCACAATCTATTAAAATCAGAGAAGATTTACAACGTGTCGTTCAAGATATTAAGAACTTATAAGAGAATGGCGTTATGTCATTCTTTTTTTTGTATTATGTTTTAGTAAAATAAATAGTGATATGTATGGTATGATGTATTTATAGATAAAAGTGAAACAGGATATATGGGGAGACAACTTATGAAGATAAAATATATGGGGAAATTAGATCCAGAAACTAATCCACTCCCAACAAATAAGCTTAAAGAAGGGGCTATTCGATTTAATGAACCAACGGATAGAAAAAAACAGAATATACAAACAAGTATTGTTACTTTTATTATTATATGTATTATGTTTGTACCAGAATATTTAAATGTTCTTTTTAGAGATGTTGATTCTATGGATTTATCAAATCTTTTTAGCTATTTTATACTCGCAAATATTTTATTAGTTCTTTCAAAACTATGTCAGTTTTATTTCTATAAAGAAATTTATATGTTTAAAATACCACGTGTTGGTTTTGCAGGAGTATATACAACAGAGTTTACAAAGAAAAAATATATAGCTATCAATCTTATTCCTGATATTTTATTTGGTTTAGTTCCTTATTATATTTCATTAACAAAATGTAAGTTTTTTTTAGGAATGGCCGCTATGTTTGTTGTTGCAAATTCAGCAGTAGATTTCATGAATGTATATCATGCATTTGTAGAAATGCCACCGGGTTCAAAAACATTCTTATATCAGTTCAATAATTATTGGTATTTACCAAAAAAAGATAATAATAACTAGGGCGAGGGAAACAGTATGATACTGTTTCTTTTTTATATGAAATATGATGGAATAGAGTTGAATCTTTAGGATATCATAATATAAAATTAAATTATTAAAGAACTTACACAAAGATTACAAATGAAGAAAGTATATTAAAGATGAAGGGAGGTATTGTTATGAAGATACTACTTGCTGAAGATCATGATCATTTAAGAGAAATACTAGAAGATTACTTAGTAGAAAATGACTATGAAGTAAAAAGTTTTGATAATGGAGAAGATGCTTATTATTGCTTTTTAACAGAAAGTTTTGATCTTATTTTATTAGATGTAATGATGCCTAAGATGGATGGATTTACTTTATGTCAAAAGGTACGTGAAAAAGAAGAAACACCGATACTTTTTATTACAGCCAAAGTACAAGAAGTTGATCAATTAAAGGGTTATGAATTAGGTTGTGATGATTATATTATTAAACCATTTTCCTTACCTGTATTACTTGCTAAATGTAAAGCTATTACAAACAGAAAACATTATCAATTTTTAGAAAAAGGTATATTAAAGTTAAATACAAGAGAAAAACAAGCATATCTTAATAATCAAAATTTGAATTTAAAAATAATAGATTATAAAATATTAGAATATTTTATAAAAAATCCAAATCAAATCTTATCTAGAGAACAGATTTTATTAAAAGTGTGGGGATTTGATTATAAAGGACAAGAAAGAAGTGTTGATACACATATTAAAATATTAAGAAAAGCCTTGGGACCTTATCAAAAGGGAATAAAGACAGTGATTAAACAAGGTTATTGTTTTGAAACGAAGGTGTTTGAAAATGGTTGATTTTTTAAGAGCGTTAAGTATTGTTTTATTATTAGGCATGTTTTATCTTGCCTTTAAAAATAAGAAATTTAAAAGATTTTTATTAATTGAAAGTGTGTTAATTATTGTTTTTATTATAGGTAGGCAGATGTACACGAGTAATCTTAATACAATGGATACTGTTATGTGGTCACTAGCAAGTGATGTTACGAATAAAATGATAACGCAAAGTGATAAAAATATTGAAAATAATATGCATGATGTACTATCTACTATTTATGATGGTAATGGTTTTGATATTAAACAAAATATAGCTTTTGAATATAAAGTAAAAGATAAATATAAATTAAATAATAAAAACTTTATTATCTTTTTTAAAGATAGTACAAATGATAAGTATACTCTTTTTAATCTAGAAAAATCTTTTAATAAAAAAGAGATAAATAATTTATTAGACTTTTATAATCAAAATCAAGATGGTTGTACTATAAAAAAGATGAGTTTTCATTCAAAAGATAATCAATACATCATAGATCAAATTGTCTTTTATGATGAAAATAGTCATATGACTTATAAACTCGGTAACTCACAAGGAACAATGAATTATTATTCATGGTATAAATATCAAAATAAAAAAGCAAACGATCAAAATAGACTTGGTGATTTTGAATTAATGTTTTTTAATTCAAAACAAACACTAGAAAAGAATCCAAAAGAAAAAGATATTAAAGTAGAACAAGAAACATGTGCTATTTCTTCTGATAAATCAAAGATATATGTTCATTATGTAAATAAAGAAAATAGTATAAAACTTAATATGTTTATCGATACCCCAAATATTGTTTTAGATAGTCTAAAAGATAGATTTATTTTAATGTTTAGTTTAGTACAAATTATTCTATCATGTATTTATTTTATATATACGTATCTTGAAAATGAAAGAGAAGAATTAAATAAAACAAGAAACTTATTTATCAATGCAATGGCCCATGAAATGAAGACACCAAACGCAGTTATTTTAAATAGTACAGAAATGTTGATAGAAAATGTTAATCCTGAAAAACAACATAAATACTTAAGAATGATCGAAGATGAATCTAAGCATATGAATAATCTTTTAAATCAAATGTTGATATATACAAGAACGACAAAGTCTTATCAGTTGCATAAACAAAATTATAATCTTTCGCTAATGATTGAAGAAGTATTAAAACATTATGATTTAGAATCAAAAATCATTACGATTGATATTGATCCTAAAATCAATATCTCATGTGATCAACAATTGATGATGATTGTCTTTGACAATCTAATCAACAATGCTTTTAAATATGCAAATAAAAAAATAAATATTGTTTATAGACAAGAAAAAATAATTATAAGTAACGATGGATCAAAAATAGAAAATAAAGATATTAATCATATATTTGAACCTCTCTATAAAGCAGATGTATCCAGAAATGATACAAATTCTACAGGAATGGGATTAGCGATTGTTAGAAATATTTTAGATTTACACAACTATACTTGTAAAGTTGTACAAGACGAAGAAGTTCATTTTATCATAGAGATGAATAAGTAATAAAAAGTTTATGTAGAAATACATAGACTTTTTGTTACCTTTTTTCTATATAAAACGTATTATAAGTGAAAGAGCTCTTGAGGAGGATGTTATGAAGATAGATACAGAACAAGTGATTGCAACATATAAAGATCGTATTTTTGCGATAGGATTAACGATGTTAAAAAATCCTGATGATGCTGAGGATGTTGTTCAAGAAACTTTTCTTAGATATCATACATATAAAAAAGATTTTGAATCAAAGGAACATATAGAATCTTGGTTATATAAAGTAGCAATTAATAAAGCTAAAGATATTCAAAGAAAGTTTTGGAAAAGAAAACAAGTATCTATGGAAGATTATATGGCAACGATTCCATTTGATAGATCACAGGATGAAGAATTATTTCAAGCAGTGATGGCTTTGCCATCAAAGTATAGTATTGTGATTCACTTATATTATTATGAAG
>OIZF01001843.1_pt1 | contig 11419 bp, 6 predicted proteins | sample 1588471 | NCBI WGS metagenome assembly OIZF01 (sample SAMN03283279) | human gut metagenome | biome: human-associated habitat; material: feces | host: Homo sapiens | place: Peru | collected 2012
AATATTGATTGCTCACTTTAAGCAAAATACTGGCTCAAAAAATCGGGAATAATCACTTATATCATCACCATTAAGATTTACAATATTATTTACTGATTTAACATCAATATTATTTGATACAATAAATCCATCCACAACCGACGTAAATACGACACCTTGTTCATAAGGAATATCGGCATCTCTACACGAAGGTGATGTATCATCTGCAATAATACTAAATCCTGATGATAAATCATCGTTATTTAGTATCTGAAGCCACTCTGGAAGCTGTTGTTCAGACTTAAACAAACCTCTTTCATAGGAATTAACTAAATCATGATTAAAATCTCCCCCTACAATGACATAATTTCCTTTAGAATATTCCTCACTCATTAATTCATTTAATAGCAAAAGCTGTTTCTGGCGATATACGCCACCTTCATCATAAGCTGATAAATGAGCCGTAATCATTACAAGATCCTTTTCACCAACCTTATATCTTATAAGATTTAAACACCTATCTAAATCAAAAAACTTAGTTGGAAACTTTGTTTCAACAGGAAGTTCAATTCGCTTTGATTCTTTCATATTAAATCTTGACATTGTAAGAAGTCCACTATTTACCGTCCCATGCATATCATTTAATGGATATGGCAAATATCCACTATGAAAATTAGAAGCGTAACTAATACTATAATTATTAAATGTGCTCGTAATCATTTCATATTGATTTACCTTATAGCTTCTAGTTGATTTAGTATCAACTTCCTCAAGCATCATAAAATCAGCATTTACACTTTTTAATATTTCAATCGAACCATTTGTATTCTTTAAAACATTTTCCTTAGAAACAGCTTTACCATATTTTCCTTTGGTTTTAGTGCCATCATTCATTACTCCTTCATCCATAAAAAACGAATAATCTCTATCATAAGCACCAAAGCCAATATTATATGTCAAAGCTGTATACTCTTTACCAATTTCAATCTCACCATCCTGATCATTTTTCACCTCAATATCTACATTTCCGATTCTTTTACTTTTAACATTCAATGTTAACACAAAAATACCACCCGCAATAGTAATTACTAAAACAGTAGCTAATACTATAATTAATATTAATTTAAACTTTCGCATAATTCATCTTCCTTTCTATCTAATATATAAAATGTTTGTTTCGCACCTGTATCATTAACAAGTGTTTCCTTAGGATATTTAATTAATAAAAAGGAAATATATATATCCCCAACACAACCTGCAACATGAGCGGAAAAAAGGATATCTATTGCAAGAAAAATAACATTATAAGGCACAACAATCATTAGGATCACACCAATTAACGAATAAATTACAAAAGGTGCCAAAGCCGTAATAATCATTGGAATTTTTTTCATATAAATTGTTGGCACACCACAATACGCACAAGTTAGCTTTAAACCAAATTTAAGCTTTTCCTTAGTAAAAAAATTATAAAATAAGCCATGTGTAAGCTCATGAATTATAATATATAAAATCATTACTATACACAGTATAAATAACACAAGCGATGTTTCCCCATCACTTAAATCGAAATTTATTTTACCACATACTAAACTTTTAATAACCATCAGAATAATAAACATAACTATCATAATTGGTAGACCAATCAAATTCAAAATAAGACCTGTTTTTGTATTTCCAGCATCAATTGAGTAGACCTCTTTATAACCATTTGGTAGTTCTTTATAATACTTCATTTTAATCACACTAGCTTATTTTTATATTTTAAAAGCTTCCCATCTTTATAAAATATATCTAAACTAATCATCCTTTCTTTAAATACATCCTCAATAAAAAGATAATCTCCCTCCCACATATTAAGCTTTAAAACTTCTTCTTTAGTAAACCATGAAAGAGAACCTTCATCACATTCATGCATAACGCCTTCAAAGTTATGAGATACAAAAATATCCATACTTTGAAAAAAATCACCATGAAAAAGAACCTGTCCTAGATATTTATAATCACAAAGCTTATAGCCTGTTTCTTCAAAAACCTCTCTTATACAGGCCTCTTCTTTAGTCTCACCTTCTTCAATATGCCCACCTACTGTAATCCATTTTCCTTTATTAGGATCAATTTTCTTTTTATTGCGATAAAGCATTAAATATTTATCATTTTTTATTAAATAACATACAATCGTTTTTTCCATCATATCACCTAAATCATTCTACTTTCATGACAAGTAAAGTATATTATTTGTTGATGCTCACTTAATTTTATAAGCATTTCTTTCACAAGTGAAAAATTATCACTATCTAATGCTTGAAAAACATCATCAAGAATAACAAATGGTCTTTCCTTGAAGATATTATCAATAACACTCAGACGATAACATAGCATAACCGATGTCATTTCACCACTAGAAAGCTCATTATATTCTTTAACAGTCATTCCATCGCTAAAGCTAATATTATAATCCTCATCAATCATTACATTAATTCCTAAGGTATTTAGCATATTAGCATAATATAAAAAGCTATCCTTTACTGGCTTTATATACTTATTTTTTATATTTAAAGAAGCCTGCTTTAAAAAATCAATAGTCATAGCTATAATTTCATAATTTTGATTTAATTTTTTAAGCTTTAAAGATTCATTGTCAAGATTTCGTTCATAATCATCTAAGGCTTCTAAATCATTTTCTAAATTAGATATATAATTTGTTAAAGATGATATTTTACTTATAACCTCATTATATTTATTGTGAATTTCTTCTGATGATACTAAATCATTATTAATTTTTTTAGAAGCTAAATCATATTTGACATAATAATCAGCTACATCTTTAGTAAGTAAAGCAATCTCCTGCTCTAGGTTTAAAAATGTATTTAAATCAACTCTTGCATTATTAAGATAATTCTCTAAATTATCTGTCATAATTTGATACTTAAGCTTAATCGAATTAATTTTAGCTTCATTAAAATCTAAATCCTTTTTATATTGTGTTTGTTTTTCTTCATTTTCCTCTTGTTTTTTCAAAAGTTCTTTGTAATTGAATATATCCTTCACAATATAATCTAAGGATGTACTATAATCAGAAGGATCATAGCCATATTTTTTAACAAAAGCATCAAGTTCATCCTTAATTAAAGCTATATTTTCCTTATTAATTGCATTTTTTTCATCCATAATAGCTTTAGTTCTTAAAACATCATCATATTTTTTTAGTTCTTCTTTGAATAAGGTGATTGCAATATCTTTATTACCATTTAATTCACTTGAAAACCCAAACGGAATAAGAATCTTATCTATATTTAAAGCAATGTCTTGTTTTACCCTGATTTGAGAAGATAAATTTTCTTTAATTTTATTTTGAGTATTAGCCTTATTGTTCAAATACAAAAATGCAAAAATCAATACAAAAACTAATCCTAGAAAAGAAATAGCAAATAAATACTTATTAATAAATCCTGCGCCTAAGCCTCCTATAAAAAATACTACTGATATAATTAGCATAATAAGATTAATATTATTATTTTTAATTGGTGGTGTACTTGTATTTTTAATTTGTTCATACTCCTCATTAAGCTTATCTATCTTGCTTAAAAGATCATCTTTATTAATATACTGATACTTACCTAATAAATCACATTCCTCATCCTTAAGACTAAAAGATGTATTCATTAAAGTCTTTAAATTTATAACATCTGCTCGCTTAGAATTTATTTCATCATTTGATGGCAAAGCCTTATACTTTATCTTTAAATTCTCTAATCTTTTTTCATCATCTAAAGATAACTTGGCATTCTTTTGATTATTTTTTAGCAAATTATTTGTCTTAAGAAGACAAATAAGCTCATCGATTGAAGCCATCGGCATAATTCCTGCTTGATATTTTTGAAGAAGTGATTTCAGCTCTTCCTTTTTGTTTTCAAGATTTATTTTTTTCTCTTCGTAGCAGCTAAAATAAGTATTATTTTTTTCAGCTTCAATGCTTGCCTTATACTCTTTATCAAGTCTTAAGCTTTCTAACATTAATTGATTATACTCTTCTTTTGCTTTATTTAGGGCTATTTCTTTACTTTTTAAATTACTGATTTCATCCTTAAGGTGAACAATTTTATTTTTTGAAATAGCAATACTTCCTTTGATATCATTACTTCTTAAGGGCTTATAGCTTTTTTTAAGTTCCTCTAAATACTTCATTGCATTATCAAATGATATTTCTTCACTTTGATCAATACTATAATGACCAAGCTTACTAGTGATATTTGAGGTCGGTTTTATTTCCAAATCATATGGATTAATAAAAATGGTTTTCGTAAACGATTCATAATCAAGATTAAATAGATATTCACCAGGCAAAGCATCTATAAGCTTTGTCCCCTCATAAAATAATAAGCTATCATCCTTTTGTTTATTAAAAAACTTACCGATTATGCGATATAAATGATTATTAACCTCTAATTCCAAAGTTCCACCAGCAACACTTTCATTATAGGGAATTGCTCTTGCCCGTAAATTACTTTTTAATGACTTTTTGGGGATACCATAAAGCATAGCACAAATAAAATTACAAATTGTACTTTTCCCATAGCCATTATGCTCACATATTGACAAAAGATTATCTTTAGGCTTTAGAACAAAATTTTTTAAAGCTCCAAAAGCTTTAATTTCAATTTTAATTATTTTCATATGACTCCTTCACGCCTCCCTTTAATGTTTTCAATCCTAATGATATAATTTCCTTCTTCTCAAAATCAGATAATTTTTGATCATTTAAAACTGTTCTTACAAACTCTCCTTTAATCGATATATCATGTTTAAAGTCATTAAAATTAATAAGCATTGTTGTATCAATTACAACTTTAATAAAATAAACATCATTATAATAGCTTTCAATATCTTTTTCAGTCACATCTAATTCTGGTGATACCTCTCCCTTTAAAACAAGCTTATAAATATCATTTTTATTAAATTCTACTTCTTGATTAATTTTTTTTGTTACATCATTAACAGCTTGCGCACCACTAATATCAATTTCAATCTCATGAATTGTTCTAAAACAAAAAGGTACAAATTCATATTTTATTTTATCAAGCACATCTAAAACAATAAATCCTTTAGGTCCTATCTCATCAAAGCCACGGCCCTCTAAACATCCGCTGTAGCAAGCAACCATTCTACTATCAATTCTATATTCCTTATAAGAATGAACATGTCCAAGTGCTAAATAATCAATATTCTTATCTTTTAAGTCATTAATTTTAATTAAATTTAGACCCCTTGTATCCGAAACCATTCCATGAAGCATTACAATATTAAGGTTTTCCCCTTTAAGGTTTAATGTATCATAAAATGAGTTTTGGTTACTTGCGGTTATTTCAAGACCAGAAATTACAAGATTATCATATTGATATTTAGTCCACCTGTCATTGAAGTATTTAAGGTTTAAAGGAATATCTTCATATAAAGCTTTAATATCATGGTTGCCTTTTAAATATAAAAAATCAATTGAAGGATAATTTCTAATTGTCATATAAAAATTATCTTTATCCTTTTTAAGAGGATTATCTGAATCAAACACATCACCGGCAAGTAAAATAACATGAATATCATTTTTATAAGCATACTCGCACATTCTCATAAATGTATTTCTTACTTCTATTTTTCTTTCATGACCAATTAAAGATAGCGACGAATTAATCTTAGATCCTAAATGAATATCTGCACAATGAATTATTTTCAAATTACCACCTCATTAAATAAATTTTAACACATTTCTTTCATATTTAGATAAATATATTTAATGTTTAAAAGTATTTTTGTTGTATTAGCGTTATATTTGAAAAAAATTTACATTTTTTAAACGATAAAATACTTTTTTTATTTATTTTTTTTAAAATTTGTTTTATAATTTATATAACAAAGAGCTTTAATACCGGGAGAAAATTTTCGAAAGAGGATTCAACTTAATATTTATCTATATATTTTATTTACTTTTGGTTTTAAGATAGACAAATCTTAAAATAAACTCAAACAAGCTTAATTTTTCGGTTTGAGGTAAGCTTTATGAAGTAAAATGTCCTGTAGTTTTAAAGAAAAAGCAGGAAAATTACATATATGTCTAGATAAAATCTAAATTACGGCATATATGAAGAAAGGGAATAAAATGAAAAAAGTAGTTAGTTTTATGAAGGTACTAGCATTACTTATCGTACCTGTGCTACTAATTGCGTCTTGTAATGGAAAAGAAGATCCGACAACATCTATTCCAACAGACCACGTGCACAGTTATACTGAAGAAGTTATTGCTCCAACATGTACCGAAGATGGTTACACACTACATAAATGTAGTTGTGGAGATTCCTACAAGGATACTACAGTTGCCAAGCTTGGACATAGCTTTGGTGCTTGGAAAGTAACTGTAGAGCCTACAAATACACAAACAGGTTCAAAAGAAAGAGAATGTCAAACCTGTCATGTAAAAGAAACACAAGTCGTTCCTGTTAGACAAACAGAACACACACATACATATGACAACTGGCAGGTTGCAAAAAATCCGACCGATAAGGCAGAGGGACTTCTTGTAAGAAATTGTACAGCCGAGGATAAATCCGAAACATTTGTTCTTCCTGCACTAAACACTACTGACTATACTAAGGGTGATGAATCAGTTGATTCTACATGTAGTGTAGCGGGTGTATATGAGTATGTTTATACAAAAGATAAACAAACATTTAGCTTTAAAGTAGCTCTTCAAAGATTAGAGCATGAGCTTATAACTGATACGAAAGAGGCCACTTGTACCGAAGCGGGTTATATTAGAACAACTTGTAAGAATTGTGATTACAAAGTTGAAGAAACAACGAAACCTCTAGGACATACATGGGATCATGATGAGGCTTCTTGTGATTATGCTAAGACATGTACAGTTTGTCATACTGTTGGTGAAGCTCAAAAGACCCACCACGCTCTAGCTGTTACAACACCTGCAACATGTGAGCAAGCTGGTAAAATTGTCTATACTTGTGAATATTGTAATGAAAAGCTTAGTGAAGAGGCAATTCCAGCTTTAGGTCACGACTATAGTAATTGGAATCAAATCGGTGCTGAACAAAAAAATAGTAAATGTGAAGTTATCCAACATTATTCAAGAACATGTACATTATGTAATCACGAAGAATCCTATGATGACGTTTTAAGAGTTGAGCATAATTATACAAGTAAGGTAACAACCGAGGCTTTATGTAATAAGGCTGGTACAATTACCTATACTTGTTCAGATTGTGGTGCGTCATACGAAAAGAGCTATGAAAACACTTCTGCTCATAGTTTTGTATCAAAAGGAATAGAAAATAATATTGAAACATTTAAATGTAGTCATTGTCAAACTACTAAAACAGTTCTTTCTTACAAGGATTCAACTGAAGCAAATGTTAACAAGGATAATCTAAATAATGAAATCGAATTAAAGAACGCATCAATTGCTCTTGATGAAAATACAGTCACTGCTCTTCCTGAAAATATTACAATTAAAGCTGATACTGTAAATAAAGATGATCTTAGACTTAATGACTCATATGCCAATGCAATTGGTGATAATACTATTTATAATTTCGGAATGAATTCTGGTGAAGATGCCATTTCAAGCTTTGATGGTAAGTTAACTGTAAGAGTTCTTTATGAATTAAAGGCTGGTGAAAATCCGGATGAAATTGCTATTTGGTATATAAATGATGAAGGAACACCAACCGCAATTAAAGCCAAATATGCAAATGGAATTGCGGAATTTGAAACAAACCACTTCTCTTATTACACTGTAATTAGACTTTCTGGTGAAGACAGATGTAAGGTATATGAGCATGATTATATGACAAAACATATCGATGGTGATTGCTTCCATGATTCATATGATTTAAATACTTGTAGATATTGTGGTAGAGTTGAAAAAGCAAATGTAGTTCATCATACAGGACATGTTTATAACGTTGTTGAAAATGTAGCTGCTACTTGTGTTCAAGCTGGTTATACAACTTATAAATGTGATAATTGCGACTCAACATATAAAACTTATATTCTTCCTGTAGGACATAGCTATGAGTTACAAGACGGTTCAATCAAAGCTACTTGTGAGCATGCTGGACTTGAAAAATATGAATGTAGTGTTTGTCATGACAAATATGAAACAGCTCTTGCCCAACAATCGCATCAATTTAATGATGTTGTTACAAAAGCTACTTGTACTTTACAAGGTTATACTACTCACACATGTAAGAATTGTAGCCTTGTAATTGTTGATACTTATACAAATCCAATAGGCCATAATTATATTTCAACTATTATAGAGCCTACTTGTACTGCGGCTGGCTATACACTTAATAAATGTGCTAATTGTGGCGACGAATATAAGACAAACGAAACTGCTCCAAAACATAAATGGAACATTCCTGCTCCTACTTGTGGTGAAAATCAAGTTTGTACAGTTTGTCATACTATTGGGGCTTCTGCAACTGGTGAGCATACATTCAATGATAAAGGTATTTGTATTGATTGTGGCTATGGTTGTACTCACACATTTAAAGATGATGTTATTGCTCCTACTTGTACTACAGATGGTTATACAACCCATACCTGTACAAATTGCGGCCTTGTTAAAAAGGATACTACTGTTACAAAGCTTGGTCATGAAGGAAATATCGTTTGTACAAGATGTGGTGAATTAACTGTACCAGAAGAATTCATTAGTAATCTTCTTACATCTTATGAAGATTACACTAGTGTTACATTAAGTGCCCCATATGCTCGTGTTACTGTAAAAGATCTTGATAATGGACATTTAGAAACTGATGTTATAATTACAAATGTAGTAATAACTTTAGGTCTTAATTATGAAAGAAAGTTCATTGGCTATGGTAAAGGTGAATTTCAATACACTGATTATAATAACTCTATTGGTTATGCTAATGTCATTTTAATCATCAAAAATAATACTATCTACATTAAGGCTACGGAAAGTCTTACAGTTGATCCTGATACTATTTCAACCGTTTGGAGTTCTACATATGAAACTTTTGATTCAGTTGATCACTACTACGCAGTATCATTTGAACAATTTATGACTGAAGCACATCTTCCAAATACCGATCAAATTGAGGCCATTTTAAAAGAATATAAACCACTTATTGAAGATGTAATTGCTGTACTTAATAAGATTTATGCAGCGAATAAACCTCTTCTTAAGAAGCTAGCAATTAATGTACTTGATAAACTATTCATTTTAAACAATAATGGTACTTCTTATACTTTAACGCTTAACATTAATTATTTTATAGATATTTATAATTACGCTAAGACACACAAAGCAGCTGAAATTATTGATTATATTTTAGGTACAGGTACTGTTGAAGCTATAAGATCATTTATTGCCAATGCTGATAAATTAACAATTGGAGAGGCAATTGATACAATTATTAATTATACAGGTCTTACAGTTGATGAAATTGTAGAATTAGTTAACAAATACGTTAAACTAGATGGCGATAAGACTATTGACCAAATAATTAATGAATTCTTAGGAAATACTTCAGGTAGTCTAGTTGATTATTTAAAGTCTGATTTATTTAGAAAGGCTAACTTATTTGAAACCATTAACAAGCTTCTTAAGAATAATATGGATATCGAAATAGATTTTGCAAGCTATATTAAGATGGCACTTGAGGCAATCGATAAATATAAAGATTATACAATCAAAGCCTTCATCGAAATGGCTGGCCTAAATATTAATCTTGATGAAATATTTAAGGTAATTGATAGTTATATCACTAGATATAAAGACATTTTAGATGTTACTATTTCAACTGACTATGTTGGAAATATTACTTCTTTAAAAGTAACTACTAAGGGTACTGTAAGTGATGATGAGAATTGGACAGCTGATGGCGATATTTCAATTGATTTTACATTTAATAATGAAGTCGTTATTGAAAATGACTTTACTAAATTAGTAGATAACATCATTAGTCTTGATATCCCTGCTTTATTTAAAGAAAACTATAAAAATTTAGTAAAAGATGATGATGGTAATGTAATTGGATTCTTCAGTGAGGAAAAAGATTATGAAACAGATAACCATACAGAAGGACAATTCACATATGAAACAATTTATACTCGCCATACTAAAAATTATATATACTTTAATAAAAAGACATATATCGACAACTTTACAGTAGATTGTGGAAATTGGTCTAAAATACAATATAGTGGCTGCTATAGAAAAGAAGAAAGCTATTACACTACAGTTTATAACACATATTATAAAGGCAATCTAATTGACACTCATACTGAAACAAGTAATCCTAATTATTGTGAATCTTCATATAGTAGTTTTACTTTCTTCTATAATGTAAAAACTCAAAAGTTCATTTTAAAAAACTCATATAGAGATACTATGCATGACTTCCGTTTAACTAATCACGTAGATTCAAATGGCTGTGGAACATATGCTACAGATGTTTATGTATGTGCTGATTGTGGATATACTAAGACAGAATATTCATTTGAAGGTCATAAATTTACAGGAGAAGAAACATATGAATTAGTTAATCCAAATGGAACATGTAAGGATGGAGTTAAAGTTTACCAATTTTGTGATAAATGTCAAAAAAACATCCTTAAATATACAAATTATAACCATAGTTCTTGGCATGAAGAGTATAAGTTAAAGGATGGTGCTACTTCTTGTGAAGATGGAGTTATCGTTTCTAAAGTTTGTAATTTATGCGGTGCTGTTGATTCTACTTACGAAACAAATAATCATAGAACAACTGAAAAAGAAATAAGTCTTGCAGATTATGGCTTTAAAGGAAATCTAACCATTTCAGAATGTGCCTGTGGGCAAATAAAGAATGCATATTTCAGTGGAGATTATGACAATTCAAAAAAAGAATATCTTGATGAAAAAGTAACGATAGATGGCGTTGATTATAATGCTCAGATAGTAACTTACTATTATGGAGAAAACGCATTTGTTATTAGAAGGTTAACTGCAACTATTGAAAATGAAAATTGTCAGGCTGTTTCTATAACTCTTTATCAATACGGATATAAAGATGATGGTTCTTCTTTATATGAAATAAAAGAACAAAACGAAACATATTCACACAAATCTCAAATGTTCGAGGAAACAAAAGAAAATGGTGATGGTACTTCAACTATAACACAAACTTGGAAATGTACTGAATGCAGCACCATAACACATGTAACAACTTATGAATATGATTCTAATGGAAAACTTGTTACAAATACTACTCAAGATTATAGTGGAAGCGGAGTATTATCTTCAATATATACTGAAAAATACACCTACATTAATGATAATCAATTCATTATATTTGAAAGAAAGTAAGCGTCAAATATAACACGATATAAAAAACTATGGTTTAGCCACTCATTTAGA
>OIZF01001844.1_pt1 | contig 11412 bp, 12 predicted proteins | sample 1588471 | NCBI WGS metagenome assembly OIZF01 (sample SAMN03283279) | human gut metagenome | biome: human-associated habitat; material: feces | host: Homo sapiens | place: Peru | collected 2012
TTTAAAGAAGAAAAGCACTTGGTCTAACTATTTATTAATCGTTGCAGGTATCTTATTCTATGTCAGTGCTATTCTAGGTTATCTAGGATTCTAAAAAGAAGTAGTTTTTAATAACTACTTCTTTTTCTATGCAAGAAATAAAAAGTCCCACCGGGTTGCGCATGAAAATCAGTGGCGTGGTGGGTTCTGTCAAAACCATTATACAGTTTTTGATAGTTCTATCAAGATATATTACTTCTTTTTCTTTTCTAATCTTTTTTCTACAGCACGATAAAGTGGTTCTAATAGTTTCTTATTCTTTTTCTTACATACAAGATAGAAACTATTAGTTGCTTCTTTATCTATGATTGGAATAATCTTTCTATTATCTGGCTTGCCATCTCTTTCTATAGATAAATCAGAAATAAATGTTGGAAGAGTAGAATTCTGTGTAAGATCATTAAATACTTCTCTATTATCCTGAAGAATAAAATGAGTATGAGGCTGTGTTTCTAAATGCATGGGATACCATACACCAATTCTAGAATACAAAAGCATTGTCTGACCATCTAGATTTTTAAAGAATAATGCCTTACTATCTGCAAGAGGATGATCAGGGGCTAATGAGAAATATAATGTTTCTGTATCATATAACTCATAATATAATTCTCTACTATCAGGAATCTTATTTAATACAACAGCTGTATATAAATCATTCTCTAAACCAGATAATAAGATATCTGGCATTTTAATTTCTGAAGAAATGGCCATATCTTCATATATCTTACTAGCATAAGGTACTAGGTCCCATAAAGGCGCAGGTGCACATGCACCAATACTAATTGTATGAGTCATGCGATCATATTCACGTACACGAGCAATCATATCATTTGCAGAAAATAATACCTTCTGTGCATAATCAACAGCCACTTTACCAGTCGCATTTAAAGTAATACGATTCTTTTCACGGTCAAAAATAGGAACCTGCAGTTCTTCTTCAAGCTTCTGCATGGCACGAGAAAGAGCTGGCTGAGAGATATGTAATGCTTCAGCCGCTTTAGATAATGTTCCATATTTAGAAACAGCCAATAATTGTTCAACTTGTCCAATTTCAATCATTTGATATTCCTCCTCACTATGCACCCACATTATAGCATAATACAAAACTGGCATTGTACTTTTCTACTTATTATTTATCTAAAAAACAGGTATTCATCCCCCACCTCCATATAAAATATAGGTGGAGATGAATGCCGTTAATGCATCTAATTGAGAAATTCTGGAGTAAGAATGGTATAATACATATAGGAAACTTCTTTTCCTGAATCTACAGAAAGGAGGCTAAATATATGTATCTTACAGTCAAGCAGCAGGTAAAGCATCTGTCCAAGGAAGACTATCGTTCCATCAAGGAATTATGTCATATTGCAAAGAATCTCACTAATCAGGCAATCTATAACATCAGACAGCATTACTTTGCAGAAGGCAAGTATCTCAATTATGAGAAGAACTATGCACTTCTGAAGTCGTCTGATAACTATAGAACGCTTAATTCCAATATGGCACAGCAGATACTGAAGGAAGTAGATGGTTCATTCAAATCATTCTTCGGTCTTCTTAAAAAGGCAAAGCAGGGAAAGCATGCACTTAAGGACTGCAGACTTCCACGCTATCTTCCCAAGGATGGATATACTACACTCGTCATTGGATTTGTAAGACTTAAAGGGAATAAGCTCATACTTCCATATTCAAACAGCTTCAGAAAGACACATAAGGCTGTTGAGATTACTATTCCACCTATACTGCTTGATAAGAAAGTGAAGGAAATACGTATCATACCAAAGGCAGATGCCAGGTTCTTTGAAATTCAGTATATCTATGAAGCTGAATGCATTCAAAGGAATCTCAATACAACAAATGCACTGGCATTAGATCTTGGTATCAATAATCTTGTCACTGGAGTATCAAGTAAAGGTAAAACATTCATCATCGATGGAAGAAGACTGAAGTCCATTAACCAGTGGTTCAACAAGAAAAATGCAAGATTACAGTCCATCAAGGATAAGCAGCATTTTGGAAAGAAGACAACCAACAGACAGAAGGCATTAGCACGCAGACGTAACAATAGAATAAATGACTACATGAACAAGACTGCACGCAGGGTGATTGATTACTGTATCGATCATGATATTGGAACTCTTGTTGTGGGCTATAATGAAACATTTCAGAAGGATCCCAACATTGGCAGAAGAAACAATCAGACCTTCGTCAATATTCCATATGGAAAGCTGAGAGACAAGCTAGAATATCTCTGTGAACTGAATGGCATCACACTTGTCATGCAGGAGGAGTCCTATACATCAAAAGCAAGCTTCTGGGATAAGGATGTCATACCAGTCTATAAGAATGATGATACTGAAGAACACCATTTCAGCGGAAAGAGAATACATCGTGGACAGTATAGAACAGCGAGTGGACAAGTTCTGAATGCAGATGTGAATGGTGCATTAAATATCATGCGTAAAAGTAGAGTTGTGGATGTAAATATCCTATACAGTAGAGGCGAAGTGGACACGCCTATAAGAATAAGGATTGCCTAGCAATAGGTGGAGACTTAAATATCAATCTTCTTAAACGGATGCGTAAGCATCCTAGAAGCCTTGACTTCAAATACGGAGTATTAAGTCGAGGTAGTTCACTCACATTTTATAGGTGAAGAAGTAATCAATGATACTACTTTGGATGATAAGAGTAGATACTTATCTATTACTGCAGTACTTGTAGGCACAAAAGCTCATGATTTATTTAAGGATATGTTGGATGATTTATTAAAATATCTCACAGTTGATGAAATTCAGGAAGTCCTTTATCAGGCTGTGGCTTATCTTGGTATTGGCATGGTTTATCCATTCTTAAATATTATGAATAGACATGTGAATAAACCATTAAAGAGTGCATCTACCACAAATAGAGACAATCGTATAGAACTTGGTAATGAGAAACAATGTGAACTCTTTGGTGAACATATGAGAGGATTCCAAACAAGTGGTCCTGAAGAAGAACGCCATATCAAGAGATGGCTCGCAGGTAACTGCTTTGGTGATTACTATACAAGAGTGGGACTCACTGGAGCACAAAGAGAAATGATTACATTCTGTTTTCTATCAGCACTCGGTACTGAACCACAATTAAAATCTCATATTGGTGGAAACTTCCATGTAGGTAATGATGCACATTATCTCATTAATGTGATTTCTAACTGCATGCCTTATATTGGTTATCCACGCACATTAAATGCAATCAGATGTATACATGAAATGGAGAAATAATCATGAATTATACTTTAGAAGATATCAAGAAACAGAGTCCTTATCCTATTGGTGAATTGAATACTGCATATGCTAAGTATTTTGTAGGTAATAGTTACCTCTATCCTATTAATAATCAAGAAGTAAATATTTCTAATGTTACTTTTGAACCAGGATGTAGAAACAACTGGCATATCCATCATGGTGCAGGACAGATCTTATTATGTACTGCAGGAAGAGGGTATTATCAGGAATGGGGAAAACCTGCTCAGGAACTTAATGTAGGTGATACAGTTTATATTGCGCCAGAAATCAAACATTGGCATGGTGCAGCACCAGAAAGCTATTTTGTACATATTGCAGAAAGTGTACCAAATGAAAATGCTTCAAACGAGTGGCTTGAAGCAGTGGATGAAGAAGAATATCTAAAATTGAAATAAAACAAAACGATCAGGAAGGGAAGCCTGATCGTTGTTTATTTCAAGAGTTATTTTGAAGGGAGTTTGGGAAATTTTAGGGATCACTCTTGGTAAAAAGAAGTTTTAATTATTATCGGGAGTTGTTTTCTCTTTACAGGTACTATTATGCTTTTTATCTATGAACGCATTGTGAACTCATTATTTTTTTCTAGGAAATATAATGAGTATTCGCCAATGCTTGATATTGTATGTGCAGGGAAAGATGTAGAGGGAACATATAAGGTGGTAAAACATCTTCTTGATAATGTGGGTACTATGTATGATTTTAGAAAGTCCGGTTTATATAAGCATATGAAGTTCAGAGATATTGATGAAGCTATATTAGATGGTGTAAAAGAAAAACTTCTTGAAGGATTCAGAAATGAGGAAGAATTCGGCTACATGGCAGGATATGAACCGTGGGAGAAATTAATTTTTGACAGATAAGTTTTTTGAAAACTGTCGTTTGGTAAAATCTATTCTATTTTTAAAAGCCTTGCGATAAAATATGTTCTGTGAGACGGTTGTTCTTTTGTCCCAACATCGAGACAAGAGTACTTGTCTCGATGAACGCGGCAGTCGGCAAATCGAGATGCAAGCATCTCGGCTTGCCTCGTTGCTCGCGCAAAAACCAGATGACACGATAGAGATCGACTTAGATTTAGATGAACTGGATGCAACCAGTGCAGAGATGAAAGCGACCTATCAGGAAATCAAAGATTATGTGCTGAATTTTGCGATGATCTAAGGATATCGCTGATTTCAAGGAGGAATAACACATGAAAAGCACATTTGAAAAAGAGGGCGGCAGCATTTTGACTGTCGCCCTTTGGTTATTTATGGATATTTCTTTTCTAATTCTCTTCAATTTTTTTGGCTATATCCAATGGTACTTACTACTAATGAAATTCCGAAAATTATTACTGCAACAATAGCGGCAACTATCATATATGAGTAAGCAGAGTTCAACATTGCAGATATTCCCGGTCCATCTTCAAAATATTTTACAAAGTAAAACATGGGGATTACCACAATCAATCCCATAGTTTGTGCAGAACGAAAACCAAACCAATAAGTTAATGGCAAGCAAATTCCTGTCCATAATAATGGGATAATAAATGCTGCAACAATCGAAAATAGCCAGATAAACTGGCAAAACAGGACCGGACAGCTGATGTAAAACCACTCGGAATATTCACTATTATTGAAAAATGTACCGACAGTAGATTTTTAGGTGTTTTTGGAGAGAAAACAGTAAATGTTCTGAAAGTCAATTTGATGTTGGACGGTATCCTGTAACTAGCACTCTCAAAAGATGAGCAAAAGATTTCAGACTTCTGCTCATCTTTATACAATCTTAATTTCAAAACAAACTTACTTACGCTCATTTAATACAAATAAAGATAGAGTAAAGGCAATATAAAAAAGAAATTAAGCTTATGGGGATATAGTTATGCAACAGACAAACAGATCCAGACATCGACATATGACATCATTTCAAGTGATTAGTTTAGGGTTTTTATCCGTGATTGTCTTAGGCAGCCTGCTTTTGATGCTGCCGATTGCTACAAAAAGCGGTCAGTGTACCTCCTTTTTGGATGCTTTGTTTACCGCAACTTCTGCGGTTTGTGTGACGGGACTGGTTGTTAATGATACGGCAACCTACTGGTCTTTATTTGGACAAGGAATTATTTTACTGCTGATTCAAATCGGAGGTATGGGAATTGTTACGATTGCTATTGCGATTGCTGTTGTATCCGGACGCAAAATCGGGTTGATGCAGCGAAGTACCATGCAGGAGGCAATTTCAGCTCCAACGGTGGGCGGCATTGTACGGAGAACGCAATTTATTATCCGGATTACTATTCTTATCGAAATCATTGGTGCGGCTCTTTTAGCCCCTGTTTTTTGTAGGGACTTTGGGTTTTGGAAAGGAATATGGTATTCGCTGTTCCATTCTATTTCTGCTTTTTGCAATGCAGGATTTGATCTAATCGGTATAAGAACTCCTTTTTCCTCGTTGACCTCTTATTCTGTACAGCCGATTGTAAATTTTGTAATTATGGCGCTGATTGTTGCAGGAGGTATTGGATTCCTTACATGGGAGGATATAAAGAATCATAAATGGCATTTCAAAAAATACCGGATGCAAAGCAAGGTGATTTTTATGGTAACAGGACTATTGATATTCTTACCGGCTCTTTACTTTTTTTATTTTGAATTTTCAAATGTGCCTCTTACGGAAAGAGTGTGGGTTTCCTTGTTTCAATCCGTTACACCGAGAACTGCAGGATTTAATACGGCAGATTTGACTTTACTCAGTGAAGTTGGGCAAATGCTTATCATTATTCTGATGCTTATCGGTGGCTCTCCCGGTTCCACTGCAGGTGGTATGAAAACGACAACTCTTGCAGTTCTCGTTTCATCGGCATTATCTGTATTTAGGAAAAAGGAACACACCCATTTTTTCGGCAGACAAATTCCAGATGGCACTATCAGAAATGCAGCTACAATTTTTTTGATGTATATCGTTTTATTTCTTGTCGGAGGAATGGTAATTAGCAGCACAGAAGATATTCCACTTATGACCGCTTTGTTTGAGACGGCGTCGGCAATCGGAACAGTAGGGTTATCGCTGGGAATAACTCCTGATCTGGGGCTTGTTTCCCATATAATCTTGATTTGCCTGATGTTTTTTGGCAGAGTGGGAGGATTGACCTTGATTTTTGCCACCATTTCTGAAAAAAAGTCTAACGGTTCAAGATATCCTCAGGAAAAAATTACAGTAGGTTAAGGAGAATAAAAAAATGAAATCAATATTACTTATCGGTCTGGGAAGATTCGGACGGCATATTGCTATAAAATTAGATGAATTGCATCATCAGGTGATGGCGGTAGATAAAGAAGATACTCGAGTTGATGCTGTACTTCCCTTTGTAACTAACGCTCAGATTGGGGATGCGACGAATGAGGATTTTTTAAGTTCGCTTGGTGTTGGGAATTTTGATGTTTGCATTGTGGCTATCGGAGATAACTTTCAGAATTCATTGGAAGTAACGTCCCTTTTGAAGGAACTCGGTGCAAGAATGGTGGTGTCTCGTGCCGCTCGTGATGTTCATGCAAAATTTCTTTTACGGAACGGCGCAGATGAAATTGTTTATCCCGAAAGGCAGCTTGCCGATTGGGTTGCGATCCGTTATAGTGCTGATCATATTTTCGATTACATAGAACTAGATGAAGAACATGCAATTTTTGAAATATCTATACCGAGAGAATGGATAGGAAAAACAATCGGTCAGTTGGATATACGAAAAAAATATAACATCAATATTATGGCGCTGAAAACAAATGATATTATGAATTTGAAAATAAGTTCCGATACGCAGTTGTTAAAGGACAGTACCATGCTTGTTCTTGGGGAGACGAAACATATTCAAAAATGTTTTCATATTTAATTTTTGAAAGAAGTTGGTGATATGAAAGACTTTGTTTTACTTATAGTGGTATTGGCAGCATTTATTTATGGTTATTTTCTTATGGAAAAGCTGGATAAATTTCTCGAGGAAAATCAATCCTAAAAACTTATTTGTCGAAAAATTGAGTGATTTTTCGGAGCGTTTTCTGCTTTCGGCTACAAGCCCGAATGGAAAAAAAGAAGAAAAGGTGGTATAATCTTTATGCGATTTTAATGTCAGTGTTAAAATACTTTTCTGAAATTTACTTATTATTCTATATAACGTTTTTGTACAAGGAGATGACCATATGGGTGAAAGCAGACACAATCCGGATCAGTTATTAAAGGCAACCCAAGCTGATGAAGAAAACCGTAATAAAGGACATTTGAAAATCTTTTTCGGATACGCAGCTGGTGTGGGTAAAACCTACGCCATGTTAGAAGCGGCTCATATGGAAAAACAGCAGGGAATTGATGTGGTAGCCGGTTATATAGAACCTCATGCACGTCCCAAGACAGCAGCTCTTTTGAATGGCTTAGAAGTTCTTCCTACAAGAGAAGTTCTCTATAATGGTATGATACTGAACGAATTCGACATTGACATGGCGCTGAAAAGAAAACCACAGATTATTCTTGTAGACGAACTTGCGCATACGAATGCCGAAGGATGCCGTCATGCAAAACGGTATCAGGACATTAAGGAACTTTTGAATGCAGGGATTGATGTCTATACGACTGTCAATGTTCAGCATATTGAAAGCCTTTGTGATACAGTTGCATCCATTACGGAAATTGTTGTACGGGAACGCATCCCGGATTCTATTTTTGATAATGCAGATCAGGTTGAATTAATAGATATTGAACCACAGGATTTGATCAACCGTTTGAATACAGAAAATGTATACAGACAGACACAGGAAAAACAGGCAGTAGAAAATTTTTTTACAATAGAAAATTTGACAGCTCTCCGGGAGATTTCACTGCGGCGATGTGCGGACCGGGTGAATATCCTCACAGAAAATACCCGCATAAAAAATCATGGAGATTATCACACAGGCGAACATATTCTTGTATGTCTATCTTCTTCTCCATCCAATGCGAAAATTATCCGTACCGCCGCAAAAATGGCTTCTGCTTTTAAAGGGGAGTTTACGGCTCTATTTGTAGAAACCCCAGATTTTTCGATGATGAGCGAGGAAAATGTAAAACGCCTGCGTTCAAATATTCGTCTTGCTGAGCAGCTTGGGGCAAAAATAGAAACAGTTTACGGAGAAGATGTTCCGTTTCAGATTGCGGAATTTACTCGTTTGTCCGGTGTGTCAAAGATTGTGATCGGACGTAGTTCGGCTACAAAACGGCATTTGCTCAGCAAACCGACCCTGACAGAAAAATTGATTGATTATGCCCCTAACCTGGATGTGCATATTATTCCAGATACAGTTTCTAATGCGGCAGTGTATCAGTTAAGAGGGGGCAGGAAAAAGAATCATATCGTATTCTCTGTCACTGATACATTAAAATCTACTTCGATTTTGATTTTATCCAGTTTAGTCGGAATGATTTTCCAGAAATTTGGATTTGACGAAGCAAATATCATTACTGTTTTTGTTTTAGGTGTTCTTGTCACCGCTGTCATCACGAAACATCAGATATACAGCCTAATTTCCTCGATTGTAAGTGTTTTGGTCTTTAATTTCCTGTTTACGGAACCTCAATTTACCTTGCAGGCGTATGAACAGGGTTATCCTGTTACTTTTATTATCATGTTTTTGGCGGCATTTTTAACCGGTTCTCTTGCTATACGGATTAAAAACCAGGCAAAACAGGCGGCACAATCTGCTTACCGTACCAAAGTGTTATTTGATACAAACCAGCTATTGCAACAGGCAAAAGATAAAAATGAAATTGTATCTGCAACTTCAAATCAGCTCATTAAACTCTTGGGAAAAGATATCGTTTTTTATTTAGCTGATGGAGAAGTGTTGGATACGCCGCATATTTTTTCTGTGACGGAGGAAAATTTGGAATCGTGTATTTCCGAAAATGAAAAGGCCGTTGCCGGCTGGGTATTGAAAAACAATAAACGTGCCGGAGCTACAACAGGAACGCTTTCCAATGCAAAATGCCTGTACCTTGCTGTTCGCAGCAACAGTATAGTATATGGAGTTGTTGGAATCGTGATGGGGGAAATACCTCTTGATCCATTTGAAAACAGTATTCTACTGTCCATTCTTGGAGAATGTGCCATGGCTCTGGAAAATGAGAAAAATGCCCGTGAGAAACAGGAGGCGGCTATCCTTGCAAAAAATGAACAGTTGCGAGCGAACCTGCTGCGTGCTATTTCACATGATTTGAGGACACCGCTGACATCCATTTCCGGTAATGCCAGCAACCTTTTGTCCAATGGCGATTCCTTTGATAATGATACAAAAAAGCAGCTGTACATGGATATTTATGATGATTCCATGTGGCTGATTAACCTTGTAGAAAACTTGCTGGCTGTAACCCGGATTGAAGAAGGACGGTTGAATCTCCGTATAATGGAAGATTTGATGGATGACGTGATCACAGAAGCGTTACATCATATTAACCGAAAGAGTGAAGAACATCATATTTCCGTTGAAAGCAAAGAAGAATTTCTTCTTGCAAAAATGGATGCAAAGCTTATTGTTCAAGTAATCATCAATATTGTTGATAATGCTATCAAATATACACCTAAAAATTCTCATATTGTTATTCGGACAGAAAAGCAGGGAAAACAAGCAATCGTATCTATATCGGATGACGGAAACGGAATTGCTGACGAAATAAAGCCACGGATATTCGACATGTTTTACAGTGGTGCAAATCAAATCGCAGACAGCCGCCGAAGTTTAGGACTTGGATTATCTTTGTGCAAGTCCATTATTAACGCCCACGGCGGAGAACTTACTGTTTCAGATAATCTGCCGCACGGAACAGTATTTACATTTACATTACCGGCAGGGGAGGTCAAAGTATATGAATAAGTCACTAATATTAGTTGTAGAAGATGACACATCTGTCAGAAATTTAATTACAACAACCTTAAAAGCGCACGAATACCGATATCTGACGGCGCCCGATGGTCAATCGGCAATTTTAGAAGCATCTTCACACAATCCTGACATTGTTTTACTTGATTTAGGACTTCCTGATATGGATGGCATTGAGATTATTAAAAAAATCCGTACTTGGTCAAACATGCCAATTATCGTAATCAGTGCTCGCAGTGAAGATACCGATAAAATTGATGCGTTGGATGCTGGTGCAGATGATTATTTAACAAAGCCGTTTTCTGTTGAAGAACTGCTTGCCAGACTACGAGTCACGCAAAGAAGGTTATTGATGATGCAAAAAGTATCCCCTGCCGAAGCGGTTGTTTTTGTAAACGGAAAACTTCGTGTAGATTATGCTGCAGGTTGTGCTTATTTGAATGAAGAAGAGTTGCATTTAACACCTATTGAATATAAGTTGCTTTGCCTGTTGACAAGAAATATAGGAAAAGTTCTGACCCATACTTTCCTTACGCAAAGCATTTGGGGAAGTAGTTGGGATAATGATATTGCCTCCCTTCGTGTGTTTATGGCAACACTTCGTAAAAAAATCGAGAAAGAACCGAACTCTCCACAATATATCCAAACACACATTGGCGTGGGGTATCGGATGCTGAAAGTTGAGTGAACTTCACAACACCATAGTTAAAGTTGGAATATAAGTTGTAGATTTGTATACGAGACCCGTACGCACGGTTCATTGGGAGGGGCGAGAAAATATATTCTTCCTCTTCCTATTAAATAACTAAACACAGATGGTAACTTTTGAATTTCTTCTAAGGGGGCTATTTAAGTATCGCTAAGTTTCACTTATATAAGCTAATAGGCAAAATTTAGTAGAATAACACGTAAAAAAGCACTGAAAATCGTTTGCTGACCGATTTATAGTGCTTTTTCTTTGACTACAAAGGAAAAATACAACGAATTTAGGTTTCGCGCAGTTTTGTATTTGAAGATCGCCATTTTCTTTTAGGTTCATGTATCCCACAATCGTCGCAGGAATTTGATTTTTCACCCGGATAAGTCTCTAATTGAAAGAGATTGATCATGCCGGGATTAAATTCATGGAAATTTAATAGTGCCTGGCACCAATGGTAGGTAGTTTCTATTAAGTTAAGGGACTACCTATTTTTTTGTAC